>Ga0105048_10006850_pt1 | contig 18371 bp, 9 predicted proteins | sample MAT05_FD_78382 | JGI IMG/M metagenome (GOLD analysis project Ga0105048, IMG submission 78382) | Freshwater microbial communities from Lake Fryxell liftoff mats and glacier meltwater in Antarctica - MAT-05 | ecosystem: Environmental > Aquatic > Freshwater > Ice > Liftoff microbial mat | place... | reverse complement strand
GCAGGTCACGAGCACAAATCCCAGTCACTACTTTGGTGTGCTGCCACCGCCGCCCGTGCTGACGCCGGCCATTGCGCTGACGAAATACACCAACGGCGAGGATGCCGATTTGCCGCCAGGGCCGCAAGTGCTGGCCGGCAGCACCGTCACCTGGACCTACCTCATCACCAACACCGGCAATGTGACGCTGACCAATGTGACCCTGGGTGATGACAAGATCGGCCCAGTCACCTGCCCACTCACCACGCTGATTCCGGGCCAGACCATGTTCTGCACGGCCACCGGCATTGCCACGGTCGGCCAATACGCCAACATCGGCGTTGTCACCGGCACGAATCAACTGAGCACGACCCAGCGCGTGACCAGCACAAACCCAAGCCACTACTTTGCCATTACGCCCACCACGCCCGCGTTGGTAATCGTGAAGGCATCGGTGCCGCCCAACGGCACTCAGGTGACGAGCGGCAGCATCATCACCTACACCCTGGTCGTGACCAATATAGGCGCGGCCACCGCCACCAATGTCATCATCGATGATGCGGTGCCGGTGGGCACCACCTACATCACCGGCTCGGCCGTGCCCGCGTTGCTCAGCGGCCCCAATCCGCTGGTGTGGAACGTGGGTTCGCTGGCATCGGGCCAGAGCAAGCAAGTGTCGTTTGCAGTGACCGTGAACCAACTGGTGACAGTGACCGCGATCCAGAACCAGAGCTTTGTGCGCAGCGACCAGACACCGCGGCAACCCAGCAATGTGATCGTGCATCCGTTTGTACCCACAGCCGTGACCCTGACCGGCTTCGATGTCCAGCCCAACAGCAATGGACAGGGACTTCGCATTCGCTGGCAGACCGGCAGCGAGATCAACACGTTTGGCTTTGTGATTTACCGAAGCACGCTGGCCGACGGCTCAGATTCGGTGCTGGTGACCAGCGGGCTGGTGCCGGCGCAGGGCGCAGGTGGCAACTACATCGTCGACGATGGCGCAGCCAACATCAACCAGCACTACTTCTACTGGCTGGTTGAAGCTGAGCAGAGTGGCCAGCTGATCCGCTACGCGCCGGCTGAATGGAAGCCGAGCGCGAACCTGGTTGATGTCGTGCAGACCACCGAGCAACGCTATGTCGCGGTCAGCAGTGAGATCGGCGGCGGCGTGCCCGTGGTGGTGCAGGTCATTCAACCGAGCCAGGCGGGTGTGGTTGCACCACCGCAAACCCTGAGCGCGCTGAGCAACAACACCCAAAACGTGGTGAATGTGGCGGCGGCTCCGGCCTCACCAGGCAACGCTACGCAGCGTGAAGCCGCACTGGTGCCCGCTCCAGTTGGGAATGTGGCCGCTCAGAGCGAAGTGTCTCAGGGCGAGATCGAGCCCGCAGTGGCTGCGCAACCCGAGCTTGCCAGTGCCGTCGAGGATCGTGGTGTTGTCAAACTGGGAGCCGCGCAGCAAGTCGCATCCAATGCAGCCGCATTGGATGCAGCGGCCTCAAACCAGGTGGTGGCTGCGGCGGCGCAAGATACAAGCGCAGCGGCGCAGGATGTGCAATCTAACATCGTGCAACCCCGTGTCTCCAGTGCAAGCAACAGCCAGACGGCTGCGGCGAACCCAGCCCGGGCCACGTGGTCGATGAATGGCATTTTTGCGGGATTGGCCGTGCTTGTCGGCTTGATCTTCGCAACCGTGCTGGGCCTGTTCGGTGTGTCGTACTTCCGCGCACAACGCCGACGCTAGTTTGTTTAGGCAACACACAGCCGGCCCCACGCGTGGGGCCGGCTGTGTGCAACACCGCGCACGTTGCCGCCTCGCCTATACTTAAGCTTTGTTACCTTTTCCACAACAAAGCATTAGATATAAAATAACTCCTAGACGCATTGGTCACAATCTATCGAAGGATTCCGCTCAGACTTTCGACCAACACAATGACAACACAATGTTAGATCGTTGCGTCATGTATTGTTAGTTCGACCAAAAATAGAGGCGTAGTGCGGTATCTCCGATAGGTTAATTACCTTTATGAAACTGAATTCCAGTGCCCAATGTCAGCAGTGGTTTCAACAATTGCCCGATGAAGTCCTTGATCCAGAAGCGATTCGGCATTTGCAGCAAAAAGTTCGTATCGCGTTGGCAGCTGGAGGGTTAGGGACAACCCTTTGCCACAGCGCAACACACCGACCTACCTTGCTGAGCCACACATACCTAGATACACAACTGACACAAAATTGATTTATTACGAAACTAATGAATTGCTATGTCACAACTTTCGCTGTAGCCGGGCGCCGCAACTTAGATATATACTCCCTCTGTCCGAGCCTTGGCCTCAGCCAGGTTGCTCGTAAAATTACTTTGATCAACACGACTCATTTATTCGAGGGTCGAAAGTCGAAAATGTCGGCTTAGGAGACACGCTAATGAACACCAAATCCGCTAGAGCGAGTTTAGTTATTGCAGGCTTTGCGTCGATCAGTATTGCACTGATGGCTGCATTTAGCGGCAACACGCCCCAGGCCAATGCGGCTTCACCGGCACGACAACCCCAGGTCATCGCCACCTTCACCGATCTCCCACCCGCGCCCAGCAACACGCCAGTGCCACCCCCTCCTGGAGCCGCAACCGCTACAGCGGTCATCCCTGTACCCGGCGGCGGCGAAATCCCTCGTTTTGGGGAGCCTTACGTGTTCAAATCAGCCGATGTCGCCCAGGTGATGCCTGGTGGAACCATTAACTTCACCATCGTGGTGGGCAATCGCGGCAATGTGGATGCAGTGAATGTGCAAGTGCGCGATACGCTGCCGGCTTATCTGGATCTGGTGAGTGTGACCTCGAGCAAAGGCACAGTCACCATTAATGGCCGTGGCTTTCTGGTGGATATTGGGACGGTGGGGGTGACCGAACTGATCACGATCAAGGTGACGGCCACCGCCAACAGCACGATGGTCGCCGGAGCCTGCACGAATGTGGCGGTGCTCACCACCACCAGCGGCGGCAACAATCCCAACAACGACACCAGCTACGCCAACTATGTGTGCGGCGAAGTGGTCAACCCGCCCACCGGTGGCGCATCAACAGGTCCTGGCAACGGCTTGATCATCGCCTTGCTGGCGGGCGGTCTGCTGATGATTGGAGCGAGTTTTGTGCTAAGCGGAAGCAAGTCTGCATCTGAATCCAACACATAAATCGGCCATTGAATTTTGTGTCGCACAGCCGTTCACAACTTAAAAAGTGTGAACGGCTTTTTTTTTGTTTTCGCACACCGCGTGGGTCCGTCAAATTCACACGATTCGATCGGATCCCTCGTTCAGTAGCAATCATCATCACATCGCATTGACGGTCAACGAGGGTCATTGACGGTTATTCTGGGTTGTTTTTTGATAGCCGTTTAGATGCGAATACGCGAGAAAACAAGTGCAGATGCCGTTTGTCGTGCGTATAGTTTTGAGTAATAAATTTGTGGGATCCGGCAGATTGCCTAACCTGGCCTGAGGCATTGCAAATTGGTGCGCCGTATTCAGATGACCGGTATTGATTAGACATTATCGGATGAAGCAGTTTCGGGTCAAAAGATCACGGTTTTGCGCCGAGTTTTGAGCGCAAATGACTTTGTCCAATAATGTCTATTGATCAGCACCGCTCATTTTGAGCCATGACACCTGCCGCTCTGACGAACAACCATCGCAGGATCAACGCAGTTCATAGACACGGGTTCATAGACTGCCACTCATAAATTGAGACCAAAATAAGCAGTGAAGACCCACATACAACGCAAGGAGTGCTTAACGCATGAATAGAAAGAAGGGACATATAAATCTGGTGTGGGTGTGTCTGACCGGCCTGCTGGTGACAGCCAGTGTGACCGGCTGGATTGCACCATTGACCGCCGCTCGGGCCGATTCCAAGGCTGTGCCCGCCGATCCGCCGGCGGGTCTTCAGGTCGAGGCCAGCGCCGCTGAAGTGACCCTGACCTGGGCCAGCGGGCAATCCATTGCAGCAGCCAGCCAGATTGCCTCGGTGAACGACATCCCCGGCGACTGGCAGGACGTGGAAATTGGCGACCGCAAGCTGCCGGCCCAATTGGTCTCGCTCGTGGTCACCTCGGACAGCGACACAGGCGGCGAGCCCAGCAAGGGCAGCACACAAGCCGCGCCATTTTCGCACCAGGTGCACATCGCCGCGAGCACGCCGTGGACGGGTGAGATTCCCTTCCGCGAGATGGCTGTGCCGAAATCGTTGGATGGCGAAACGTTCCCCGATCTGGCCCAAAAACCCAATCCGGCCATGCCGCAATCCCCGGTGATCATCCTGCGCGAGGGCTATGTGCGCAACCTCCATGTCGTGGTGATGGCCATCACGCCACTGTATGAACAGGCCGGCAGCGTGCGCCTCGCCAACCAGATCAAGGCCAGTATCCAGGGCGCTCGCCTGCTCAAGCCCAACGAGCTGATGGATCAATTTGATGTGAACGGGGCCGGCCAAAAACCACTCAGGTTTTTGAATGCCCGTGGCACGGCCGGAGCAGACACGGCCAACACATTGGCCGCCGATGCACCCACGCCGCCCACGAATCCATTGGTCAAGGACAACGCCAATGTGTGGAAGGTCCGCGTCAAAACCAAGGGCATGCAGGTGCAGCCACACAGCGCTTTCGGCACACCCATGCCGTGGGCCAATGTGCATGTGCGCTACAACGGCCAGGATGTTCCCTACTATCCCGCCGATAACAACAGCAACGGCCAGTTCGACGATCTCGATTTCCTGCTGTTCTACGCACCTGAAGCAGGAGATCGTTTCAACGCCTACACCACGTATTGGGTGAGCATGGAAGCCAATGCCGGCGCAGTGATCCAAAATGTGACGCGAGCCAGGACGGGGCCGGTCAGCACCACCGCACTCGAGCGCGGCGTGTGGCAGAACCGCAAGAATTACGACCCGAAGTTTCCGGGTCTGGATGGAGATCATTTCTTTTCGGGCCGGGTTCAAGCGGCCACCGTCCCGGTGCCGCTGAGGCCGACCCCGCTTGCGTTCAATCTGGCTGGCGCACTGCCCCTTGCAGCCGGCAACACCATTCTGACTGTTTCAGGGGCCGGCCTCACCGGAGGCTGGCACAACGCCCAGATCGCACTCGGTGGAGCCAGCAGCATCTTTCGATGGAGTGGCGTCGGAAATTTCCCCTCGCCGACCTCCACCGTCAGCATCCCATCCAACGGCGCCAATGTGGATGGCGCGTTCACCCTGCTCCAGGTGTACTCGCCCGATCCCACCGCCGCGGCCATTGACGATGTGCTGCTGGAATCGGTGGCATGGGAACGGCCGGTGTCGTTAAACTTTAGCAACAAGGGCGCTATTTTTCGCAGCTTCACCACCGGCACCTTTGCCTACCAGCTCAGCAACCTGCCACTGGGATATTTCATCTACGACATTACCGATCCATTGACGCCGACGCGCCTGTTGGTGGGCGATGCACCCGGCAATTCAGCTTCAGTGCTGTTTCAGAGCGATCCTAATCGTGCTTATTTGGTGGACGGCCCCAACATTCGCACGACCGATGCCGTGGTCGAGAAGCATACGCCGGTCGATCTGACCGCGCCGTTGAACAAAAATGCGCTGTATATCGCACCCACAGCCTTCGTTAGCAGTCTCAGTCCCTTGGTCGCCTTGCGCACACAACAGGGCTATTCGCCGATTGCCATCCGGGTCGAAGCCATCTATGACTCGTGGAGTTTTGGCCAGATGTCGCCCAAGGCCATTCGCGACTTTTTGCGCTACGCCAGTGTGAGCTGGTCGGTGCCGCCCGTCGCGGTGACCCTGGTCGGCGACAGCACCTACGATCCGTTTCATTACCTGTACGCCAGCACCAAGAACCTGAATATTTTGCCGGCCTATTTGCTTGATGTCGATCCGTGGATTAAGGAAACCGCCTGCGAGACCTGTTTTGCCCAGCTCAACAACGACAATCCGTTGGATGAAACCGGCGGCACCGCCCAGCAACCTGCCTTTCTGCCCGATCTGATGATTGGGCGATTTCCGGTCAAAACGGGCCTGGATCTGGTCGATCTGGTCAACAAGATTGTGGGCTATGAGACGGCGGCCGTGGTGTCGCCGGTCGGCAACTGGCGCTCGCGCTTCAGCTTTATCTCGGACAACTACCAGGCCCAGAACGGCAGCACCGACGGCTCGGGGAACTTTGCCGCATTCAGCGAAGCCAGTGTGGCCACCCAGCCCACCACCAGCCAGTTCGTGCGGGCCTACTACGACCCGTGTCTCGACACCGTTCCAGCCCCAGGCCAGCCGCCGCGTATTCCCACTCAAGCAACCCCAGCCTGCGATTTGAAGGCCAAGGGCCGGCCCGGTATTGCAACTGCGGAAGCAATGCGAACCACCATCGTCAATGACATCTATAATGCAAACGTAGGTTCTGGCATTGTGGTTTATAACGGTCACGGCAATGCATTTATTACAGCAGATGAATCGATATTCACGCAAACAATGGTACTCAAGCTCACCAATGCAGTTGCGTTGCCAATCGTGCTTCAGATGACATGTTTAACTGGCCAGTTCACAAATCCTGCCATCAGCAACAGGTTGGATACAAAGCTGACCGAAGAACAACATGTCTACTTAACCGGCAATTCATTGGACGAATTGTTGCTGCTGAAGAAGGACGGCGGGGCGATTGCTGTGTGGGGCGCAACCGGCCTCGGTGTCGCCCACGGCCACGATCTGTTGCAGCGCGGCTTCTTTAATGCGTTGTGGCGGCCGGCTACGGCGGTTCCTGCCATGACGACGCCGGTGGGCGCACTCACCCTGGCCGGCTATCAGGAACTGGCCCTCTACGGCGGGTGCTGTCAGGACACGATTCAGACTTTTGCGCTGTTGGGCGATCCACTGACACGCGCGCGATTGCAAGTGCCGCCTTTTGGCACCTTTTTGCCAGTCATTCGTAGGTGAAATCCCGGAAGGGTCATCGCACTTTTCCAGCGCCAAAACAAAACCGCTGCCACACAACTTGTGTGGCAGCGGTTTTGTTTTGGCAGGCGATCTAACACATGCAATCCTTTGTTTTGATGGTTTTTAATCAATTCGATGTATTACACAATTGCAACTTTCGCCACATGAAAACACCTTTCGCGACACCTAGCATGAATCAGCGGCTCGATAGGGGAATACAAACAACCGGCGAACCGCATTGCAGTAGGAAACATCATGCAGGTCAGCAGGCAATGGAAATCTCGTTTCACGACAGTTGGATTGGTTTGTGGGCTCATGTTGTCTGGAATGAGCCCACCTTTTGCCGCCCTGGCCGCTTCGGCAGCCGTCATCCCAGCCAGCCCTGACACAACAGCTTTTGCATCACCCGTCACCCCGGCTTTCTCCGTGTCTGATGATGGCCCCGACTCGCTGCTCCTGTCCTGGAACGCACTCCAAGCCGCCCCTCTCTCAGAGCCGGTCAAACAGTCTCATGACGAACTGGCTTCGGCCCTGAGCACCCTGCCGCTCATCAACGTGAATGGCGTGCAACTTCCAGCCAGGCTTGTGGCGGTGCAATTGTTGGATTCAGGTGAGCTGACAAACGCGAGCCTGAACAGCACCACGGCCGAGGCCTCAGCCGGCGCGCTACCTGCCTTTGTCCAATTGAACCAGCTCGACAGTCAACCCTTGGAATCGCTGCTGAATGTGGCTACGACTGAGGTTGACCAGGCCGCTTCACTCCTGTCCGCGTCTGGCCAGGCCGACCTGCAAGCCAAACTGGGGCAGTTGCCCAGCTCGCCCGTATTGATCGTGCGGCAAGCCATCTTGCGCGGCCACACCATCGTCGTGGTTGCACTCAGCCCGGTGTTTGTCCAAAACGGTGCCATTCAAGTCGCCACCCACATTCAAGCCCAGTTAGCCAACGTTCGCGCGTTCTCACCCCAACGCGTGGCCGAACTGATGGACGCGCCTATGGTGCAACCCGCCACGGGTCCAGGCACGCCACAAACTGTTGCGCCACAGGCCCAGACGGCCCAGGCCGTGTGGCGGCTCATCGTCTCGCAAGCCGGCATTCAACGCGTCACAGGCCAGATGCTGGCTGATGTGGGCATGAATCTGGCCAGCGTCGCTCCCAACACCCTGCACGTTCGCTGGCAGGGGGCCGATGTGGCTGTCGATACCCGCGGCTTCGAGGACGGCGTCTTCAACCCGGCCGACGAAATTCGCTTTTACGCCCCCGAACCCGGCGACCGGTGGAATTCAACCGATGTGTATACGCTGGGCACCGAGCAAACACCCGCACCGCGCATGGCCACGCGCCCTATTCAAGCTGCCGGTGCCAGCCTGCCACTCACCCTACGAAACACGGCTGTTCAACGCGGCCAGTGGCACAACAACGCGCGCTATGACTCGCTATGGGGCGGCCTCGATAACAACCACTGGTTCGCCAGTCAGCTCATCACCCCGACCCAGGGACATTCCACGAACAGTATTCGCATCGAACTGCCCGCATCATTGCCGCTGGCCTCTGGCCCGGTTTCCCTCACGCTATATGGCACCACCGCCTTGAGTATGCCGCATGCATTTACAGCCCGCATGGGCAGTGTCGTGGCTCAAAGCCCTGCCGGTGGCAGCTTTCAAGGCGCTCGCAATTGGGCGCACACACTCTCCCTGAGCGATAACCAGCCGGCGCTGGATTTGCAACTGGTCTCGCCTGTGGCCGATGAATACCTGCTGGATTTCCTGACCTATGAGCGACCTGTGCAGTTGAGTTTTGGCGGGCAAAGCGGCCACTTCTGGGGCGTTGCTGGCGCATGGGCCTATCAACTTGAGGGCGTGCCGGCCCAGGCCACGATTTATGACTTAACCGATGTGGCCGCACCCGTGGTGTTGACAAAACTGGAGAATGGGCAAATCTACGACAGCGTGGCCGGCCCGCGCCACTATTGGGTGAGCGGTGGCAGCACCTTGGTTACGCCCACCATCAGCCCAGATTCGGGCGCTCGTATCACCGACAACGAACGCTGGAGCGGCATCAGCCAGATTTACATTGTGCCGCGCGCCCTGCGCAGCCAGCTGACGCCGCTGCTGACCCACCGTCAATCACAAAATCTGGTGGTGCAGGCCGTGGAGATCGAGTCGATCTACACCACCTGGAGCAGCGGTCAGATCTCGCCCACGGCCATCCGCCAGTTTGTGCGCTATATGGCCGAGCAAAATCCGGCGTTGAGAGCCATCACGCTGGTGGGAGATGGCTCCAATGATCCGCGCAATTTCCTGGGTCAGAACAACCCCACCTTGATCCCGCCGTATCTGGCCGAGGTGGACCCATGGCTGGGAGAAACGGCCTGCGACACCTGCTATGCCCAACTCAACGGCGACGATGCCCTGTCAGATTGGTTGCCCGACGTCATGATCGGCCGCCTACCCGTCAAGAATGCCGCCGAGCTCACCCAAATGGTGAACAAAATCATTGCCTATGAAAATGCGCCGGTGGGGGTGTGGAACTGGCGCAGCGGCCATCTGGCCGACAACTACCAGGAAGCCAACGGCCAACCTGATAGCGCCGGCAACTTCCCTGCCTATCAGGATGCCGCGGTCAATTTGCAACCTCCCAACATCGATGTGCGCCGCGCCTACTTCGATCCGTATTTGCCCTCGGCCAACACCCCCTGGCGCGAGAAAGATCCTGTTCGAGCACACCAAAACACGCTGGCGCTGTTTAACGCCGGTGCCGCTGTCATCAACTTTCAAGGGCATGGTTACTACGACCAACTGGGCCAGACCGCGTCCATCACCGGCAGCACCGTCAACTACCTGTTGCAATCCAAAGATGTGGCACAGCTGACCAACGGCTCCAAACTGCCCATGGTCCTGGAGATGGCATGCTGGACCGGCGCATTTCATCAGTCGCTCAACGGCGCAGCCACCATCGATGAGTTGCTCGTCCTCGCACCCAACGGCGGGGCGATTGCCACCTGGGGATCAACCGGTTGGGGCGTCGCCTACCAGCATGAATACCTGCAAAAAGGAGCTTATGCTGCGCTATGGGCCACGCCGCAAATGGACGCGACCGTGGGAGATGTCGCGCAGCAAGGTCTGATGACCTTATTCTCCGAAGCGGCCTGTTGCATGGATGCCCTGCGCACCTACGCCTTGCTGGGCGACCCCATGACGGTATTGCACGCCCTCATCCCCACCCGCACCATGCTGCCGGCCACGCTGAATCAATAAGGGTTTCAGATTTGGCGTTCGTATTTGCATGAGCTGCGAACATCGCGTTCTGAAACACCGCGTCGTAAAATCATCGCATGCCCCAGACCCACGAAGATGCGTCTGCCACAGACGCGCCGGCGGAATTGCCGCGCGGCGCGCGTGGCTACGTCGTTCTCTTGCAGCGCAACGCCAATCTGCGCAATGTATGGATCGGCCAGGTCATCTCCCAACTGGGCGACTGGTTTAACACCGTTGCGCTGTTGGGTCTGCTGGTCGATCTCACCAAAAACCCTGCCAGCGCCAGCCTGGTGCTGGTCATCCAGATTTTGCCCGCCACGCTCACCGGCCTGTTTCTCAGCGGCGCTATTGCCGACCGTTTCGACCGCCGCAAAATCATGCTGACCATGGACCTGATCCGTGGCTGTCTGGCCCTGAGTTTTTTGTTCGTCAAAGATCCATCCATGGTGTGGGTGGCTTATGCGGCCACCGCCGGCATGGCCATTGGCGGCTCGTTCTTCAATGCCTCATCATCGGCAGCGCTACCCAACCTGGTGACACGTCAGGAGTTGCCGCTGGCCAACGCACTGTCGCAGTCCACCTTCGCCAGCATGCTCATGGTCGGCTCGGCCATCGGCGGCATCACCGCCCATCTATTTGGCCGCGATGTGTCATTTCTGCTGAATTCGCTGTCGTTCTTTGGCTCGGCTTTTTTCGTGTGGCGGACCAAAGCCAGCTTCAGCACCAGCGAGGGCCGCCAGGTGGTGTTCGGCGTCGGCACGCTGCGCATCCTCACTGAGGGCTTTCGCTATCTCAAACAGGATCAGGTCACACGCGTGTTCATCCTGGTGAAGCCGGCCTTCTCATGGATCTTCGGGGCGATCGGCCTGTATAGCGTCTACGCGTTGAACATCTACAAGGTGGGTGATATTGGCACCAGCTGGCTATATATCGGCCGCGGCCTGGGCGCGTTGCTCAGTCCGCTGATCGTGATGTCGCTGGTGTCGCTCACCGACACGCGCGCGTTGGGCCGGGTGGTGCGCATCGGCCTGTTCATTGCCATTTCAGGCTATGCCATTTTTGGATTCAGCACCGTGCCTTTAGTCGGCGTGGTGGGCACTTTCTTCGGCCATTTTGGCGCGGCCATGGTGTGGACGTTCAGCCGCATGATCTTGCAGGTAAACACGCCAGACTACGTGCGCGGCCGGGTTCTGGCGTTGGACGAGGTGATGCAGTCCGGCGTCACGTCTACGGCCAATATTGTGGCCGGTGTGGTGGCCAACGCCTATTTTCCAGAGGCGGGCGTGCTCACGGTCGTGTCCATGGGCGTGGTCGGCGTCATCATCTGGCTTCTGACGACCTGGCGCACGTATCAGCGCACACCCACAGAGACTGCGCCGGAGCAGCCGCAGCCGGCATAGGTATCACGCCACTCGCGTGCATTCTGTCTAAAGCAAACCCAACCCATGACCCCAGTCATCGAAATGCGCCACATCGGCAAAGTGTTTCCACCCAATGTGGTGGCGCTGGATGACGTATCCATTGCGTTTGAAGAAGGCGAGATTCACGCCGTGGTGGGCGAGAACGGCGCTGGCAAGAGCACGCTGATGAAGGTGCTGTTTGGCAGTGAACAGGCCAGCCGCGGCGAGATCCTCTATCACGGCCAGCCGGCGAACTTTCGCAGCACCCGCGACGCGATGGCTGGCGCACAGGGCGAAGCCACCGCCCCCGGCGGCATCGGCATGGTGCACCAGGAGATTCTGCTCATCCCCGAATACACGGTGTGGGAGAACGTCGTGCTCGGCGTCGAGCCGGTGGTGGCACAGGGCTGGCGTGGCCGGCTGTTGGGTCAATTGGATACGCAGGCCGCGCGAGCCCGCGTGCAAGCCAAAATCAGCGAGTTCGGCTTCAACCTCGACCCCGATGCCCTGGTCGGCGACATCAGCGTGGCCGCGCGCCAGAAGGTCGAAATCCTCAAGTTGCTCTATCGCGATGTGAGCGTGCTGATTTTGGACGAACCCACGGCCGTGCTAACGCCGCAGGAGGTGCCGCAGCTTTTCAACGAACTGCGCCGGCTGCGCGACAAGGGCAAGACCATTCTGTTTATTTCGCATCACCTGGACGAAGTGCTGGCGCTGAGCGGCAAAGTGAGCGTGCTGCGCAAGGGCCGCATGGTCGGCACGGTCGATGCCGCCACCACCTCGCAAGCCGAATTGGCCCGCATGATGGTGGGCCGCGAGGTGATCTTCGAGCAACACAAGGTGCCGGTGCAGCCGGGTGATATGGTGCTGGAGGTGCGCGGCCTGAGCGTGCTCGACGAAAACCGCAAAGAGCGGCTGCGCAATGTGACCGTGCACGTGCGGGCGGGCGAGATCGTGGGTGTGGCCGGCGTCGAGGGCAATGGCCAGTTCGAGCTGGTCAACGTCATCATGGGACTGCTTAAAGCTTCCCAGGGCGAGATCGTAATCGCCCAACACAATGTGGCGCATCAGTCGATTTTGGAGCGGCGCGAATGGCTGGCCTATGTGCCGCAGGATCGCGGCCGGCAGGGCGGCAGCCTCAACGCCTCCATCACCGAAAACGCCATCATGACCCATCACCGCCTGAATCCTGATCTGGTGCGCGCCAGCGGCTGGGTATTGGATTGGAGCCGCGCCCGTCAGTTTGCCCAGGCCCTGCGCCAGCGTTTTGGTGTGGTCATGGACACGCCCAGCGACCCCCTTCGCGCGCTCTCCGGCGGCAACCAGCAAAAAGTGATTCTGGGCCGTGAGATGTCGCTCGACCGGCCGTTGCTTCTGCTCGACCAACCCACGCGCGGCCTGGACGTCGGCTCGATGGAGGCCGTGCACGACGAGATTCTGAAGATGCGCGCCGCCGGCAAAGCCATTCTGCTCATCTCGGCCGACCTGAGCGAGTTGCTCGAACTGTCCGACCGCGTCGTCGTGCTCAACCGGGGTGAGGTCGTAGCCGATGTGCCCACGGCCGAGACGGATCGCGAACAGGTGGGCCGGTGGATGTTGGAGGGGAGGGACGTGGCTGGTGACTAGTGGTTGGTTGCTGGTGATGATGAATCGGATACCAGCAACCAACCGCTAGCCACCAGCCACCAAAAGTCATGCGTCAAAAAATATTAAGCTCGTTGATCGGCGTCGTGATTGCCCTTGGGTTGGGCGCGATCATCATGGCGATTCAAGGTTATAACCCGCTCGAAACCTACGGCGCACTACTGGACTTCTCGGCGCTAAATTCAAATGCGTTTCCGACCACGTTGAAAAATGCGGTGCCTCTGATTCTGACGGGGTTATCGGCCTCCATCGCGTTTGCGTCCGGGCCGGTGAATCTGGGGCAGCCGGGCCAGCTCGTGATCGGGGCGATGTTCGCCACGGTCGCCGGACTCGCGCTGGATCTGCCACCGGTTATACAAGTGCCGGTGTTGCTGGTCATGGCCATGCTCGGCGGCGCGGCCTGGGCGGGCATTGCCGCGCTGTTGCGGCGTGCCTTCAACATGAGCGAATTCATCGTCACGCTCATGCTCAACTCGATTGCCGATCTGCTGACCGCCTATCTCATCGCCGGGCCACTGGCCGATCGCAATGCCGGCTCGCCCACCTCGGCCCCCATCGCCGCATCTGGATTTCTAGGCACCCTTGGCCCCATTAACATCAGCGTGCTGATTGTGGCCGTGACCTTCGTGATCGTGTGGTTTGTGTTCACTCGCACCACGGCCGGCTACGAGTGGCGCATGGCTGGGCAAAACGAGTTGTTCGCAAGATTAGGCGGCTGCGCGGTCAATCGCAACTTCATCACCGTGATGCTGCTGACCGGCGCACTGGCGGGCCTGGCCGGCGGGCTTGTGGTGATGGCCGGGCCACATCGCTTTCTGCGCGGTCTCGGGGCCAACTATGCCTGGGATGGGATCATGATCGCGGTGGTGGCCAATAATGGGCTGCTCGGCACCGTGCTCTACGGCCTATTCTTCGCCATGCTTCAAACCGGCGCGCTGGGCACCGAACTCATCACCAATGTGCCGGGCGAGTTCACCCAGGTGTTGCAAGCCATCATCGTCCTCGTCGTCGTGGCCGGCCGCGTCTACCTTGCGCGCCTGCTCGATCAGCTGTCGGCACGACGGTTGGGGCAGAGGTCAGATATCAGACGTCAGATATCAGATGCCTGACCTCACAGCCACCTATTGATTTTCGATATCTGAAATCTGACTTCTGACTTCTGACTTCTGACTTCTCCAAATATCTTCCATGCGAATCCTCATCGGCCTCATCACCGGCACCCTGTCTGGCACCACACCGATTTTGCTGGCGGCACTCGGTGGCGCGTTCAGCTTCTATGCTGGCGTGTTCAACATCGCGCTGGAGGGCATGATGCTGATGGGCGCGTTTGGGGCCGTGCTGGGGTCCTACTTTACGGGCAGTTGGATCGTGGGCGTGCTGGCGGCCGTGGCTGGTGCGCTGCTCATGTCGTTGATCTTCATCGTCTTCGCCATCTGGCTCAAGACCGACGAGTTCATCACCGGCATTGCGCTGAACCTGTTTGCCGTTGGCGCGACCACCTACCTATTGCGCCAAATTTTCGAGGTCAAAGGCGTGTTCACCAGCCCGCAAATTCAGGGCATTCCGGCCGTGCGCATTCCGCTGCTGCGCGAGATTCCCTTCATCGGCGAGATCCTCAGCGGCCAGAACCTGATGGTGTATGTGGCCGTGCTAGCGACCGGCCTTGTGGCCTACCTCATCTTTCGCACCCAGTTTGGCTTGCGGTTGCGCGCGGCCGGCTACAACGCGGCCAGCCTGAATGCCAGCGGCGTCAGCGCGACTCGTGTGCGTATCGTTTCGCTGCTGATCTGCGGCGTGCTGTGCGGTCTGGCCGGCGCATTTCTCTCGCTGGGCTATGTGCGGCTGTTTGCCGAAAGCATGACGGCGGGGCGGGGTTGGATTTCATTTGCCGCCATCGTGCTGGTCAGCGGCAACCCCATCGGCATTGCCCTCATCGCAGTGCTGTTTGGGTTTGCCGATTCGTTAGGGCTGTTTTTTCAGGGGTATGGACTGCCACCGCAGATCACGGGCATGGTGCCGTATATCGCCACACTCATCGCGCTGTTTGTGTATGCGCGGCGCAAACGGGCCCAAGCCGTATAATTCACCGATCTTTACAATCCGCGTCGCGATGGGTCGGCGCACCTAAAATCACGAGAACTCATCTCGAAAATGCGCAAGTTCATGGGTAGAGACGCGCCGCAGCGCGTCTCTACAAGCTAAATCCATTTTTGAGATGACTTCGAATCAACATGCAACTGACGGTTTATTTCAACGGCCAGTATTGGGTGGGCTTGGTCGAATGCACCTATGAGGACGGCTTCCATGTCGCGCGGCATATCTTCGGACCCGAGCCAGGCGACATCGAAGTCTTTGAATACACGGTGCGCGAGATGGGCGTTGAGTTGGCACAGTCTCAGGCGGTGCCGACCAAGGAAGATGCGGTTCATTCGTTTGAGATGCGCTACAACCCCAAGCGTGCGGCACGCGAGGCGGCCAAGCAAATGCGCAAACCTATCGTCTCGGCCGAGGCTCAAGACGCCATGCGTCAGCAAGCCGAGACGCTAAAACAGTCGCGCCAGCAGCAGGCTAAAGCCGAGCGTGAAGCCGAAGCCGCGCACAAACGCGCGTTGATTGAGGCGAAAGTGAAGCAGAAACGGCGTGGCCATTAACGATGAACTTCGCCATTTGTCATATTAGGACTTGCGTGAATGGCTTTCGGATTCGTCGACGTCGACGTCGACGAATCCGAAAGCATGACTCGGCGATTAAAGGGTCTGATTAGGATTGCCGCGTAAGTTCTGACATTAAAAAGATCAGGACGCGGATTAAAGGGATTTGCGCGGATCAGATTGTTTCAAATCATGATTCAGATCCGCGTTCATCCTGAAAATCCGCATCATTCCGGCTCTGAGCCGCGCGTCCTGATCCCCAAAGTTCATTCCTACAACAGGAGAGATTACTTGGACAGCGCCGGATCGGCCACCACCGGATTCACCAACTCGCCGATGCGATCGATGACCAGCCGGCACACATCGCCAGGTTTGAGCCAGGGTGACGGGTGGCGAAACGCGGCCACGCCAGCCGGTGTGCCGGTCGTCACCACATCGCCGGCCTCCAACGTCATCACACTGTTGAGGTGGCCGAGCACGCGCGAGAGTGGGAACACCCAATCCTCGTTGGTCATGTCCTGCAGCGACACACCATTCACAAACATCTGGAGCCGCAACTTGTCAGGGTCTTTGATCTCGTCGGCCGTCACGATGCACGGCCCCATCGGCGAGAATGTGTCGAAGTTTTTGCCCAGCGTCTCCTGGTTGTCCTTGAATTGCACGGCCCGCGCCGAGACATCATGAATGATGGTGTAGCCAAACACGCCGGCCGTCGTCTTTGCATCCGGCAGGTGATGCATCTTTCTGCCGATGATGACGCCGAGCTCGACCTCGTAGTCCACATTGCGGTGCAGGCCGGGGTGCAGGATCGGTTGATTCGGGCCGATGACGGCCGTGGGCAGCTTGGAGAAAAAGCGCGGCTCATCAAACAACTTCGCGCCCGGCTCTTCGTCCAGGTGGCTGCGATAGTTGATGCCCGAGAACAGCATTTTGCCGGGCCGGGGCAACGGCGCGAGCAACTTCACTTTTTTGAGCGGGAATGTTTTAGCGCGCGGTTTGGCCAGCGTGGCCTTTGCCTCGGCCAGTCCCGCTTTGCCGGCGCGAATCAACGTCAGCATGTCCGCAAACGGCAACCTCACCAACTCGCCCTCGCGCTCTGCGCCGATTAGGGTCTCGCCTTTAAATCGAAAGGTATAAAGTTTCATGGTTTTTGCTTGGATCCATCAGGCAGAGATCGTTGACGGTTACGTATGCGCTCACGTAGACGTAGTCGTTCACGTCTACGTTTACGTTCCATACCCCGTTACAACTGATGCAAATACAGCACGACATCCACGCCCATCGGCGAGATGAAGTGCAGGCGCTGTTGTACGTTTGGCGGCGGCATCGTGCAAATGGTTGAACTGAAAGAGAGACCCCCCGAAGCACAGCCCAATCAAGGACATTGTTTGAGGCGAATACCTAGCCCTGCTCCAACACCTGCGCCTGGCGCTGGCCTTGCTCGGTCAGCGCCAGATGGCCATTGATGCGTTGCACCAGGCCGTTGGAGGTGCCCTGCCGGATGATGGCCTGGGCAAACTCGGGCTTCCAGCGCAGTTCGGTGCTGAGGTGGGCCACCTCGGCCTCGTGTTCCTCGCCGCGTTGTTGGGTGTGGTTGAACAGATGCACCAGCAGGTTGTCCATGGCCACCTTGAAGCGCTGGCGCTCCAGCCGACGCGCCTTGGCCACCAGCCCATGCGCGGGCGAGAAGAGCAGCGCCAGCAGAAAGCACACACCCGTCATCATCGCCATTGAGCCGGCCACCGACGCATCCAATGCCAGCGCCACGAAGAAGCCCACCACGGCCGATAGCGCGCCAATCAGCACGGCGTAGATGATCATGCGCTTGAGATCATCAGTGAGCAAATAGGCAGCCGCGGCCGGCACAATCATCAGCGCCACCACCAGCACCGAGCCCACGGCCGTGAACGCGCCGACAGTGGTCACTGACACGATGGTCATGAGCGCATAGTGAATGAACACGGGCGAGAAGCCCAACGCCGTGGCGAGGCCGGGATCGAAGGTGGCGAGCTTGAGCTCTTTGAACAACAGGCCGACGAAGGCCAGATTTAAGATCACCAGCAAGCCACCCAGCCACAACGCCTGCGGGCCCACGCTTCGGCCACCGATCTCCAACAGATCGAGCGAAGCAAACTCGATGTTGCCGAACAGCACGGCATCGGTATCAATATGCACATTGGCAAAATACTTGCTGACGATGAACGTGCCCAGCGCGAACATGGCCGGGAACACAATGCCGATGGCGCTTTCGCCGCCGACTTTGCGCGTGTTTTGGAGCGCTTCGACCACAGCCACCGTAATGACGGCGGCCAATGCCGCGCCGGCAAAGCCCGCCAACAGGTTCGGTCCCTGCGCCAGAAAGTAGCCCAACACCAGGCCGGGCAAAATCGCGTGTGAGATGGCATCCGACATCATGGCCATTTTGCGCAACACTAAAAAGGTGCCGAGCAAGGCACAGGCCGTGGCGATGAAGATGCCGGTGGT
>Ga0105048_10006848_pt1 | contig 18375 bp, 15 predicted proteins | sample MAT05_FD_78382 | JGI IMG/M metagenome (GOLD analysis project Ga0105048, IMG submission 78382) | Freshwater microbial communities from Lake Fryxell liftoff mats and glacier meltwater in Antarctica - MAT-05 | ecosystem: Environmental > Aquatic > Freshwater > Ice > Liftoff microbial mat | place... | reverse complement strand
GTCGATGCAGGAGCAAGGACGCGCGCTCCTCGGGATCGGAGACGATGGCGTACGGCGCGTGCTCGGGATGAAAGGGGAGGACAAGGCAGCGGATTTCCTGGCCATGACCAAGGGGGGGAAGCTGGCGCTTAGCGAGGCAAAATCGCTTCTAGATATTTCGGCAGAAGGCGGGAAGATTGATGCTGCAAGGGCGGTCGATCAATTGACGTCTACAGTGAAAGCGCTGGCAGCCAAGGGACTCGCCGGAGATGTCGAGCGGGTCGAACTCATCATGCCCAAGGGCGTTCTGTTCAAGAACGCGAATCATGGCATCAAAGATGGATACCTCATTGACAAGGTCAAAGGCACGACTATCGAAATCAAAAACATTGAAGGCGTTAAAAACCTCTTCGTCAAGGTCATCCAGCTGTGAGCTACTCGAGCAATCATCGAGCTCACAGGGAAGACACCCCCAACTTCTTCGCGTGGTGTGACGAGACGCTCAGGGTCGACGCATTCGCTGCGGCCCTCTCTGCCCTCGTCTATCCGAGGGGGACCTGCTCCGTGAGCATATACTCCACATGGACCAACGAGATCCCCATAAACGAAGCTGTCGTCGTGTTGCGCGACGCCTTCGACGCGAATGCGTACGCCTACTCCTCTTTCGGCGTGATGCTGAGCTCCAAACGCGGGCTTGGGTTCAGTGGCCATTGCTGCGGCGAAGGGGCGATCCGCCGAGGCTCCCCCGGCCCTCTCGGCATGTCGCCGTTTGACAAGGAGCAACTGCTTCCCCTCAACTTGCCGCTAGCGTTGGGCGGCGTGCGCTCCGTGGAGGTCGAGGCTGCGCTCGCAGCGCTCGTGGTCCAGGACGACGTCGAAGATCTCTTGCTTCGCCTCTGCGCGCCGGATGCGAGCGCGCGCGTGACCACCGGCGGCTGTACGAAGCTTGGGAGTTGGGGCGCCCCGATCGAGATCGGCGCGACCTATCATGCGGACGCCTCTCTGGTCGCGCGCGATCTCGCCCTCTCCTGGGTCCATCTCCACGACAAGGACAGAATGGAGCGCATCGCGGGCATGTCGCTTCCTGCGCTGCACGCGCGCATCGACGCTGCTCCGCACGGAGCACGCGTTGCCGTCGCGGGAGGTGGCGAGCTCTCGCGCGAAACGGTCCTCAAGGCGATAGAGACCTCACCAGCGGCGCTGCTCGACGCTCTCGAAGCCTCGGCGCTTCCGGACGACGAATGGCGCGCCGCCGAGCCGAGCGCGCTCGAAACGATCGAGGCGTCGGCGACGGGTGCGCCCACCTACAACGTCGATCTCACGACGCGCAGACATGTTCAGTTCCTCGAGCGCCACGCCCCCTACCATGTGCGGCGCCTGCCGAGCGGCGGCGTCCTGCTGGCCACCCATCCGTACCGCACGCTCTGGCAGCTCTACGCGGACGCCCTCTTTCTGCTCGGTATCACGCCCTGACGAAGTGGCGTACGAGCGCGCTCCGAAGCCAGCTCCGGAGCGCGCACGGCAGACGAAAGACGAAAGACGTCTGCTAACCCCACTTGTGCTTCAGCGCTCGCGGCGGCGGCGCATCATCGCGAGCGCCATCAAGACGCCGAGCCCAGCGAGAGGCGCCGCCCCGGTGCTACCGCTCATGCTGATGCCGCAGCTCAGGCGCGACTTGCTGCCCGTGCCGGTGTTCGAGCCCGAGTCGCCTCCGAAGAAGCCGCCCGTGCCGCTGGGAGAGTCGCCGCACTCGTAGACCGGGCAGGCCGGCGGCGTGCCGATCCCGACCACCGTCTGGATGTAGTTGGACACCGGGGTCTGCGTCATCGAGGCGCCGACCTCGAGATCCTGCCCGAGCGCGGCGCGCGGGAGCTGGGCGTGAAGGCGCGTGATCCAGAGCGCCGCCGGGTTGATGTTCCCGATCAGCTTGTCCGCGTCGGCCGTCGCCTCCTCGACCGCGCCCTGGCCCATCGCGTCGCCGTAGCCGCTCGACTGCGGGTTGAGCTCGGCCACCTGGATCAGGTTGTCGGTGAGCTCGAAGGACGACGTGGGCCGCGTGGCCTCCGTCAGCCAGCCGGAGCCGCCGTTGCTGGCAAAGGCCGCCGTCTTGAGGTTGGTGTAGCTGCTCGAGGACGTGTCCCAGTTCCAGATCACGCTCCCAGGGTTGATGGTGAAGTTGTCGAAGTTCGCCGTCTCGTAGCGGCCTTCCCCGAGGACCCACAGCGTGATCGGCGTCACCGCGCCGGTGCCGGCGGCGACCATGCGCAGCGGCAGCGTCGGGCTGGCGCCGGGCGACGTCACGCGCACGGGGCGCATCGCGTCGAGGCCCTGACCGGGGATGAGCTTGAGCGCGAGGAAGTCGAAGTGATCAGCGACATAGGCGTCGATGATCGGCTGGACGTCGGCAGGCACGCTGTAGTTGTGTGTCGTGAGCCAGTCCTTGAGCGCAGCCGGATCGCTCGACTTGAGCTGCACGGTCTCGTACGGGCCCACCGTGGCCTGGGCAACGACGGTGACGCCGCCGCCGTCGTTCCCCCCGGTGGCGGCGCCGGAGCCCACGCTGTCCCCCTCCGGGCTCCCATAAAAGCAACCGTCCGGCGGAGCAGGGCAGTTGAGCGGAGGCGGCGCGACGGTGACCGCCGTCGCCTGCCCCACGAACGCGAAGAGCGCGTCCGAGGAGAGGCCGACTTCGACAATACCCTTGGTCGGGAGGATCCAGGCGAAGGAGGAGGGGTCGCCAGAATACGTGATCTGGTCCCACAGCGTGGTCTCGGTCGGCGAGACGGAGAGCAACATGCGATGACCCGTGACCAGAGTGTTCTCGTCCGGCGGGACGAAGCACCCGCCGCAGGCAGCGGCGTCGCGGGCGTCCGTGAGAGCGAGAGCGGTGACAGGAACGGCAAGGAGCAGGGCGTGAGCAAGCTTCATGTGCAAGGCCTCCAGGAGCGGTGGGATACTCCAAGCATCGTGCGTGCCAGGTGTCGCGGGGCAAAAAGGCCTGAAATTGCGGTAACTGTACGCGGAGAGGCTGGCCCAAGCTGGCGCAACAGCGGCATCTGGAGCCGGAACGACGGGCCACCGCGGAGGCGGCCACGAGCCGCGCCGCTCCTCTCGGGCCACGGGCGCGGCGTCCTCAGCGGCACCGCCTCACGGGCTCACCTCGGGCTCGACTCCCTTCGATTCGGTGAAGAGCGTTCCTGCGAAGGGGATCGCGAGGGGCGCCCCGGGGCGTCGATACCTGACGCCGAGCCAGCAGAGCCAGAGTAAAGGCACCACGCCAAAAACGATGAAGACGACGTCGCCCGGGAGGCGCAGCCACTCGAGGAAGCGGTTCGTCGGGTTGGTCAGGAAGCTGAGCTCTCGGGCCTCGTAGTAGCCGTGATTCACGGACTCGAAGAGCTGGAGCAGCCCGAGCGGCAGCAGCGCGACGAACACCATCCAGGCGAGGCCGAGGTTGAGAGACCAGAAGCAGAGCTTCGCCGCCCGCTCGGACCAGCGCTCTTCCGGGATCAGGTAGCGCAGCCCGAAGAGCGAGAGTCCCGCCGCCAGCATCCCGTAGACGCCCATCATGGAGGCGTGGCCGTGGTTCGCTGTCAGAGCGGTCCCGATCTCGTAATAGGAGACGATGGGCAGGTTGATCAGGAAGCCGAAGATCCCGGCGCCCACGAAGTTCCAGAACCCGACGGCGACGAGGAACATCATCGCCCAGCGGTGCGGAAAGGGGTGAGTCGCGCTCGCCTTCTGGCCTTCACCAATTCGCAAGAACGTCCACGCTTCGAGCGTCAGGAAGGTCAACGGGATGACCTCCGCCGCCGAGAAGACGGCGCCGAGGGCCATGTGCTCGACCGGCTCGCCCGAGAAATAGACGTGGTGCATGGAGCCTATCACCCCACCGACCGAATAGAGGATGATGTCGAGATAGATCAAGCGCAGCGCGGTGCGCTCCTCCACGACGCCGAGGAGGACGAAGAAATAGGCGACCATGATCGTCGTGAAGAGCTCGAGGAAGTCCTCGACCCACAGGTGCACGACCCAGAAGCGCCAGAAATCGGTGATGGTGAAGTTGCCGCTCGGGTGCGCCAGGAGCCCGACGGCATAGAACGCCGGGATCGCCAGGGCGGCGAAGAAGAAGAGCCAGGGCATGTTGCCCTTGTGCTCGCCGCGCAGGCGGCTGCGCAGCCCGCGGAAGAGGATGGCCACCCAGCCAAACAGCCCCAGCGAGAGGAGCACCTGCCAGAACCGGCCGAGATCGAGGTACTCGAACCCTTGATTGCCGAGCCACATGCTCGTCGTCCATCCATGAATGCCGCAGAGCTCGCCTCCGAGGCTGCCGACGACGACGATCACCAGGGCGCCGAGGAGCCCATAGGCGAGCAGGTGCTGATTGCGTGGCTCGTGACCGGCGATGAGCGGAGCGAGGAAGATTCCAGCCGCCAGGAACGAGGTCGCGACCCAGAGGATCGAGAGCTGGACATGCCAGGTGCGCGCGAGGTTGTAGGGGAGCAGCGCCGAGAGGTCGACGCCGAAGAAGCTCGAGAGATCGGCGCGATAGTGCTGCGACACGCCGCCGACGAGCACCTGCACCAGGAACAGCAGGCCCATGACCAGGAAGAACCAGGCGCACGCGCGCTGGGCCGGCGTGAGCTCCACGTCGCTCGGGCGCTTGAAGATTAACCGGCTTTGATCGCGCTGGTGCCAGCCGAGGAAATCCCAGCGCCCGAAGGCCGCGAACAGCAAGCCCGCCCCGCCGAGCAAGGCGGCGAGCGAGACCATGCTGGAGACGAGCATGGCGGCGGTCGGTTGATTGCGTACCAGCGGCTCCGGCGGCCAGTTGTTGGTGTACGAATAGCTCTTGCCGGGTCGCTCTGCCGAGGCGACCCAGGCAGTCCAGGCGAAGAAACTGGTGAGGGCATGAAGGTCCGCCGGGCCGGACAACCCCTTGACGCTGACTCCCGTCTCCGTCGCGGGCCGGGCGAAGAAGTCCGCATAGTGGCGCTCGGCGTCGGCGAACGCCTGGGCCTGAGCGGCGGTGAAGCGCAGCGTGCCTGATCCGGGATCATAGCGGTTGGTCTTGAAATCAGCGATGACGCGCGCGGGCACGTTTCGCTCTCCCGCGCGCTCGTACGTCTCCGTCACGCCGAGCGCGGAGCGGCGGAGATAATCGGCGGTGAAGTCAGGCCCGAGGTAGGCACCGTGGCCGAAGACCGAGCCGAGCTCCATCAACCCGGTGCGCAAAAAGATGCGCTGACCTTGCTTTACCTCCTCGCCGGAGAACACGACAGAGCCGTCTTCCGCGACGACGCGCGCCGGGATCGGCGGCCCGGCGACATAGGTGCGGTAGGCCAGTAAACCGAGGACGAAGAAGCCGATGAGGACGACCAGGGCGGCCCACTGAATCCATGCTTTCGATACGAGAAGGTGAGGATTGGGGCGCGCTGCGACTTGTTCGTTGGGCATTTATCTGGCGGCCTCCAGCGCCGCTCACACGCAGTAATACAGGGAAATGGAGCGGAATCGCGATCCTCGGAGAGCGACCGCCCTGCGGCTGCAAGGTCCACGCCTCGACGGTCGCAGCGCACTTGACGAGCAATCCCGGAGGAGCGCCGAGACGGCGACGACGGCGCTCGCGCAATTCGTGCGCGGCGGCGCACAGCGCGCTCGCGGGCGATCTCGCGCGCGACGCTGGCCTTCGTCGCGCGCCTTTACTACATCCGCGTCCCAGCAAGCGCGCGTGGCCTTTTCCCGAGGCCGCCTTCGGCCTCGCCCCGGTCATTGCCGGGCAAGCGACGCCGCCAAGCGCGCGGAAAGACGACGATGAGCGCGACCGTGGGAAACACGGGATCCAGGTTCTACGAGGCGGCGATCGGCAAGAAGATCGTGATGGCCGTGACGGGGCTCGTCCTCGTCGGGTTCGTCTTCTTCCACATGGCCGGCAACCTCCAGGTCCTCGGGGGCGCCGCGAAGATCAACCACTACGCGGAGCTACTGCGGACCTCGATGCCCCTGCTCTGGGCCGCGCGGGTCGTGCTGATCGCGTCGGTCGTGCTCCACATCCGCGCCGCCTTGCAGCTCTACGCGCTCAAGGCCGCGGCGCGGCCCGTCGCCTACGCGAAGAAGGCCCACCGCGGCGCGACCCTGGCCTCGCGCACGATGATCTGGTCGGGCTACGCGCTCGCGCTGTTCATCGTCTTCCACATCCTCCACTTCACGACGGGCACGGTCCACTCCGACTTCATCGAGGGCGACGTCTTCCACAACGTCACGACCGCCTTCAAAAACCCGGTGATCGCCGGTGTCTACCTCGTGAGCATGGGCTTCCTGTTCATGCACCTCTCGCACGGGCTCTTCAGCTTCACGCAGTCGCTCGGGCTCAGTCACCCGCGCTACTCGGCCTTCGCCCGCGCCACCGCCAAGGTGCTCGCCATCATCATCGCCGCGGGCTTCGCCGCCGTTCCGATCGCGGTCCTCACCGCGATCGTCAAGTAGGAGACCGACATGACGCTCGACGCGCTCAACGCACGCGTGCCTGAAGGCCCCATCGAGAAGAAGTGGGACACGCGCCGCTTCGAGATGAAGCTCGTCAACCCGGCGAACAAGCGCAAGTACAAGGTCATCGTCGTGGGCTCGGGCCTCGCGGGCGCCTCGGCCGCGGCCTCGATGGCCGAGCTCGGCTACGACGTCGACTGCTTCTGCTACCAGGACAGCCCGCGGCGCGCCCACTCGATCGCCGCGCAGGGCGGCATCAACGCCGCGAAGAACTACCAGAACGACGGCGACAGCGTCTGGCGCCTCTTCTACGACACGGTGAAGGGCGGCGACTACCGCGCCCGCGAGGCCAACGTCTACCGCCTCGCCCAGATCAGCGTGAACATCATCGACCAGGCCGTCGCGCAGGGCGTGCCCTTCGCCCGCGAGTACGGCGGCACGCTGGCGAACCGATCGTTCGGCGGCGCCCAGGTGTCGCGCACGTTCTACGCGCGCGGGCAGACGGGCCAGCAGCTCCTGCTCGGGGCCTACCAGTCGCTCGAGCGGCAGATCGGCGCCGGCAAGGTGAAGATGCACCCGCGCACCGAGATGCTCGACCTCGTCGTCGTCGACGGCCGCGCTCGCGGCATCATCACGCGCGATCTGGTGACGGGGAAGATCGAGGCCCACGCCGCCGACGCGGTGGTGCTCGGCACCGGCGGCTACGGCAACGTCTTCTACCTCTCGACCAACGCCAAGGGCTGCAACACGACGGCGATCTGGCGCGCGCACAAGCGCGGCGCCCACTTCGCCAACCCCTGCTTCACGCAGATCCACCCGACGTGCATCCCGGTCGCGGGCGACTACCAGTCGAAGCTCACGCTGATGAGCGAGTCGCTGCGCAACGACGGCCGGATCTGGGTCCCGCTCAAGGCGGGCGACGAGCGCAAGCCCGACCAGATCCCCGAGGCCGAGCGCGACTACTACCTCGAGCGGCGCTACCCGGCGTTCGGCAACCTCGTGCCGCGCGACGTCGCCTCGCGCGCCGCCAAGCTCGCCTGTGACGAGGGGCGCGGCGTCGGTCCCGGCGGGCGCGGCGTCTACCTCGACTTCGCCGAGTCGATCAAGCGCCTCGGCGAGAGCCTGATCCGCGAGCGCTACGGCAACCTCTTCGACATGTACGAGCGCATCACCGGGGAGAACCCGTACAAGGTCCCGATGCGGATCTACCCGGCGATCCACTACACGATGGGCGGGCTCTGGGTCGACTACGACCTGATGAGCACCATCCCAGGGATGTTCGTGATCGGCGAGGCGAACTTCTCCGATCACGGGGCCAACCGCCTCGGCGCGAGCGCGCTGATGCAGGGCCTCGCCGACGGCTACTTCATCCTGCCGTACACGATCGGCAACTACCTCGCGCAGTCGAAGGGCCCGAAGATCGACGCCTCGCACGCGGCCTTCAAGGACGCCGTGAAGGGCGTCACTGCGACGACCGACAAGCTCCTCGCGTCGAAGGGCAAGCGCACCGTCGACTCGTTCCACCGCGAGCTCGGCCACCTGATGTGGGAGGCGTGCGGCATGGCGCGCAACGAGTCCGGCCTCACCGCAGCGCTCAAGAAGATCCCCGAGATCCGCGCGGAGCTCTGGAAGGACGTCATCCTCCCGGGCACCGGCGCCGAGATGAACCAGGAGCTCGAGAAGGCCGGCCGCGTCGCCGATTTCCTCGAGCTCGGCGAGCTGATGTGCTTCGACGCGCTCCACCGCAAGGAGTCGTGCGGCGGCCACTTCCGCGAGGAGCACGTCGAGACCGAGGGCCCCAACAAGGGCGAGGCCAAGCGCGACGACGCCAACTTCTGCTACGCGGCGGCCTGGGAATACAAGGGCCCGAACGAGCGGCAAGAGCTGCACAAAGAGCCGCTCTCGTTCGAGAATGTCCACCTCACCCAGAGGGATTACAAGTGATGCGAACGTTCTCCCTGACCCTCCACGTGTGGCGCCAGAAGAGCGCGAAGCAGCCTGGCAAGTTCGCCAAGTACCAGGCCGCGAACGTCAGCGAGCACATGTCGTTCCTCGAGATGCTCGACGTCGTGAACCAGGATCTGATCGCCAAGGGCGACGATCCGATCGCCTTCGATCACGACTGCCGCGAGGGCATCTGCGGCTCGTGCGGCTTCATGGTCAACGGCGACGCCCACGGCGGCCACCGCGGGACGACGATCTGCCAGCTCCACATGCGCCACTTCAAGGACGGCGAAGAGCTCTGGCTCGAGCCGTGGCGCTCGGCGGCGTTCCCGATCGTGAAGGACCTCGCGGTCGATCGCGGCGCGTTCGATCGCGTCATCGCCTCCGGCGGGTTCGTCTCGGTCCCGACGGGCAGCACCGTCGACGGCAACGCGATCCTGGTGCCGAAGCCGTCCGCCGATCTGGCGATGGACGCGGCCGCCTGCATCGGCTGCGGCGCCTGCGTGGCGATGTGCCCGAACAGCTCGGCGGCCCTCCTTACGGCCGCCAAGGTCGGCCACCTCGGCCTCTTGCCGCAGGGCCAGCCCGAGCGTCACCGCCGCGTCCTCGAGATGGTCGGACAGATGACCGCCGAGGGCTTCGGCCACTGCACCAGCATCGGCGAGTGCGAGGCCGTCTGCCCGAAGGAGATCCCGATCGCCTTCATCGCCCGGATGAACCGCGACTTCCTCGAGGCGAGCGTCAAGGAGCGCCCGCAGGCGAACCGGGGCGGCTCAGGCTGATCGTCGTCGGCGAGCAGCGAGAGAAAAATCACCTTCCACCGATGGCGCAGCGACGGTACGGCACGTCGGCGAACGGTGGCAGAAGTACTCTTCGAGGCGCGGTCGTCGGAGCCCGGATCCCCGGGTGAAGCGCTCACGGAGCCGGAGCTCTCGCCGACGGCCGCGGCGGACGCGACGATCTTCGCCTTCCGCCGCAACGTCGTCGTCGCCGCGAGCGCGGGCACGGGGAAGACGCACCGCCTCACCGCGCTCTACCTCCTGCTCACGCTGGGGCTCACCTCGATGGGCCAGGCCGACGACAGCGCGCCCGCGCCGCCGGTCAGCCCCGATCGCCTCGTCGCGACCACGTTCTCGCGCGCCGCCGCGCTCGAGGTCAGCCTCCGCGCCGAGCGCGCTCTCGATGAGCTCGCCGGGTGGGACGGCTCGACGCCGCCGGCGTTCGACGCCGTCCTCCGCGCCCGCGCCGCCGCGCTCGGTCGCCCGCTCGAGATCCGGGAGATCCGCCACCGCGCGGCCGACGCGCTCGCGCGCTTCCCGGCGGCGAAGATCGACACGCTCCACGGCGTCGCTGGGCGCATCGTCAAGCGCTACGCCCTGGCGATCGGCCTGGGGCCCGGCGCGCGCGTGCTCGACGAAGAAGAGGCGCAGTCGCTCGGCGATCTCGCGGTGGACGAGGCGCTCAGCGCCGCGCTCGTGGCGGGCGGCGAGCGCGCCTATGCCGCGCGCGGGCTGCTCGCGTCGACAGGAGGCGTGAGCGCCGCGCGTCGACGGATCCTCCGCCTCGTGGACCGACTCGATGAAGAGGGGCTCGCCCCGCGCGACCTCGCGTTCGCCGATCACGTCACGCAGACGCGCGCGCAGGCAGCGCGCCTCGCCCGCGTCGCGCAGGCTTGCGCGGCCACAGGAGACGCTGGTCGCCGCGAGGCCGCGCGCCTCGTCGCGAGCGCCCTGATGCGGCCTGCGCAGGGCGCGACGGACGCCGAGATCCTCCCCGCGTCCGCGTCGCCGACGGTGTTCTCCTTCCTCACCGCGCGCCTTCCGCAGCGCCGACTGCGCAGCCCAGAGGAGGACGCGCTCCACGATTTTCTCGCCGAGCTCCCCGGGAAAACCAAGGCCGACCGCGCTGAAGGGCTGATCGCGCTGCTGCTGCGCGCGCCGGAGCTCGCCCGGAGCGATGCGCGCCTCCTCGATCTCGTCGTCGACGCGCACGCTCGCCTCGGCGCGGCCAAGCGACGCGTAGGCGGCCTCGGCTTCGGCGATCTGCTCCGCATCGCCCGCGACACGATGCGCGATCGCCCCGAGATCGCCCGCTCGGTGCGCGCGTCGATCGACGTCCTCCTCGTCGACGAGCTCCAGGACACGAGCCGCGTGCAGCGCGATCTGATCTACCTGCTCCGCGAGCGCGAAGACGCCGCTGCCGCGCGCGCGAGCTCACACCCGGGCGCCTCTCCCGAAGCCCACGGCCTCGCGCTTCAAGGGCTCTTCCTCGTCGGCGATCGCAAGCAGTCGATCTACGGCTTCCGCGGCGCCGACGTCGCGGTCTTCTCCCGCATCTGCGCCGAGCTCTGCGGCGCCGCCGCCGGGCGCGCGCTGGCGATGCCCGATCAGATCTGGCCCGAGCATCCCGTCGCCGATTTCGTCGCGCTGCGGGAGAGCCGCCGATCGGGCCCGGCGATCCTCGCCTTCGTCAACGCCTTCTCTGCGCGGGATTTCACGGGGGAACGCGACGCGAGCACGCCGCCGCGCGCCTTCGAGATCGCCTATGGCCCGGCCGAGCACCTCCTCCCCGTGCGCGATCTCGCGGCGCCGGAGCGCCTCGGTGAGGTCGTCTTCGTGCGCGACGACGGCGCCTCGCCGGAGGGCGCCGCGCCGATCGTGAGCGAGTCGTCGGGCGCCGCGCGCGAGGCCCACCTCGCCGCGGCGTACCTCGCCGATCTCGCGCGCTCACGCGTCCTCGGCGCCGCGCCGTCGGGGCGAACCTTCGGGCTCCTTCACTACCGCGACATCGCCGTCCTCGCCCGCCGCCGCAGCACCATCCCGCTGATCGAGCTCGCCCTCGCGCGCCTCGACATTCCCTACGTCGTCGCCGGCCGCGCCCTCTACGACGCGATCGAGGTCCGCGACACCGCGGCGCTCCTCCGCCTCCTGCTCGATCCACGCGATCGCCTCGCGCTGGCGACCGTCCTCCGCGGGCCGATGGTCGCCCTCTCGGACACCTCGCTGGCCACGCTCTCGATCCCCGGACGCGGCCTCGCCGTGCCGCTCCTGAGCCGCTGGCCCGTCGCGAGCGCCGATCACCCGATCGACACCCTCGTCGATCCCGCGGCGATCGATCCGACCGAGCGGGCCCGCCTCGAAGTGTTCCGCGCGCGCTTCGCCGAGGTGCGGGGCGCCGCGCTCCGCCTCGCGCCGGCCGAGGCGATCCGGGCCGCGATCACCGCCTTCGATCTCGATCGCGTCCTCGCCGCGCTCCCTCGCGCCGAGGCGCGGATCGGCAACATCGATCGCCTCGTTCACCTCGCGCGGCGCCGCGGCGGCACGCTCGCGAGCTTCGTTCGCTGGCTCGATCGCCGCATCCACGACGAGGCCGACGAGGCCGAGGCCGCTGTCTTCTCCGCGGAGGACGACGCGGTCCGCCTCACCACCATCCACGCCAGCAAGGGCCTCGATTTCCCCGTCGTCCTCCTCGTCGATCTCAACGCCGAGCCCCGCGCCGACGCCGGCGGCCTCGGCTTCGTCGAACGCGCGGGCGGCGCACCGTTGCTCGTGGCGCGCCACCACGCGTCGCGCGCCGATCCGGGCGCGCCGCGCGACGAGCGCGGCCCGCTCTTCCCGATCACCACGCCCCTCCTTCGCGAGGCGCAGGCCGACGCGCGCGCCCGCGAGCAGGCCGAGCGCCGTCGCCTCACCTACGTCGCGATCACCCGCGCGCAGGGCACCCTGGTCCTGATTGGATCCGCGCAGGCTCCGCGCCCTGGATCGGCCTTCCAGTCGCTCACCCAGGCCCTCGACGATCCCGAGGTCGCCGCCACGATCACCACCACGCGCGCGGCCGTGGACCTCCTCGCCGACGCGCGCTCAGCTCCGCCTCGCCACCCGGTCCGCGCCTCCGAGAGCGTGCGCGCGCAGGCCCGCCCGACGCGCGCGCCGACGCGCGTGGTCCACCTCGACGCCGCGCCCCTCGCCCGCTTCAACGACTGCCCGCGTCGCTTCCAGCTCCGCGATCTCCTCGGCCTCGACGAGCCCGCTCTCGGCGGCGCGCGCGACGTGAGCGACGAGCCCCGCGGCCGCGTCCTCCACCGGATCCTCGCGCGCTGGCCGCTCGCGCGCTTCGGCGAGCCACCGTCACCCGACGAAGTCCACGCCGCGCTCGCCGCCGAGGGCCTCCCCCGCAGCAACGCGGAGGCCCCTCGCGCCGCGGCGATCCTCGTGGCCTTCCTCGGCAGCGAGTTCGCCGCCGGGGTGCGCGCCGCGGGCGACGTCGTGGCGCGCGGCCGCCCCTTCGTCCTCGTCCTCGATCCGCCCGCCCGCAACGCCGCGCGGCTGGACCTCCGCGGCGCCTTCGATCTCCTGATCGAGCCGGCCACCGGCCCTGTCGACGTCATCGACTACCAGCTCTCCCGCCCCGAAGCGGGCCTCTCCGCCGCGCGCGAATTCAAGCTCCGCGCCCGGGCCCTCGTCGCGTCCACGCGGGCCTTCGGCCGCCCTGTTCGCGCCGGCACCGTCTTCCTCGACGGGCCCGCCACGCCAACCTGGCTCCCCGGGCTCGGCCCGCACGGCGCCCTCACCGCCGACGATCACCGCCGCGTGGAGCGCGATCTCGCCGACCTCGCTCCGCGCTTTGCCGAGGCCCGCTATCGCGATCACTTCGAGGGTGTCCCCCGGACAACATGCCATCGACTCTCCTGCGGCTTCGTCGAAGCGTGCCATGGGAGCGAGTTGCCTTTGAAAGCCGCCGAGTGAGGCTCAGGAGCTGGATCCCGTAGCCGCCTTGGCGCTGAGCGCGCCGGAGATCTGATTGACCAGCGCGCCCTCGTCCGTCCCCTCGTAGAGCGTCACCAGATAAGCATCTCCCCACGTGGTCCGGGCCACGGCGCGGAGGAGGCCACGTCCGCCCTTGCGCCCGGCCCGCTCGAAACGCACGGCGCGAATGTCGGCGAAGGGGATTGGCGTCGCGTTCATCTCCCGCCACGGCCCCGCGTGCTCGATTCGCAAGCAGCGCTGGGTGACATCGAAGATGACGCGACGGCGCGTGGGCAAGACCTCGAAGCGGGGAGTGCTCTCCGAGGATCCGCTCCGCCGCGAGCAGGTGAGCCCCGGCGAGATCCTCGACATGGATGTAGTCGCGGCGCGCCACGCTCTCGAGGCCGTAGGCAGAGCCATAGTCCTGAAGGGCCCGCTCGATCACGAGCTTGGTATTCCCATACGGGTTGATGGGGAGCTGGCGCGAGCACGGATGTGGCGCTGCGGAGCAAGCACATCGCCGCGTTTGGCTCCGCTTGCTACATGTCCGAGGTGAGTACGTTCGACTGCTTTTACGAGGAGTGGAAGGCAGCGTGCGCCGATGCCGTGAAGATCGCAGAGGTCTATGGAGCTGCACCCTTCGACAAGGGCTACACGTGCCAGCCCGTCGGCAACGGCGACTGCACGCTGCAGGTCGGGCCGGATATCGCGCTCAAGATCACGATCAACTACCAGGCGGCACCGCGGCAAACGCCGCTCATCGAGATCGAAGGCTTCGTGGCGCAGCTCCCGAATTGCCTGTCGTTCCCGGCCTCCGACGGTGCGATGTGGGAGGGCGACCTCCAGCGGGGCGCCATCTACAACGACGACGGATGCGGAGCTTACGAGGTCGTGGCGTGGACCGAGGCGGGCATCGTCGGTCTCGCGTACGAGTTCGGGTGGGGTCCGCTAGAGCAGCTCGGCCTTTCGGTCGACGCAGTGACCGGCGGCTGCTGCCCCTGTCTTCTTCTGCTTCTTCTTCACGCCCGGGGGGGATCGTGATCGACTACGCCCGCCCGCAAGACGCTCCCCTTCACGCGATCATCGACGCCGTGACCGACCGCGCCCTGAGGGGCCCCACAGAATTCACGACGGACGAACTCGCGACCCTCCTTCCCAAGCCGCCCGCTCTGGAGAAACTGGTTTACGCCCAACGGATGCTTCAGAAGGTCGGCATCACCTGGCCCGGTTCGCCCGAGATCCCCCCGAGTAGCCGCGCCCAACCGGGGCCAACTCTCACTGTTGATGTTGAGCACGCGGACGACGAAGAGGATGTCGAGCTCAGCGCTGCTGCTGACCTATGTGAAGTTCATCGCTCCTCCGGGGTGGAGTGTGCGCAGGTGGATCGGGGCCTCTCGCAAGGCTTTCATGATCTCCATCCCGAGGAGCGGAGCTGGAGGGCATACGACGCCTTCCCCGCGTCGAGCGGCTGCCCCCGATCGCCCGGCGGCAGCCTTTCGCGAGGCCCCGTGGAGATCGGGAGGCCAGAGCCTTCAAGGAGAGATCCGCCCGAGGAACTGCTCCGCCACGGCCGCCGGCGATTGGCTCTTATCGTCCACCTCGGCGTTCATCCGCCGCATCCGGTCCGCGTCGATCTTCCCGGGGAGCTCGCGGACCGCCGCGAGGGCATCCGGGTGCTCGCGCGCGAGGCGCCCGCTCACCAGCACCACGGTGTCGTACGGCGGGATGGCGTGCCGGTCGTCCTCGAGCACCACCAGATCGTAGGCGACGATGCGCCCGTCGGTGGAGTTCGCGCCGAGCACGTCGACTTGCTTCGCGCGCATCGCTTCGTAGAGCAGCGAAGGGTCCATGCTCCGCTGCTCCTTGAAGAGCCCGCTCCCGTACGCGTGCTCGAAGCTCTGCCACTCCGGCCGCTGGAACAGCTCCGACAGGGATTCGACGCCGGAATTCGCGCGGCGCGGGTGGATTCGGCCGCGGGAACTGGCCGAATCTGGTCGTCTACATCGGTCCGTCGAATCCGGGCGTGCGGGACGCGCGCGGCGGTAGGAGACCGCGGCCGGCGGCGAAGGAAGCCCCGGGATTTTCGCGCAAATCCACGGAGATTCCGACATGCTTGATGACGACAACGACGGCGAGCACATTGAAGACTGGCGCCCAATCTGGCTCGAACGAGAGCGCGCCACGGCGCGGCTCATCCAGAGGTGTTTCAAGCTGCTCATGGACGGGCACGAAACAGCCCCGGAGAAGCTCCACGCCCTCTGCAAACTTACCTGGATCACCAAGGGCAATGGCGAAGTTGCCGACAACACTCGATCGGTTGTAATCCCCGCGCTTGAAGTCTTGCTCCATGACGAACTGAGCGCCACGGACAAGCCCTCCCTAAGGAAGGAGTTACTGGAGGCGAACACGCCGACGGAGATTATCGAGGCCACCGGCCACGACGTGGGCTTCGTCAACTTCTATTCGGCGTTCCGCAATACCAGTCAGAAATGGATCGCTGCGAACCGTGATGCAGTCTGGAACGCGCTCTCGACGGCCGCTACCGCGCGCAATGACGCTGATGCCCAGCGAGCTTATCGGATCGTGGACAAGCTACCATCGCTGCCCCGACGGAATGGTGGCGACCTGCCCGCCTTCAACCTGCTGACGCCCGTCTTGGCCTGCCTGGATCCGCGTGAGCGCTCGCCTGTCATTAATAGCAGGGAGGCGGTCAAGCACCGGCTGCGTCGCCTCGGACTCGCGCACGGCACCCTGGTCGAGCAGTTCGACGGCTTGGTCAACCTCATCAATCAGGCGGGCCTCGACGGCGCGCTCGCACTCGACACGGCAGCAGACGACGCTCTCGAGGCGGCGTTCCAAGCTCGTCGAGCTATGCCCGAGGGAGTGGTCGTCCAACGCCCGGCCACGTCCAGGTCGCTTGGCCCGCGTCAGGACGAGGACATCGAGTTTTTGCGAGCTGAAGTCCTCGAGCAGCACCGGCTCCTACACAATAAGATGACCAATGCCCTCCTCGGGCTGTGCCAAAGGGCGGGACTTCCGGTCGATGAAGGGCGCGAGAAGAGCAACCTATTCGACGCGCTTCTCCGCCACTACATGGGCACCGAGCGCGACCTGCTTGTCGAGCTCAAGACGTCGCACGCCCCTGCGTTTTGCCGCCTGGCGGTCGGTCAGTTACTCGACTACCGGCGGCAGCTCGATGGGCCGGCCTTTACCGACATCGCCGTGCTGTTCCCTGAGCCACCCGACCAGCACGCGAAGGACTTTCTCGGATTTGTCGGAGCCAAGGTGGTGTGGTTCTCGCAAGACATGGCGAGGATTGAGGGCGACGTGATTCTAAAGGGGGCGATAATGATGCGCGCCGAGGCCGTGAAGCTTGGGCAGGCGCTGCTCGATCATCATCAGGCAGCAACTGCGTCGTTGCCGCCCCACAGCGTGAAACGGCTCCTCCCCGGCAAATACACGATCCCGTACGCCAGACTGTGCGAGCAAGCCGGCGTGCCTCACGTTCTACGCACGGTCGGGAGCTTCCTCGGCGAAGTCGCCGAGTGGTGCGCCTCACGAGGTTACCCGCCCTTGAACTCGCTCGCAGTCAATGGCACGACTCGCCTGCCTGGCGACGGCTACGACGGCGCAGGCGGCTTCCACATTGTCAACTGGCCCGCGAACGTCGAGCAGTGCATTCGCTTCACCGGCTATCCAGCAACGTTCCCCTGAAGGAGCCGATCATGGGGACGATGACGATCATCAGCCCGGACCACGTGACCGTGGTCCCGCCTAACTCAGAATTGGAGCCGACGGCCTTCGGCCGCAGCTCAATTCGACGTTGGGCGGGCGGAGCGGCTGGGAACACTGGGAAGCGAGGACGGGACAATGGCGCGTGCTATTTTCGTGAATCTCAAGAACATCTATCCCCAGTTGACGCCCGCGGCGCAGTTGGACCAGCAGAGTACGGCTCTGCGTGACTGCACGTGTGGGTGGTGGAGGGTCAACCAGGAGAGCGCTGGAGACATCAAATTCGCATTCGGAGTCTATGGTGGCCGGGTCGTATCCGCGTATGAAGTGCACGTCCCCGTGGCCGCATGGCCCGTCATGCCCAATCCGGCGGTTGCCCGAGCACGACGCTACATCCCGGCAAGCGACATCTCGGCCAAAGACTGGGCATTCGCGACGAATTGGACCCCAATCCCAATGTCCGGGCCCATGCGCTACGGAGAGGTTTTGCAGGATGGAAACGGTGCACTCTCCGGGGTCACGTTCGAGGACCGGCCGACGTTCCCCGAAGAGACGGAGGGTGACGAGTCGACGTAAGATGAAATGTGTTGCCCCGAGAGCGCGGGGTGGCCGCGCGGTGGTGACGGTGCCCCGGTGCGGGACCCTCCCCTCGGGCTTGGGGTAGTCGCGACAGGCGCGCGCCAACGCGATGGATCTCGGCGACTGGGGAGGTTATACTCTGGGTATGAAGACCGCCGTTTCCCTTCCCGATGATGTGTTCACCAGCGCGGACAAACTCGCGAAGCGGCTCAAGATCAGCCGGAGCCAACTGTACGGGCGCGCCCTCGGCGAGTACGTCGCGCGTCACGCCCCCGACTCCGTGACCGAAGCGCTCGACCGGGTCTGCGCCGAGTTGGAAGGCCGCGAGGAGAAGGAGTTCGCCGCGGCGGCGTCCCGACGCATCCTGGAGCAGACGGAATGGTAGTCGCCCAAGGTGAAGTCTGGTGGACCGACCTCGGCGAACCTGCTGGTTCGGCTCCCGCATTCCGGAGGCCCGTCGTGATCGTCCAGGGAGACGCATTCAACCGCAGCCGCATTGCGACGGTCGTTTGTGTGCCGCTCACCTCCAACTTGAAGTGGGCTGAAGCCCCGGGAAACGTGCTGTTCACTCAGCGAGACACCGGACTGTCGAAGCCATCGGTGGCCAACGTGTCCCAGCTCGTGACCGTAGATCAGACAACGCTGTCTGACCGTGTCGGCAAACTTTCGCGTCAGAAGATCGACTTGATACTGAGCGGAATCGACACTGTTCTCGGGAGGTGACCCCAATGCCGCCGAACAAGGGAATGGAGCTGACCGGCGCTGCGCGCCGGCAGCTCATTCCCAAGGCGTTCGCCATGTCGAACTCGCCAATCGTATGTTGCTTCTGGAAGCGCGCGTGCAGCGCGTCGGCCTGGGTGATGAAGGCATAGACGCCGAGCGCGGCGAGCGACGCGGCGCGAACATCCAG
>Ga0105048_10006846_pt1 | contig 18376 bp, 15 predicted proteins | sample MAT05_FD_78382 | JGI IMG/M metagenome (GOLD analysis project Ga0105048, IMG submission 78382) | Freshwater microbial communities from Lake Fryxell liftoff mats and glacier meltwater in Antarctica - MAT-05 | ecosystem: Environmental > Aquatic > Freshwater > Ice > Liftoff microbial mat | place... | reverse complement strand
ACTTCACAAGTTCAAAAAAAATCTGATTTAGTGATTCCTCAAACTTCGGAAGGTAGTTCTGTTTCAAATAGCGATCGCACCCCAGAAGTCCAAAGAAAGTCTCAGTTAGCTTCTGTAGATAATGTCGTTTCACAAGCCGATCGCACTTTAGAAGTCCAAAGAAAATCTGATTTGTCTCCTGTATCCGCTGATGTCTCACAGGGCGATCGCACACCAGAAATCCAAAGGGAGTCTGACTTGGTTAGCCCTCAATCTTTGGTAGATAGCACTGTTTTAGAAAGCGATCGCACTTTAGAAGTCCAAAGAAAATCTGAGTTAGCTTCTGTAGATAATTTCGTTTCACAAGCCGATCGCACTTTAGAAGTCCAAAGAAAATCTAATTTGTCTCCTGTATCCGCTGATGTCTCACAGGGCGATCGTGTAGCAGAAATCCAAAGAAAGTCTGATTTAATTAGTCCTGAGAATTTAGTAGATAAATCTGTTTTAGAAAGCGATCGCACAACAGAAGTCCAAAGAAAGTCTGAGTTGGCTTCTGTAGATAATGTCGTTTCACAAGCCGATCGCACTTTAGAAGTCCAAAGAAAATCTGACTTGGTTAGTCCTCAAATCTTGGTAGATAATTCCGTTTTAGAAAGCGATCGCACTTCACAAATACAAAGAAAGTCTGATTTGTCTCCTGTATCTACTGAGGTCTTACAAGGCGATCGCATCCTAGAAGTCCAAAGAATTTCTGATGTAGTTAGTCCTCAAACTTCGGTAGATAGCCCTATTTTAGAAAGCGATCTCACTCCAGAAGTCCAAAGAAAGTCTGAGTTGGCTTCTGTAGATAATGTCGTTTCACAAGCCGATCGCACTTTAGAAATCCAAAGAAAGTCTGATTTGTCTCCTGTATCTGCTGATGTCTCACAGGTTGACATTAATAGCACTTCAGAAATCCAAAGAAAGTCTGATTTGTCTATTGTAGATAGTAATATTGAGCAAGGCGATCGCATTCAGGATGTACAGAGAAAATCGGATTTATCGATTCAGAGAAAAGCTGATATATCTGAGCCTAAAACCTTTGCACAAAAGAAGGATGATCAAACGATCATTCAAATGATTACAGACTCTAATGTTGCCACTGAGTTAAAATTACCTACAGTCATCGAAAATCTGGGTCAGACAGAACATCTAGGAAATTTCTCCTCACTTACTAATGATAAGCCGCCAATCACCACTTCGTCGCAGCCCACACAAACATCTAGCTCTACTCGCCCCAGTCCAAATAGCTTATTAAATAACTCATCCAATACAATTCAGACCAAGCAAGAAAATAGTTATGATAATAGCGAGACTAGCTCTATGGGCTGGTCAAATATATCTGAATTGCTGGCAAACTTACCGACTCCGAAGAGTTCTAATACTTTATCCACAAGTTCTTTGCACAAACAAAAAACAAGCTCTAGCGATCGCAGTTCTTTAGCAAGTTCCGATTCTAGTTCTTCCACAAGTTCTACTAGCGATCAATCAACTATTCAGCGATCGCTAGATAGTACTTATATAGAGAGTCCGAGTGATGATCAGGACTTATACATAACACCAACAGGCTTACAAAAAGGAAATCCTCATAAAATCACCAATACTCAATCCCATCAAATCCAACGCAAATCAAGCACAGAAACCTTGCCAGAGACAAAAGTCTCGATGAATCTATCTCAAGATCAAGAAAGTGAAGATGAAAAGAACTTCTCTCAAAATCTTGAAACTCTTGCTCAAGAAATATATATTTTGTTGAAACAACGTTTAGAGATAGACAAAGAACGACAAGGATCTAGATATCAAGGTCGATTGCCTTGGTAGCGATGGCTCTGGCAGATATTCTCAACCAATAAATTTCAACTACTAAATTTTAAAAGGACAGATTATGACAGGTCAACTTGTAAAAGCAATGCTCACAACCACTGATGCAGGAGCAACAGCCATTAACTTCCAGTTCAATCCAACTGAGCTACAATTTCAGCGCTCGGTTAGCCTTAATCGATCTGCGGGCGCACGCACTGCTTCAGGGCTACCAAAAGTTACTTTTGCTTTTCCAGAGCCAGTTAGTCTTTCACTTAGCAATTTGATGTTTGACACTTATGAAGCTGGTACAAGTGTTCTTACATTAATTGATCCAATTATCAAAGCCACAGACTTTGTAGGAACGCTAGAAAGACCACCCGTATATGTATTTGCATGGGGACAAACCCAGTATCTAAAATGCTTTGTCAAACAAGTAAGCTATAAACTAACTATGTTTCTTACAGATGGTACTCCTGTTAGAGCAATTGTCGATATATCTTTAGAAGAAGTCGATGCCACTCAACTCTAAAAGCATTTCTTAAACTATTTTTAAATTAAAAAACAAACCTATTAAAATCACTAATGCCACTATATATTGCCGCCGCCTTACTAAAAATTGATGGAACGTCTGCTTCCGCAGATTTGCTTGAGGACATTCTAGAAATATCCGTCGAAGAAAGTATCAATCAACCAGCAATGTTCACGCTGATTATTAATAATAATTACTTTTCTGGCAACTCAGACACCTGTTGGAAGCACCAAAGTCAATTTGCGATCGGCAAACAAATAAAAGTTGGTTTCTCTTCCAGCACTACACAAGACAGTGGTTTTTCTCAACAAGAGACAGGCTATGTTATAGATGGCGAAATTACTGCCATAGAAACTGAACTTAATGAAAAATCTCAGGCTCCCATAATCATTCGTGGTTATGATATTTCTCATCGGTTACACCGAGGACGGTACAATCGCTCCTTCCAAAATATGACAGATAATGATATCGTCACTCAACTGATTGTTGAAGCTGGTATTTCGGCGGGGACTGTCTCTGCTACCACTATTGTCCATGAATATGTTTTTCAAGAAAATCAGACAAACATGGAATTTTTACGAGAAAGAGCAGCTCGTAATGGATTTGAGTTATATGTCCAAGATGCAAAGTTAAACTTTCGCAAACCAACTCAAGATCAAGAACTAACTCTCACGTGGTTAGAAGATATTCATAATTTTCGAGTGCGTGTCACTAGTACCGAGCAAGTTAGCTCTGTTGAAGTAAGGGGTTGGGACTATACACAAAAACAAGCGATCGTTTCTACAGCATCGACAGGCGCAGTAATTACAACAACTCAGGTTGGTACTGGCGCACAAGCTAGCACTAAATTTAGCAGCCAACCAAAAATGATCGTTGTCGATCAGCCAGTTTTTAGTATTAATGAAGCTCAGAAAATAGCTCAGTCACTATGTGATGAATTAGGCGGGGAATTTGTTCATGCGGATGCTAAAGGTGAAGGAAATCCTAAGATTAGACCAGGTCGGGTCGTAAAAATGACTGGGATCGGTATCTATAGCGGTAGTTACTATGTTTCTGAAACTCGTCACTCATTTCAGGCAGGAACCTACACTACACACTTCAGTGTCCGAAGTCTACGCGGTGGAAATTTATTTTCTATGTTGTCATCAAAGCCTCATTTACAACCTGGACAAACGATGTTGGTGGGAGTAGTTAGCAATAACAAAGATCCTAAAGCTTGGGGACGTGTCAGAGTTAAGTTCCCAACTCTAACGGAAGAACACGAAAGTAACTGGGCTAGAGTCGTAAGTGTAGGAGCGGGCATAAACAGAGGTTTTGATTGTTTGCCAGAAGTTAATGATGAGGTTTTGGTGGCTTTCGAGCATGGCGATATTCATCGTCCCTATGTGATTGGTGGTCTATGGAATGGTAAGGATGCACCTCCAGCCGCAGTAGCAGATAGCGTAGTTGCTGGCAAAGTGCGCCTACGAACATTTAAAACTCGGGTTGGTCATCAATTACAATTTGTGGAAGAAGATAAAGGCACTAAAAAGGGTATTTATCTGAATACTAGCGGTGGTCATAATGTGCGACTAAATGATAGCGAGAAGGAGATTCAATTAACTTCAACGGGGGACATTATTATTAAAACTGGTACAACGGGCACAACTAGTGATTTAACTATTAATGCAGCTAATATTACCTTAGCAGCAACAACAAAGATTACGCTCAAAGTTGGTAGCAACAAAGTGGAGATTTCTAATTCTGGTATTGTAATTGAAGGAATGCAGGTACAGATAAAAGGTACAGCTTTAGCCAAGATGGAAGCCCCAGTGGTGAATGTTGAAGCAAGCGGTATCAATACAATCAAAGGTAGTGTTGTTAAAATCAATTAGCGCGACTAATATCTTAGGGATGTAAATATGGGGCAACAAGTAATTACAGGCGCATTGCTTCAATGTAGTTTTGGCGCAGCACCAAGCTCACTGATTGTGATTCCTAAGGGGCCGCCTGTTCTGGCAGATGGTCCTTTAGCCGCGACTATTATGGACTTTGCCCCGATCGCAAATATTCCTCCTTTTGGCATGTGTAATTCGCCTGCAAATCCTATGGTAATTGCCGCTACAGCAGCAGCATTAGGGGTATTTACGCCCATGCCTTGTGTCCCTGTAACGGTTGCACCTTGGGTTACTGGTTCACCGACCGTGTTAATCAATAATTTCCCCGCGCTCAACAATTCTTCCAAGTGTATGTGTGCTTGGGGTGGAGTGATTTCGATTAATTTTGCTGGGCAAGTAACTGTACAGATTCCATAATTAACTATTAGCAAACATGAGTGATTTAAAACGAGATTATCTGGGGCGGGGCATTTCTTTTCCTTTGCGGATAAATGTCCAAGGTGAACTAAAAACTGATAGTGGCGATCGCAATTTGGCAGAGTCGATCGCCACTATTTTGAGTACTAAGTTAGGAGAGCGAGTGTATCGACCTAATTTTGGTAGTCGCTTATCAGATTTGACTTTTGCACCGATGAATCCTCAGACGATTTTGCTGGCCAGAATCTATGTTGAAGAAGCATTAAATCGGTGGGAGCCGAGGATTATCGTTACAGGTGTCTACGCAGAACCCGATCCGATCAAAGGTCGCTTAGATCTGGAAATTCTGTATCGTTTAAAAGATCACCATGATATTCGGAGTATGGTTTATCCATTTTATTTATTACCGCCCAATAGCTAGTAAGATTTTGATAGTGATATATTTCACCTAGGGGCGTTGTGTAATGACGAAAGAGTTTGATTTTCTGCCAAATTTGCCAAAATCGGATCTTGATGATCGCACTTTTGCTGAGTTGGTGAATGAGTGTCTACTACGAATTCCGCGTTATTGTCCAGAATGGACAAATTACAATGCTAGCGATCCAGGTGTGACCTTGATCGAATTATTTGCTTGGCTGACCGATCAGATGTTGATGCGGTTTAATCAAGTGCCGCGCCGCAATTATGTCGCCTTTTTAGAATTACTCGGTATTCGATTACAGCCGCCTGCGCCTGCCCAAACTGAAATAACATTTTACTTGAGTGCCTCTTTACCAGAGGCGTATGCGATTCCTGCGGGGAGTGAAGTTGCCACAATCCGCACAGAAACTGAACAAGCGATCGTATTTAGTACTGATCATCCTTTAATAATTGGCAAGCCTCGAATTTTAAATTTACTATCTGCACCTAGATGTGAACAAAATCCTGAGTTTTTACGAGATTTGCTTTTAGACGTGTGGACAGAAGATCGGCTGGAAGAATGGTCGGGACAAGAAATTGCTCTATTTAGCGATCCACCACAACCGAATAATTGTTTTTACCTAGTATTTGATGGAGAGCAGCCGACTAACGGCAATGTGATCGCCCTCAATTTTAAAGGAGAATCCGCTACTACCACAGGGATTAATCCTAATAATCCACCAAGATTTTGGGAAGCATGGGATGGTAGTAGATGGACACCTGTACTGTTAAAAGAGAGTGACGATCTAACTAGGGGATTTAGTTTTAGCGAGTTGGCAGACGAAGGTACAAATCCTTTACAAGGAGCGGAAGTTATCTTTCATTTGCCGCTTACATGGGATGTGGTGCAATTTTCTACTTATCGGGGGCGGTGGTTACGCTGTAGCTACGTCGAACCAACAGCCAATCAATCAGGTTACAGCCGATCACCACATATTATTGGCATGTCAGCGCGAGCGATTGGCGGTACAGTCAAGGCAACTCAATGTACTGCAATTCTCAATGAAATTTTAGGTGAGAGTAATGGTAACTCAGGGCAAGTCTTTCAGTTATTGCACCAGCCTGTTTTAACCCGAAAAGCTGATGAATATTTACTGGTAACTCCACCTGTTGGATTGCCCCAAATATGGCACGAAGTTGCTAATTTTTCGGAATCTCGTCCCCATGATCTCCATTATTTGATTGATTCCACTTCTGGAAGTATCCAATTTGGACCTTTTGTGCAAACGCCCAATTATCAAAGCCAGCATACATTGGAACGCTTGCGGATTCAGGGCGAACCGATGCAAAGAGTTATTGCCGAAGGCTCAAATGCGATCGCGATGAATACAAAAACAAATGGGCTACAGTATGGAGCGGTTCCACCTAAAGGTGCAATTATCCAAATGGTGAAATATCGCACAGGTGGTGGATTTCGCGGCAATGTTCAACGGGGCAGTATTCGGATTACCAAAAATGCTATTCCCTATGTAGCAAGTTTGACCAACCATATTTCGGCTAGCAATGGTGTTGATGCGGAATCCCTTGATGATGTGGCAGTCCGCGTACCCAAAATGCTAAAAACTCGCGATCGCGCTGTCACTCAATCCGATTTTGAATATCTGACTATGGTGGCAGGAGACGGTGCAGTTGCACGGGTGATGTGTGCACCGACTAGACGCAAAGAAGATGCAGGAATTGTCAGGCTGCTGGTTGTGCCAAGATTAAGAACTGAAAGTATTGATCAAGGTCAGGGGCTTGCGCCTGATCAATTTATCTTGACTCCACAGCTAAGCGAAGGAGTGTTGAACTATCTAGATGAACGTAAAATGCTAGGCGTACAGATTCAACTGGAACAACCTGAATATGTGGGTGTTTGTGTCCAGACTGAAATTGCGCTGGAATCAACTTATAGCAATCCTCAAGTGCAACAAAGTATCGTCCAACAACTAAAAGTGATGCTCTATCGTTTTTTGAATCCGATTACTGGCGGTATTCAAGGTCAAGGTTGGGAATTTGGTCGTCCTGTCTATCCTTCTGATATCGTCAAATTATTGCAAAATTTTCAAGGCGTGCGTTTTTTAGGTACGGTACAACTATTCGATCTTCGTTATGAAAATGGCGAATGGACTAGAAAACTCTCACCGCAACCCCTGATCGATCCAGGTCAGTTTGGTTTGCTCTGTTCTTGGCATAGTCCGCGTTTGCGCTCTAGCCACGTTATTAACATTGTGAGTTGAGATGCGCTTTATATATGACTTTATACAGTGCTTTATACATCTTGATTCACTCCAATATTTAAGAAATTTTATGGCTCAAATTTATGGCTCAAACAAGTAAGCTTCAAGCATTAAGCGTTAGTCTCATATCGATGAAGGCGCCAGATGCAAATGAACAGACTCTTGCAAGTGCTGATAATTTGAGTAATTCAGAAAGCGACTCGTCACAGTTAAATATCAAGCGATCGCTTAATAATTGCAAACTGTTGATCAATCCTAGTGAACCAAGTGAAATTGTCGTAAAGCTTAAAAATTCAAGCAATCGATCGCTGCTTACTGACTTGCGGGTAGATGGTGACTTTCCTAAACAATGGCTGAAAATTGGCATGGAAGGGAATGAGTTGCCTCCCTATGCAGAGATGGAAGCTGTACTCTACTTCCAAATTCCTGCGGACTTTTTTGAAAATCAAGAAGCGATCGTCCAAGGTCATCCGCTAACAATTAATTATCAGGGACAACTACAAGTTTATGGTGGTTATGCCAATGCCAACTCAGACTCAGAACTAGGCACTAAATTAGAATTATTTGATGTGGAGCCGTTTCAACTTTACGTGCGTCCTACTAGCCTCTATCTGGACTTCTTGCCTGATACTTACCGCGAAGTTGACTTTATCGGACGATTGCTCAAGATCTTTGAAGAGGCCCTAGAACCCGACGTAAAAATTTTCGATTCGCTCTGGGCATATCTCGATCCGCTGCTTGCTCCCGAAACGATGTTACCATTTCTCTCTCATTGGGTTGGATGGGAGTTATCTTCTTTTCTAGACATTGAACGTCAGCGCTATTTGATTAAGCAAGCCATGCAGATCTATCGTTGGCGAGGAACAAGAAGAGGATTGCGTTTTTATATTTATTTGTTTTCAGGATTGCCTCTTGATGAAGATTTGCCTGAAGGGGAAAAACACATTAATATTTTTGAAGTTACAGGACGAGGCTTTGTACTTGGTGAAGCGCAATTAGGACAGAATGCATCAACAGGTGGCGGTAGACCTTTTCACTTTGTGGTGAGAATTCGTAATGATTTACAAAATCAACTTGATTTGTCTCTAATCCATCGGATTATCGAACGTGAAAAACCAGCCTTTTGTACTTACGATCTAGAAATTATATGAATGATTTTCCTTATCCTGAAATTAAGCCCTTTGAGCGCCTACAGGTATCTGATGGCTTGATGATTAACAGTGAGCGATGGCGACTTGCTCACGAATATCACCACCATCGTCAAAATATGCAGTATCAGTCCCTATTTTTGCCAGGGATTATTTGCGGTTTGGGGGTTGCACCGATCGCTGCTCCTGCGGACTTACCAGCTAAATTTCGCGATGGGCGCTGGGTGCAGATCCAGCCAGGAATTGCGATTGATCTGCATGGCAATTTTATCGTTGTGCCAGAACCTTTAGATTTTCGGATTTCTAGTGAAGCTTTCGATCTCAAAATTGAAATAGTTTATTTAGTACTTAACTATGTTGATCCCGCTAAGCTGAAGCGATTGCCCAGTAATGAGGTACTTGTAGAAACCTTTAGAGTCAATGAAAGGACTGGCTTGCCCCTTAATACTGATATTGAGATCTGTCGGTTGGCGATCGCTGAAGGAATATTAGAAATCCAGAAGCCTATCGATATGTTTGCTCCAAGCGTATCTCAATTGGATCTGCGTTATCGGCTCCAAGCTAAACTACGTCCTCAAAATTTGATTAATATTGCTTGCTTGAATAGTAGTAACAATAAACAGAGATTAATCTCACAAAACTTCAAGTTTCTCGGACAAGCTTTAACTAGTCTTGCCCCTAGCCTAAGCCTGATCGAACCGATTGGCAATCTTAATATTAATGCTGAGATTGGGCTTGGTAATCTTATTAATTACCATCTAATTTATTTAACTAGTGAACAAATCCCTACACTTAATGAAGCCACGCAATTAGCTTTACAAGAATATATCGCAAACGGTAATTTGATTTTAATCGAAGCTTCTATCCGTAATACTCATTTAGAGAACTTATTAACAATTCAGCAAGAATTAAAAAGTGCAAGCACTAAGCTAAAAAGAACAAGTGCTAGTGCAATCGATCAATCTAGCATTCAAGCAGAATTGCAAACTGAAATAGAGGCGATCGCGATCAAAGTAAATTCCCATACTCAAGATTTACTTAACTCTTTTAGTAGTCTCGTGCCGCAAGCTTCATCTATGTTAGCTTTCTCTGATTTAGCACGCGATCATCCTCTCCGCAGCCAACCATTTCTGTTTGATCGATTGCCCGCGATCGCTGAGCAGCCAATTCAAATTTTGGCAGGTGGTGGTGTCATTATTGTAATGGGAGATCTTTCGACGATCTGGGGAGGTAATTCAGATCAAGAACTCACCCGTGAGAACCTGCGTACTTGTCAAGAATTAGGTATCAATATCCTTAACTATGCTGCTCAACGTTCTGTTATCGCTGCTGCTATACAAGTCAATCCCAAATACACAAATATCTCAAATACACAGCCTGAAACTGAACAGCGCCGCGTAACTAACATGATTGACCAACTTAAATAAGTCACTCACATAAATCATCTAGATATTCACATTTCATATAAGGTTCTCTATCTATGTTTTCCATTCGCCAAGTAGTTCCAATTGTTCTAAGTATTCAAATTACTGTTGCTGTTGGTATCACAGGTTGGATTTCGTTTAATAGTGGTGAACGCGCAGTTCAAAAGCTAACTCGCCAACTTTCCGACGACTTAACTGTTCGAGTTGAGCAACAAATTAGTACTTACTTTCAAGAATCTATTAGTGTCAATAAGGCTATGACGACTGCCCTTAGCAATGGCAGTGTTAATCCTAGCGATATTAATCAAGTTCAAAAAGATATATTCAATAAATCAAGAGAATTTGCCACTAATAATATTTTGTTCTATGGTAATGAAAGTGGCTCTATGGTTGGTATTGAACCTCATAAAGATGCAAATTTTTTATTGCGTATTCGTGATGATAGTACTGGCTCCAATCGTCCAACCTATGAACTGAGTAGTAAAGGAGAACGCGGCAAGTTGATCGTAAATGAAGTTTATGATCATCGCTCTCGCCCTTGGTATACCGCTGCTAAAGAGGCTGGGCGACCAATATGGAGTGAGATTTTTGTCAGTACAACTGATGGCGAATTAACTACGACAAAGGCGACCCCAATTTATAATCCCGATGGTAGTTTTCAGGGGGTCGCAGGGATTAATATTTCGCTTAAACAAATTAAACAGTTTATGCAAGCAATTCGTCCCAGCGATAAATGGAATGTTTTTCTAGTCGAAGCAAATGGCAAGCTTGTCGCAACCACTTCTGATGAATCAGTTTTTCAAAAAAACGGCAATCTCATCAAACGTTTTGAAGTCTCTCAAAGCAAAGATTCCCGATTACAAAAAGCTGGCTTGTTAATCCAAGAAAAGTTTGGTGGATTTCAAAATCTTCAAACTTCACAGTTAATTGAATTTGAATCTAATGGTGAAAAATATCTTCTTAGTACCCACAAATTATCCAAAGATTTGCAATTAGATTGGTCTCTAGGAATTGTTGTACCCAAATCAATATATATGCAAGAAATTGATGCCAACAACCAAGCAACATTTGTGATTATTTTAATCATGCTCGGTGTAAATATTTTGATTGGTTTAGCAATTGCTACATGGCTATTAAATCCAATCAAGAATTTAATGAATGCTGCTAAGGATATTGAAGAAGAATCTTTTAATCCTGAAGAATTAACATCTGTAGCTAAACGTAATGACGAACTTGGACAGATGGCGCGGGTATTTCAAGAGATGGGAAGTACAATTGCTGAACGTCAACAAGGTATGAAAAGTCAGTTAAGTCAACTTCGACAAGAAAAAGATGAGGCGAGTAAAGCCGCGCTCAGCTTACAAACGGAACAAACTTATTCATTACCATCACTTTTGAGCCGTTCTAGAGCCGCTCGCAGCAAATAGGAGAATATAGCAATGTCAGGAAATCAGATCGGCTTAGAGATACCTCAAAAAGAATTAAGTTTTAAAATTGGCTCTAAAAAAAATTCTTTCTCTGTAATTGTAATCAATGACAGCAACCAATTTGCCAGCTTTCAAATCGAACTAATCGCCGCAGGGGCAGATACTCAAGCAGTTGGCTATAAGTGGTATACGATCTCTCCTGATGTAAGCGTGAAGATTCCTCCAGGAGACTTAGTAAAGTTTATGGTTTCTGTTATTGAAACTCCGATCTCAGGTTTCACTGGCATTATGAATATTACCGTGCGAGCTTTTTCGATTGAACTACGTGAGGAAATTCGTGAGGTCCTACGAATTAACCTCCAAGATGGGTCGGGGCAATCGCTGTTAAAAGTAGAAGTCCCCTCTCAAAAGCTACAAGGTGTTCCTCTCGAAGATGTAGAAATTCCAATTCTGATAGGCAATCCAAGTCAACAGAACACTAACGTTACTTTAACTTGCCTTGGTTTACCCAAATCTTGGTTTCCCAGAGGAAATACTCAGCAATTTGTGGTCAGACCAGGAGGACAATTTAAGACTTCATTTCTATGTGCTTTGCCCTTTGATCTTGATGCGATCGCCAAGATTTATCCCTTCACTATTGATGCTGTTCATTCTAATGGATTACCTTCCCAATCGCAATGTAGTTTAGAAGTGTTGCCGAAAGGGTTTTTAGAAGTTGTCTGTTCACCTAAATCCCAAACTATTCCTGCCAAGCTATCGTGGAAGTCATGGTGGAAATTTTGGCAATCATCACCTGCTATATTTGCGTTAACCGCCGATAACTCTAGTAATCTTCCCCAAAAAATCAACTTTGATTTAGAGAATGCTATCTCTAGTGATTATAAAGATTTTTCCTTTGAAGTTTCCCCTAACGATGTAGAAGTGGAACCATTCAGCAAGACAGAGCTTGATCTTCAAATCAATAAATCACGACTGTGGATTGGAAAATCTCAGAAATTGAATTTATTAGTCAAAGCTAACTGGCAAGATCCGAGGGTAGAGACCAAAAATGAAGTCCAAGTAATTGAATTAGTTGTTAAACCAGTAATTCCACTTTTGTTCCTAATACTGATTATTGCGGCGATTTTATTTTTGTCTTGGTGGTTTTCTTTTCTCAATCCTTCTAATCCATTCCCTCCTCATAAAAGTACGGTTACATCAGTCCAATATAACGGAAGTGGCAAGTATGCGATTAGTAGTTCTAACGATCAAACCATGCGTAAATGGTTTGTGGAAGGTTTTTATCAACCTTTGGCTAATCAGGATTTGGGGACTTTGGCAAATTCAAAAAAAGCTGTTCGGATTGCCCGTTTTCGTCCTGTAAATAATGATTTTGTGGCGGCTGGATTGGAAAATGGTGAAATTCAAATTTGGGATGTTGACAACGAATCTAAACTTCCTTTAGCAACGTTTAGCGGTCAAACTGACGATCGCGTCTTTGACTTAGAGTATACCCTTGATGCACGAACTCTATTTAGCGGTCATGGCAGTGGCAATGTGCTCCGATGGGATCTCCAAAATCTCTTTACCAATCCGCCAACTCAGCCTAGTCAAGTCAAAAAATTTGATTTTGCAATTAATGCGATCGCTTTAGTTGGTCAAGATGACAACACTTTGGCTATTTCTGGGCGCTATAACCAACTGGTTCTCTGGAATTGGGTTAATAATACTGTCAAAACTATTCCTTATCCAAATAAAGGCGGACAGGATGATTACATCCAAAGTATTGCTGTGCCAGATCGTAAACGCAACTTACTCGCTACTGCCGACAATCAAGGCTACATGTCTGTCTGGGATCTCAGTACTTGTTTGCAAAGCGATCGTCCTTGCCAATTGATCGAAGGCTGGTCAAATGCTCATAAGGGGAAACCTGTGCGATCGGTTGCCTTTAGTTCACAAGGTTGTTATCTGGTTAGTGGTGGAGATGATGGACAGACAAAGCTATGGGCCTTAACTCCAAATGGTAAACGAACCAGCGATATTAATGGAAAAATCATCTCCACATCTGCTTCTCCCATAAATGCTGTCGATATTTATTTAACCAATAAAGACATATTGACACTAAGTGGTACAACCGAAGGAAGAGTGGTCGGTGGAAAAATGGAACGACTTTTTACACTTAGATGTGATCTTAATAACTAACTGATGTTACGCAGAGCGAAGATTGCCCCTTATCCCCCAACCCCTTATCCCACGAGGGGAGAAGGGGTGTAAAGGCAAAATTCAAAGTTTTCTTGTTCCCCTCTCCCTCAATGGGATCTGCCGTGTACACACAAGTCACCAAGAACTAAAGTTCTTGGCTGAAAGCTAAAATCAGTTTAAACTGACTGAAGAATATTAACCCGTTTCAACGGGTTTTAGCTTTTAGCCCGCAATTTATTGCAGGGCATTTATGGTGATTTGGACTTGTGTGTACACCGTAGCCCTCAATGGGAGAGGGGCTAGGGGTGAGGGTCTTAGGATCTTCTGCGTAGAGGTGAGTAACTAATACAACTAATTGTTTTTTTTGGTCAACTTAGTTCTTAATTATCTTTGATTTGGTATTACGTATGTACTCAAGTTTTGCTTAGGCGCTTTAATGTAAACATTTGTATGGTTTTAGGGCAATCCATTCAACTTATACAATGTTCAAACATGATTTCAAACATTTGCATGTCAATCTAATTATTCAGTAAGCACAAAAATTCAATAACTTAAGGAGTGCATCATGAGTTTAGAAGATAGAGTTAAAGCAACAGCTAAAAATATCGAAGGTAAGGTTCAAGAAGCCGTAGGTAATGTGACTGGCGATCCTGAAGATAAGGCTCAAGGTAAAGCTAAACAAGCCGAGGCAAACATTCGTCATACTACAGAAAATGTGAAAGATGAAGTCAAAAAAATCATTGACTAGTATGTTCTTTGTGGCAATTTGCAACTAGACAAACTACTAAATTTTTGTTGGAATAGTTCTTAAACTACGATTTCAACAAAGTTTAGTTTTATTTTAGGCGCTTTTCGCTACAAGTATTAAGTTATAGAAGCATTTGCCTTATTTGTAATTAGAGTTAAGTACTCTTTTAATTTGGATTTAGGAATTACTTTTCTAACATTGGAAAAAATATTTATCAGTTTTATTTGAATTAAAAAAGAGTAGTATATGAATTTAATCTGGACTGGCATCGCCGTTCTTTTTGTCCTCTGGGTAATAGGCTTCTCACTTAATATTGTCGGCGGATTAGTTCATATACTTTTGGTTTTGGCAGTAATAGGTATTGTTTACAACTTATTTGTTGCGCGAAGTGTCTAATCCAAAGACTTGTATATAAGGCTTGTATACAAGTCTTGTTATAAGAAAATTACTTTAGCTAGCAGACGGTCACCCGATTGATTTGCTAATGGATATTTTCATAGGATAGAACTTGAGATTTTAGTGACAAAACTATCCCGAGTTTCCTAGATTGGTTAGACTTCCATCCTAAGATTAAATGGGGTTCGGTTGCAGGACTAGATGTGTTAACTATCCTACTCGCTACCCATATCTTAAAGGATGTGGGGATTTGAATGATTTAGTTAGGCGGACGCGGCATTAAATTTGTCGGTAGTTGATATGGAATTAAAAGTAGATAAAAAAGGACTGAAAGGAATGAAAGTTGAAAAGACTGTCACAATTCAAAATAAGTCTGCTGAAGAGCTATATCGCTTTTGGCACGACTTTGAGAACTTACCCACGTTTATGCAACATCTGAAATCAGTGACTGTTATTAATAAAACGCGATCGCACTGGATCGCTAAAGCCCCATTAGGCAATAGCGTAGAGTGGGACGCTGACATTATTACTGATCAAGAAAATCAGTTGATTACTTGGAAATCTGTAGCAGGTGCTGATATTGATAACTCTGGATTTGTACAGTTTAAATCTGCACCTGTAGACCGAGGTACTGAAGTGAAAGTAGTGATGGAATATAACCTGCCAGGCGGTGGATTAACATCTGCGGTCGCTAAACTGTTTGGTGAGGAACCTGAACAGCAAGTTGAAGATGATTTGCGCTGCTTCAAAATGTTAATGGAATCAGGTGAAATTGCTACTACCGAAGGTCAACCTACGGGACATAAGTAATAATTTCGCCTAAAAGTGAAGCTTCGCTTCGCTCTTAATCAAATAGCAGCTCAAATATCAGATCAAGTAATTACAAAATAATCAATAAGTAAGGACTATCTACTATGAGAGCAGTTTGCTGGCAAGGAACCAGAGATATACAGGTTGAAACTGTACCTGATCCAAAAATTCTTAATCCACGTGATGCGATTGTTAAAATCACCACTACAGCAATTTGTGGTTCTGATTTACATCTTTATAACGGCTACAATCCCACCATGCAGAAAGGTGACATCCTTGGTCATGAGTTTATGGGTGAGGTCATTGAATTAGGGCACGCGGTTAAAAATGTAAAAATTGGCGATCGCGTGGTCGTTCCTTTTACTATTTCTTGCGGATCATGTTTTTTCTGTAGTCGAGATTTAACCTCGTTGTGCGATAACTCTAATCCCAATGCTGGGATGGTAGAAAAAGCAATGGGTACTTCTCCTTCAGGGCTGTTTGGCTATTCTCATATGACAGGTGGCTATGCAGGTGGTCAAGCTGAGTATGCCCGTGTTCCCTTTGCCGATACTGGTTTATTCAAGATTCCCGATGGACTCACAGACGAACAGGTTGTGTTTTTGACTGATATCTTCCCCACTGGCTATATGGCAGCTGAAAACTGTCAAATTCAGCCTGGAGATACAGTCGCCATTTGGGGTTGTGGGCCAGTGGGACAATTTGCCATCCGCAGCGCCTTTATGCTGGGAGCTGATCGCGTCATTGCGATCGATAGCGTTCCCGAACGCCTTCAGATGGCAAAAGATGGCGGTGCAGAAGCCATCAATTATGAAGAAGTTGACCATAAAGAAGTTCGACTCGTCGAAGCTTTAAAAGAGATGACAGGTGGACGTGGACCTGATGCAGTTATGGATGCAGTAGGAATGGAAGCTCATGGCATGGGATTAGAAGGTTTCTACGATAGAGCAATGCAAGCTGTAAAGTTAGAAACCGATCGCCCAAATGTCTTGCGTCAAGCGATCGTGGCTTGCCGTAAAGGTGGCACTGTCTCTGTTCCTGGTGTTTACACTGGGTTAGTGGACAAAATACCTATGGGTGCTTTTATGAACAAGGGTTTAACTATGAAAACAGGACAAACCCATGTTCATCGTTACTTGCGTCCCTTACTAGAACACGTTCAAAATGGCAAAATCGATCCATCGTTTGTGATCACCCATAGTCTACCTCTCGAAAAAGCCGCGCACGGTTACGAAATCTTCAATGCCAAGAAGGATAAATGCATCAAGATTGTGCTCAAGCCAGGGCAACTTGCCTAATCTAAAGCACATTCATGATCTTGGAATGCAGAACTCTGCAAGTAAGTTTTATTTAAAGTATTAGGTTTTTTACCAAAGGAGACAATCATGCTAAATTTCATTTCTCAAGCGATCGCCAAATTCTTTTCTTTCTTTAAGAGTCTACAAGTGAAACAGTTTTTACCGATTATTTTAAGCGGTTTTCTGCTACTCACTATCAGTGCTGAGCCTAGTCGCAGTGAAACTCAACAAGCGATCAAAAAACTTGACCAGACTGTTCATCAAGAGGATTCTACAAGACCTAAAACGACTGGAGAGTGGGAACAACAATCTCGCGAAACAGAAGGTCGCCCTGTAGAACGTCTAAAACGAATTGGAGAGCAGTCAGCCGAAGCAGTCAAAGATTTTGGTTCAATGTATTCAGATACAGCTGAAAGAAGTTCTGAAGCCCTGAACGATTAAACCAGAACGATTAAATCAGAACGATTAAACTGAAACGTTTAAAACAGAATAATTACAGCGCTTTGCTCTGCTATAAAACCCAGAAGATTTTTTAAAAGTGCCGCGAAGCGGCACTTTTAAAAAATCTTCTCTGCTACTCAAAGCCTCAACAGGCTGTAAATCAAATAAAATTTAGTAAATAGGTGAAATATCTTACCTATTTACTAAATTTTAATAATTCAATTAAAGAAGCGACTAGTTTTACTTCTACAAGTATAATTTCTTTAGTAGAATTTAATTGTATTAACCAATTTACATTAACTGTAAATTGGTTGGTTTTAACTTTACCTTGTATCTGATATTGAGTAAATGTACTCTCACTCATAATCATTTCTCCATATGCTGGACAAAATTCTATTCCTTTAGCTTCTTTCTCTAAGTATTGTGCGATCGCATCTCTGCCACACACAGTTTGTTCAAAGGGTGGATTTAGACATCCTTGCTCGGCAAATAACTCAGAAGTTGCAATAAATTCATTGTTATTCAATCTGGCAAAGTATTCATAAATGGTTAATTCATCAATACCATCAATATTAACAAATGCGTCTATGTTAATTGATATCATATTATTCATAATTATAAGTTAAAGAATTTCTTAAGTTTTATAGATTAAATAAAGCATTATATTAATAACTTAATAAAACTTTTAATACAGCTTAGAACTTGAAAGTAAATCATCAAACTTTGCGCTAACTTTGTATATAAATAATAAACTTTAAAATGCTTATGTAAAAGTATAAATAGTTGTATATTGTAACCTATCTTTTGGTCGATTCTATCGTCTTTCTAAAGTCTTTCTAAAGTAAGTGTTTATTATATAAAAACGTTAGTAATATAAATATCAGAAATTAGAAAATGCAAATCAAAAAATTAATTAGGAGATTATTATGCAAACAATCAGTAAAGAGCTACATCCCGAGTTGGTTTCAGCATTCCAATTTCTATCGACAGATCAGCAGCTTGCTGTATTTTGGTTTATCTATAAAGAAGTTGGAAACTCCATTACACCTGCTGCTCCTGGAGCTAGCACCGCCGCACCTGCTGTAGCAGAAGGATTATTCAATCAAGTAAAAGAGATGTCTCATGAAGAGCAGTTACAAATTCAGCGTGATTTAATAGAGCGCACGAACTGCTTGATCAGT
>Ga0105048_10006844_pt1 | contig 18379 bp, 14 predicted proteins | sample MAT05_FD_78382 | JGI IMG/M metagenome (GOLD analysis project Ga0105048, IMG submission 78382) | Freshwater microbial communities from Lake Fryxell liftoff mats and glacier meltwater in Antarctica - MAT-05 | ecosystem: Environmental > Aquatic > Freshwater > Ice > Liftoff microbial mat | place... | reverse complement strand
GTGAGCAACAGATTTTGCATGGAGACAACCTGCCAGAACTGAAACTTGCCAGGAGCCGCACGCGGAACACGTACGGGGAGAACCGCGGCATCCGCCGGAAATTCGGGCGGATGCCACGCGTTGCAACGTCAGTGGATCAGGCCTTCCCGGCCGGCTTCTTTTGACCGAAGTAGTGGTTGTACGCCATGCGGCGGTTGACCACGGTATCGAGTTCCCACTTGACTGTACGTGCAGCAAAGGCCTTCTGCGAATCCACAATTTCCTTGAACAGCGGATTTTCGGCGGACTTCTTCGCGGCGGCAGTATCGTAGGCCTCGAGCTGCTTTTGCAGGATCGCATCGGGGGTCTTGTAGAACTTGACGTTCTGCACCGTCTGCATTTCGCCGTAGTCCTTCGAGTAGCGATCGATCGCCTTCCAGGCCATGTCTGCCGAGGCCGCATCCACGGCGTTGGCGATGATGGCCTTCATCTTCTCCGGCAGCGCGTCGTACTTGGACTTGTTGAACATGATCTCGAACTGCTCGGCGTTCTGGTGGAAGCTTTGCAGCATGCAGATCTTCGACACGTCCGGGAAGCCCAGCAGGCGGTCCGACGACGCATTGTTGAATTCGGCCGCATCGAGCAGGCCGCGGTCCAGGGCCGGTACGATTTCTCCACCAGGCAGCGCATTGACGGCGGCGCCAAGCGCCGTAAACACGTCGATGGAGATGCCGACAGTGCGGTACTTGAGACCCTTGAAGTCGTCGGCCTTGGTGACCGGCTTCTTGAACCAGCCGAGCGGTTGCGTCGGCATCGGGCCGTACGGGAAGGACACGACGTTGGCGTTGATCGAACCATAAAGCTTGTCCAGTAGCTGCTTGCCGCCACCATACTTGTGCCACGACAGCAGCATGTTGGCGTCCATGCCGAAGGCCGGGCCGGAGCCCCACAGCGCGAGTGCGGTCTGCTTGCCGTAGTGATACACGAGCACGCCATGGCCGCCATCGAGCGTGCCCTTCGACACCGCGTCCAGCAGGCCGAAGGCCGGCACCACGGCGCCGGCCGGCAGCACTTCGATCTTGAGATCGCCGCCGGTCATATCGTTGACCTTCTTCGCGTAGTCGAGCGCGAACTCGTGGAAGATGTCTTTGGCCGGCCAGGTGCTTTGCCAGCGCATCGTGATCGGTCCCTGCGCCTTCGCGATCATGGGGAAGCCGAGGGTGGCGCTGCCGGCGACAACACCGGATGCGGCGGTCAGGAATTTGCGGCGGGCAGCAGGAGCAGGCTTGACGGCCTTGGCATTGGGTTCGCGCGACATGAATCCTCCGAATAGTCGGAGCCGGCGGGATTGCACGGGCTCCGGGAATCCGGTCCTCTGCGCGTTCTAGTGTCGCAGGGACCCGATGATGCTGCACTTCGCCCCGGTGGTCCGGAGTCGATGCAGACAGTGATTATAGCGGCGCGCCTGGAGGCGTCATTGTGCACTGCGGCAACCCGCATGCCGCGTGCCGCGGTGCGGTCACCGCGCGAAGTTCACGCATCGAGTGGGCGGCGCTCGCGCAGTGCCTGCGCCAGCGTTCCCGCATCGACGTATTCGAGTTCGCCACCCACCGGCACGCCGCGCGCCAGCCGGCTGACGGTGAGGCCGCGCGCCTTCAGCAGTTCACCGACGTAGTGCGCGGTGGCTTCGCCTTCGTTCGTGAAATTGGTGGCCAGAATCACCTCGCGAACTACGCCGTCCTGCGCGCGTTTCAACAGGCGGTCGAGGCGGATCTCCTTGGGGCCGATCCCGTCGAGCGGCGACAGCCGTCCCATCAGCACGAAATAGAGACCCGCATAGGATTGCGTGTGTTCGACCATCAGCAGGTCGGCTGGCGTTTCCACCACGCACAACAACGCGTGATCGCGCTTGGCCGACCGGCACAGCGCGCACGTCGATTCCTCGGTGAACGTATTGCAGCGATCGCAGTGGCGGATCAACGTGGCCGCTTGCACCAGCGCACCGGCCAACGTGAGCGCGCCGTCGCGATCGTGCTGCATCAAGTGCAGTGCCATCCGCTGGGCGGCCTTGGGGCCGACTCCGGGCAGGCAGCGCAGCGCGCGCGCCAGACTGTCCAGGCTGGACAGCGGCTCGTGCAGCGCGGCAGGCCGGTCGTTCACGCGCGGCGGAATCAGAACGGCAGCTTGAAACCGGGCGGCAGCATGCCGCCGGTCAGGCCGGCCATCTTTTCCTGTTGCGTGGATTCCACGCGGCGCACGGCATCGTTGAACGCGGCGGCCACCAGGTCCTCGAGCATGTCGCGGTCGTCCGCGAGGAGCGAGGGATCGATCGAGACACGTTTCACATCGTGCTTGCCCGTCATTACGACCTTGACAAGTCCGGCGCCGGACTGCCCTTCAACTTCCGTGGCCGCCAGTTCCTCCTGCATCTTCTGCGCCTTCTGCATCATCGCGGCGATCTGGTTCTTCATCATGCGTGTCGTGCTCCGTCAGGGGGATTCGGGGTCTCGCGCCAGCGGTGTGATGGTATCGGCTTTCACCTGCCCGTCGAAGCGTGAGAGAAGTTCGCGGACAAAAGGCTCGTCGCGGAAGGCAGCCTCGCCCTTCTCGCGGGCCTCGGTGCGTTCGCGCTTCTCCGTGGCGGCCAGCGATTGCTCCACGGCGGCACCCACCTCGAAGGCGAGGATCAGCTTGCTGCCGGTGGCGCGTTCGAGCGCCGCCTTGAATTTGTCTGCCACCATGCGATCGGCCAGGTGCTTGTGCGCTACGGGCAGCGCCAGCGTGATCAGGTTGCCCTTGATCGACTTCAGTTCGCTTTGCGCCGCGAGCTGCGCGCCCATGCCGGTGAGCTTCAGTTCGGCGACGAACGCGGGCCATGCAGCGGGGTCGAGCGGCAACGGCACGGTTTCGCGCGCGGGCTCGGGTGGTGTCATGGCTGTGACGGTTGGCGCGGGCAGCGTTGCCGCGGAAGCTGCCGGTCGAGCCGTTGCTGCGGGCGCGGTCGCTGCCTCTACGTCCCTTGGCGGCGGGGGCGGTGGACGCAAGACCACGGTAGTCCGGCGCGACGGTACCGCCGCGACGGCCGCACGCTCGGTCGCGGTCGCGGCGGTGGTGTCATCGGTGGTGGGCAGGAAGGCCAGCATCCGCAGCAGCGTCATTGCGAACCCGGTGGGCTCGTCCGGCGCCAACCCCAGGTCCTGCCGGCCCTGCGTCGCGATCTGGTAGCCAAGCTGCACCAGTTCCGGCGTGAACTGCGTGGCGTAGGTCTCGATGCGCTCCCGATCGTCGTAACCGGCCGCTGCGGCCGGCACCGTCTGCACGACGGCCACGCGATGCCAGAGCGAGGCCAGTTCGTCGAGCGCCGTGGACAGCGACAGCCCGCGCGCGGCCAGCGCGTCGCCTTCGGCCAGCAGCGCGCTGCCATCGCCGGCGGCCAGCGCATCGGCGATCCGGTAGATGTGCTCGCGATCGACCACGCCCAGCATCGAGCGGACGATGTCCTCGGCCACGCGGCCGCCGCCGAAGGCGATCGCCTGGTCGAGCAGCGACAAGCCGTCGCGAAGCGACCCGTGTGCGGCGCGCGCCACCAACGCGATGGCCGCAGGCTCGGAGGCCACGCCCTCCTCGCCCAGGATGAATGCGATGCGCGCAGCAATCTGCGCCTGCGTCAGCGGTTTCAGGTTGAATTGCAGGCAACGCGACAGCACCGTTACCGGTATCTTCTGCGGGTCCGTCGTGGCCAGCACGAACTTGACGTGTTCCGGCGGCTCTTCGAGCGTCTTCAGCATCGAGTTGAAGGCCGCCTTCGACAGCATGTGCACTTCGTCGATCAAGTAGACCTTGTAGCGGCCCGCCGTGGGCGCATAGCGCGCGTTGTCGAGGATCTCGCGCATATTGTCGATGCCGGTATTCGACGCAGCGTCGAGTTCGAGCAGGTCGACAAAGCGCCCCGCATCGATGTCCGTGCACGCCGCGCACACGCCGCACGGCGTGGCCGTGACGCCGGTCAGGCAATTGAGGCTTTTGGCCAGGATCCGCGCGATCGTGGTCTTGCCCACGCCGCGCGTGCCGGTCAGCAGGTAAGCATGGTGCACGCGGCCGTTGGTCAGCGAATTCGATAGCGCGGTGACGACGTGTTCCTGCCCCGACAATTGGGCGAAATTCATCGGGCGCCACTTGCGGGCAAGGACCTGGTAACTCATGACGGGATTATCGCCGGTTTCGCGCGCTGCCGGGGTGCGTGAACCCCGGCAGCGGCGGCGGCCGAATAGGTGGCGAGCCGTGATCCCGGCACTTGCATAAGTTCGCTGTGGCTGCTTCCTTCCGGACCTGACCAGATTCACGACCATGCAATGCGGGGCGACCCGCCGTAGAGCAGCGATTATACCGCGCCGGCGTGCCCTACAATGCGGGCGATGTGCGCGCTGCGATCGTTCATTGCCTTTGGCTTGCTGGCCGTCGGGCTGCCACTATCGGCCGCGACGCCAGCCACGGTCTGGCTCGAACAGTTGACGTCGCCGGAGGTGGCTGTCGCCATCCGCAACGGCAAGACGACGATCATCGTGCCGATCGGCGGCACCGAGCAAAACGGCCCACACATGGCGCTGGGTAAGCACAATCGCCGTGTCGCCGCGCTGGCGGAGAAGATCGCGGGCAAACTCGGCAATGCGCTGGTGGCCCCTGTCATCGCATACGTGCCAGAAGGCGCGCTGGCGCCACCCACCGGCCATATGCGCTTCCCGGGCACGATCACCGTACCTGCCTCGGCGTATCGCGCGATCCTCGACTCCGCCGCGCGCAGCTTCAAGCTGCATGGCTTCGTCGACATCGTGTTCCTCGGCGATTCGGGCGACTACCAGGCCGACAACCGCGCTGTCGCGGCGGCGCTGTCGCGCGAATGGGCTGGCACGCTGGTGCGCGTCCACGCCATCCGCGAGTACTACGATGCCGCCACGACGAAGTTCAACGAGAAGTTACTGGCCGGGGGCTACTCCAGTGCCGAGACCGGCCGGCACGCGGGACTGCCCGATACTGCATTGACGATGGCGCTGGCGCCGGACATGGTGCGCAGCGACATTCAGCGTGGCGCCGCGCCCGTGCCCGCATCGGGCGTCGCCGGCGATCCGCGCCGGGCGACGGCCGAACTCGGACAGGCGGGTGTGGATGCGATTGTCGCTGCGACCGTTGCGGCGATCACCAAGGCGACGCGGCGTCTTTAGGCGCTGGTGTCAGGCCATCCATGCCGTCCCCGCGCATTCAGCTACCATTGTGCACTTTCCGCCTTCCGCGCCGGAGCCTCCGCTGATGTCGTTCGCTACGATTCGTATTGCCGCCACCCTTCTCGTGTTGCTGGCTGCCGGGACGACATCGGCACAGACCGCAGCTCCCGCCGCCGTCACCACAGTGCCGGGCATGCCGCCCGTCGCGGACCCGACCAATCTCTACAGTGAAACGACCGCCGCGAAGCTGAGCGCCGCCGTCGCCGGCGACCTGCCGCGCGTCTATGTGCCGCATGTCCAGTCGAATGACGTCTACGTCATCGATCCGGCGACGTTCACCGTCATCGGCAAAATCAAGGTAGGCCTGAATCCGCAGCATGTGGTGCCGTCGTGGGACCTGCGCACGTTGTGGGTGGCCAACAATGCGGAAAACACGAACAAGGGCAGCGTGATCCCGATTGACCCGAAGACCGGCAAGGCCGGCAAGGCCATTCCCGTCGACGACCCGTACAACATGTATTTTTCGCCGGACGGCAAATCCGCGATCATCGTGGCCGAAGCACTGAAACGCCTCGACTTCCGTGACCCGAAGACGATGGCGCTCCAGTATTCGATCGACGTGCCGAAATGTGCGGGTATCAATCACGCCGACTTCTCGATGGACGGGCGCTTCGCGATCTTCACTTGCGAATTTGCCGGCACGGTCGTCAAGATCGACCTCGTCAACCGCAAGGTCATGGGTTACACGCAGGTGATCCAGCCCGGCCGGCCCACCAAGGTGGTGAAGGGACCGGACGGCAGGGACGAGATCATCTGCACCACGTGGAAGGGGATGCCGCAGGACATCCGGTCCTCCCCCGACGGCAAGCTCTTCTACATCGCGGACATGATGGCCGACGGCGTGCACGTCGTGGATTTCGAAACGTTCCGGCAGGTTGGCTTCATCGAGACCGGCAAGGGCACCCACGGCCTCTACCCCAGCCGCGACGGCAAGAAACTGTATGTCGCCAATCGTGGATCGAACCGCATCCACGGGAAACCCGGTGGCAAAGGCGGTGTTTCGGTGCTCGATTTTGCGACGCAGAAAGTGACGGCGAACTGGCTGATTCCCGGGGGCGGCAGCCCGGACATGGGCAATGTCAGCGCCGACGGCAAGTGGCTGTGGCTCTCAGGCCGCTACGACAACGTCGTCTATGTGTTTAACACCGACAGCGGCGACGTCAAGGTTATTCCCGTCGGCAAGGAGCCGCACGGCCTCACCGTGTGGCCGCAACCCGGGCGGTATTCACTGGGCCATACCGGAAACCTCCGGTAAGACTTGCCGGAAGACTTCGTGAAGCAGTCGGTAGGGAAAGCTCTGGCCTCGCAGGGGTACCGTTGCGTTGCATTGGACCCGCGAGGCTGAAGCCTCGCCTACAGGGCTCGCCTATAGGGTCGCACGCACCAGCTGCGTGACGCCGCCCATATATGGCAGCAGCGCTTCCGGCAGTTCGACCGAGCCGTCTTCGCGCTGGTAGTTTTCCAGCACGGCCACCAGCGTACGACCCACGGCGAGGCCGGATCCATTGAGCGTATGCACCAACTCTGGCTTGCCCTGTGCGTTGCGGAACCGCGCCTGCATTCGTCGTGCCTGGAAGGCCTCGCAATTGGAGCACGACGAGATCTCGCGATACGCATTCTGCCCGGGCAGCCACACCTCGATGTCGTAGGTCTTGGCGGCGGCGAAGCCGATATCGCCGGTGCACAGCACGACCACCCGATACGGCAGGCCCAAACGCTGCAGGATCACCTCGGCGTGCCCGGTGAGTTCTTCCAGCGCGTCGTACGAACGCTCCGGGTGCACGACCTGCACCATCTCCACCTTGTCGAACTGGTGCTGGCGGATCATGCCGCGCGTGTCCTTGCCGTAGCTGCCCGCCTCCGAGCGAAAGCACGGCGTGTGCGCCGTCAGCTTGATCGGCAATGCATCGGCCGCCAGAATCTCATCGCGAACGGAATTGGTCAGCGTGATCTCTGCCGTCGAGATGAGATACAGGCGCTCGCCGGCGCCATCCGCACCGCCCTTCGTCACCGCGAACATGTCCGCTTCGAACTTGGGCAGCTGTGTTGTGCCCACCAATGCGTCGGCGTTGACGATGTACGGCGTGTAGCACTCCGTGTAGCCGTGCTCGCGCGTGTGCGTGTCGAGCATGAACTGGCCAAGCGCGCGATGCAGCCGCGCGAGATCGCCGCGCAGGAACGAGAAGCGCGCGCCTGAGAGCTTGGCCGCGGTGGCGAAATCGAGCAGGCCCAGCGCCTCGGCCACATCGGCGTGATCTTTCGGCGCGAACGAAAATTCCGGCGGCGTGCCCCACCGGCGCACTTCGATGTTGTCGGCTTCCGACGTGCCGTCCGGTGTGGACGCATGCGTGAGGTTGGGCAGCTGCAGCAGGAAATCGCGCTGCGCTGCCTGCACGATGTCAAGCTCAGCCTCGAGCCGCTTGACCTCGTCGCCCAATCCCGCCACCTGCGCCAGCATCGGCGCAGCATCGAGTCCCTTCGACTTCGCGATGCCGATTTCCTTCGACGCGGCATTGCGTTTGGCCTGTAGCTCCTGCGTGCGCACCTGAAATTCTCGTCGTTGCGCCTCGAGCGTATGGAAGCGTTCGGTGTCGAGCGTGAGGCCACGCTTGGCGAGGGTTGCCGCCACCGCCGCGAGGTCCGTGCGGAATAAATTGATATCGATCATTCGTCAATTCTATCAGAGGGTTGCATGCACCCTCGCCCGCGGTTCTACTTGCCGGTGTCGCGGTCGCGCGAGCGCAGCAGCGCGAGACGTTCGCGGATACGGGCTTCGAGGCCCCGGTCCGTCGGCGCGTAGAAATCCTGCGGCGTCATGGCATCCGGCAGATAGGTTTCGCCGGCCGCGTACGCATCCTGCTCGTCGTGCGCATAGCGGTAGCCGTCGCCGAAGCCCATCGACTTCATCATCTTCGTCGGCGCGTTGCGCAGGCGCATCGGCACCGGGCGCGAGCCGTCGGCACCAATGAACGCGCGTGCCGCGTTGTACGCCATGTAGGCGGCGTTCGATTTCGGCGCCACCGCCAGGTAGAGCACGCATTGCGCCAGCGCCAGTTCGCCTTCCGGCGTGCCAAGGCGCTCGTAGGCCTCGGCGGCATCGAGCGCCTGCCGCAACGCGCGCGGATCGGCCATCCCGACGTCTTCGCTGGCCATGCGGATCAACCGCCGCGCAACGTAACGCGGATCGGCGCCGCCATCGAGCATCCGGCACATCCAGTAGAGCGCCGCATCGGGGTCGGAGCCGCGCACTGATTTGTGCAGCGCCGAGATCTGGTCATAGAACGCATCGCCCCCCTTGTCGAAACGGCGCAGGCTGCGGGCGATCGCATTTTCGACAAAGGCCACGTCGATGGTCGCCTGCTTCGATTCGCTGACGGCCACCGCCAGTTGTTCAACAACATTGACGAGGCGCCGGCCATCGCCATCGGCGGAACCGATCAGCGCGTCACGCGCCGCTGCTTCAACGACGGCAGCCGGTGCTGCCAATGCCAATGCGCGATCGAGCAGCACGCCAAGGTCTTCCGGCGTCAACGGCTGCAGCACATAAACGGAGGCGCGGGACAGCAGCGCACCGTTGACCTCGAAGGACGGATTTTCAGTTGTCGCGCCGACGAAGGTCAGCGTACCCTGCTCGACGAAAGGCAGGAACGCATCCTGCTGCGATTTGTTGAAGCGATGCACTTCGTCGACGAACATGATCGTCGACTGGCCGCGTTGCGAGCGCGCGGCCTCGGCCTTGCCCACTGCCTCGCGGATTTCCTTCACGCCCGCCAGCACGGCCGAGATCGCGATGAACTGCGCATTGAACGCATCAGCCATCAGCCGCGCCAGCGTGGTCTTGCCGACCCCGGGCGGACCCCACAGGATCATCGAGTGCAACTTGCCCGACGCGAAAGCCACGGCGAGCGGCTTGCCAGGCGCCAGCAGGTGCCGCTGGCCGACCACCTCTGCGAGGGTAGTCGGCCGCAGCTTTTCGGCCAGCGGCGCACCGGGCAACGGCATTCCTGTCGCGGGTTCAAAGAGATCGGTCATGAGGCCGGAGAGGGTTGAGAAATCGAGCCTGTCATTGTCGCGCAAGATTGCGCCGCGTAGAGTTAGGCAATGCGATCAGCCAACCAATGCATGACCATGGCACCCGACGTGAGATGGGTCGGACTTTGCCTGTGGCTTGCGCTGCTGCCCGCCAACGCCGCCGAATTCGACTTGCAGGGCCACCGCGGCGCGCGCGGACTGGCGCCTGAGAACACGCTCGTCGGATTCAATCACGCGCTCACCATAGGCGTCACGACGCTGGAAATGGACCTCGCGGTCACCCGCGACGGCGTCGTGGTGATTGCGCACGACCCCTACCTGAACCCGGACCTCACACGCAGCGCGCAGGGGGCATGGCTGGCCGCCAAGGGACCGGCGATCCGTTCGCTGTCGCTCGCGCAATTGCAGACCTACGAGCTTGGCCGCATCAATCCGGCCAGCGCCTACGCCGCGCAGTTTCCGTCGCAGGTGCCGGCCGACGGCCAGCGCTTTCCCACGCTGGCCGAGGTGTTCGCGCTCGCCGCGCAGTCGACGGCACCCGTCCGCTTCAATCTCGAAACCAAGATCACGCCCACCGCTGGCGACGACACGGTGGATGCGGCCAGCTTCGCGCGCCTCGCGATCGCGGCGATACGCCAGGCCGGCGTGGCGTCGCGCGTGACCGTGCAATCCTTCGACTGGCGTACGCTGCTCGAATTGAAGCGACTGGCACCGGACATCGCGACCGCGTGCCTGACCATCGAGTCCCCCAATTTCGATACGGTCGCACGAATGGGGAGTGCGCCCTCGGCGTGGCATGCAGGACTCGACCTGCGGCGCTACGGCGGCTCGATGCCGCGGCTGGTCGCGGCGGCCGGTTGCAGCACATGGTCCATGTTCTGGCGGAATGTCACGGCCATTGATGTGGCGCAAGCCCATGCGCTGGGGCTCAAGGTGTTGCCGTGGACAGTCAACGACCCGGTCGAGATGGCGAAGCTGATCGAGATGCGGGTGGACGGCATCATCACCGACTACCCGGATCGTTTGCGTCGGGTGATGGAACAACGGGGCATGGTGTTGCCGTCGCGTCAACCATAGCGCTCTGCAAAGCGCGTTACTTGTCCCCGATAACATCCGCGCCCGGCGGCGGCGTGAAGCGAAACAACTCGGGCGCCAACTTCGGGTTGCGCTCGAAAGCAGTGAACCGGACGACGCTCTTCTGGCCGAAGGCGTCGAAGAGTTCGAGCGCGACCAGGCCTCTCGTATCGAAACCCAGGCGGATTTCGGAGAACGTCGATTCCTTGGCCAACGGTGTGGCCGACAGCCAATCGAAGCCGTCCGCCATCGGCAGGTCTTTCCAGGCGAACGCCGACTCGACATCGGCCTTACCGGCAAGCAAGGCGGCAGGAGATGCGCCAAGCGCATCGCCTAAATTGCGCACGATGACCTGATTCAAGTCGGGATCGAACACCCACACGCGCTGCCCGTCACCGACCAGCAATTGCTTGTAGGGCTTCTCGACGCTCCAGCGAAACCGGCCGGGGCGGGCGAGATCGAACTGGCCGCTGACGGTCTGCACGAGGCGGCCGTTCTTGTCGGTGACGGTTTGCGTAAAGGGCGTGCGTGCAGTCTGCGTGTCACGGACGAACTGCCGCAACCGTTCGATCGACGCCGCGTCGGCGGCACCGGCCATCCACGCCAGCGCCAGCACCGCAAACTTCATGACCTGATTCAATATTTCGCTCCGAACGGCGTACCGGGGACATGCGCAATGCAATTGCCTACGGCATCGAGGATGAGATACGTATGTTCAAGTCCGCCGGGGTCCATGCGGCCGCCGCGATCCTTGTACTGATGAACATAGACCCGCCACGAGTCATATTCGTTCTCGACATCGAAGGTACAGCCGGAAACGAAGACATTGGGCCCGCAGAAGCCGGGAGGCACCATGCCTCGGGTCCGCGTGGCCGCTTGATCGGCGTTGATCCGCGGCGCGTTAGCCGGAAGGCTGCGGGGGCAAAGCTGCGGGCCATCGAGGTAGAGATCGACGGGACCGGCTTCAGCGACGGCCGCAACGGCGATCGATATCGCGCCCAACCAGATCGCGCCGCCCCGCACCAGCACATGGGCCGTCATGCATCGCCCTTGCCTGCCGGCACCAGCACGTCGCGGTTGCCGTTGGTCTGCATCGGTGAGACGAGGCCGGCGTTCTCCATCTGCTCGATCAACCGCGCTGCACGGTTGTAGCCGATGCGCAGGTGCCGCTGCACCAGTGAAATCGATGGCCGACGGGTTTTCAGAACCAAGGCGACGGCCTGGTCGTACATCGGGTCGGACTCGGCGTCGCCACCGTCCACCATGACCCCATTCTCGCCATCGGCCGCCACGCCGCCTTCGAGCAGGCCTTCGATGTACTGCGGTTCACCCAGCTGCTTCAGATACTCGACGACGCGATGCACTTCGCCGTCAGACACAAACGCGCCGTGCACCCGCAGCGGATAACCGGTACCCGGCGGCATGTAGAGCATGTCGCCCTGTCCCAGCAGCGCTTCCGCGCCCATCTGGTCGAGGATCGTGCGCGAGTCGATCTTGCTGGCCACCTGGAAGGCGATCCGCGACGGGATATTGGCCTTGATGAGTCCGGTGATCACGTCCACCGACGGCCGTTGCGTCGCCAGCACGAGGTGGATGCCGGCCGCGCGTGCCTTCTGCGCGATCCGCGCGATCAGTTCCTCGATCTTCTTGCCGGTCACCATCATCAGGTCGGCCAGTTCGTCGACCACGACGACGATCAGCGGCATTTCCTCGAGCGGCTCCGGCGCGTCGGGCGTCAGCGAGAATGGATTGGTCAACGGCTTGCCCGTTTTCCTGGCGTCCACCACCTTGTTGTTGTAGCCAGCGAGATTGCGCACGCCGAACTGCGACATCAAGCGATAGCGGCGCTCCATCTCGCCCACGCACCAGTTGAGCGCGTTGGGAGCGAGTTTCATGTCGGTGACCACTGGGGCGAGCAGATGCGGGATGCCCTCGTACATCGAGAGTTCGAGCATCTTCGGGTCGATCAGGATGAGACGTACGTCCTTTGGCTCGGCCTTGTAGAGCAGTGACAGGATCATCGCGTTGACGGCGACGGATTTGCCTGAGCCCGTGGTGCCCGCGACCAGCAGATGCGGCATCTTCGAGAGGTCCGCCACAACGGGCTTGCCGGCGATGTCCTTGCCTAGCGCCAGCGTCAGGGCGCTTGACGTGTCGTTGTACGTAGCGGACGACAGAATTTCGGTGAGCTTCACCACCTGCCGGCGCGGATTCGGCAACTCGAGCCCCATGCAGGACTTGCCGGGAATCGTTTCCACGACGCGAATCGACACGACCGACAACGCGCGCGCAAGATCCTTGATCAGGTTGACGATCTGCGCGCCTTTGACGCCAACCGCGGGTTCGATTTCGTAGCGCGTGATCACCGGGCCGGGGTAGGCGGCCAGCACCTTGGCGCTCACCCCGAAGTCGGCCAGCTTGCGTTCGATGAGTCGCGACGTGTATTCCAGTGTTTCGTTGCTGACCGTCTCCTGGGCGGGCGGCGCATCCTCCAGCAGGTCGAGCGGCGGCAACTTGGTGTCGGGCATGTCGGTGAAGAGCGGTCGCTGCTTTTCCTTCACGACCCGCTCTGACTTCAGCACAACGAGCACGGGCGGTACGACGACGACGGGTTCGCGCTCCTGTTCCACCTCGCGTCGCTGCTCGACCACGTGCCCGCGCAGCGCCGTGCCTTCCTCGCCCAGGCGGCGGTCTTCCGCCGCTTCGCGCCGACGGCGGAACCACGCAATAACCATCTCGACACCTGCGCCGATGCGTTCCATCACGCGCAACCACGAGACGCCGAAGAAGAGCGAGCAGCCGATCGCGAACAGCGCGAGCAGAAGCAGCGTCGCGCCGTTGAAGCCCAGCGCGCGCGCCAGGAAGCCGCCGATGGCGTCGCCCAGCACACCTCCCGGCGCGTGCGGCAGCGCCATTTTCATGTTCCAGAGGCGCAGCGCCTCGAGCGACGCGCTGCCGAGCAGCACCAGCGCAAAGCCGAGCGCTCCAAGCACGAAGGGTTGATCCGTCGAATGGTCGGTATTCACGACGCGCCGGTAGCCGGCGACGACCAGCACCACGCCGCCTGCCACCCACCACCACGCCGACAGGCCGAAGAGATAAAGCAGCAGGTCGGCGAGCCACGCGCCGATCGCGCCTCCGCGGTTGGCCAGCGGTTCGCCGGTCCCCGAAAACGACCAGCCGGGGTCCGTGCGCGTGTACGAACCGAGGATCAGGCCGAGGTAGACGAAGGCGACGACGACGAGAAGCCACCACGACTCCCGGACGAGCCGCGCGACACGCGGCGACAGGCCGTCGTCGGCGGTGGGAGACCGTCGAACATTAGATTCGTTCCGCTTGAAAAACATTGGGTTGCCGCAGAGTCTTGACAGGTCGCATTATACGCGCGCCGGGCCGGCAGCCAAGGGCCCGACGCGGTCCCCCGGCACCTGGCTTGACCACCTTGGCATCGCCGGAAGCGCACCCCACATGGGCTACACTCCCGTTCTTTTTGCATTGCGAGAAACGCATGACCGCGAAGCACGCCCGGCTGTTGATCCTGGGTTCCGGACCCGCCGGTTACACCGCCGCAGTATACGCGGCACGCGCCAACCTCGCGCCCGTGCTGGTGACAGGGATTGCGCAGGGCGGCCAGTTGATGACGACCACCGACGTGGACAACTGGCCCGCCGATGCCGATGGCGTGCAGGGCCCGGAATTGATGGCGCGCTTCCAGAAGCACGCCGAGCGTTTCGCGACCGAAATCATCTTCGACCACATCCACACGGTGCACCTGCACGAGCGGCCGCTGCGCCTCGTTGGCGACACTAACACCTACACCTGCGATGCACTCATCATCGCCACCGGCGCCTCGGCGCGCTACCTCGGCCTGCCGTCGGAGGAAGCCTTCATGGGCAAGGGTGTCTCCGCCTGCGCGACGTGCGACGGCTTCTTCTACAAGGGCCAGGACGTCGCCGTGATCGGCGGCGGCAACACGGCCGTCGAGGAAGCGCTCTACCTTTCCAACATCGCCAAGCATGTCACCGTCGTGCACCGCCGCGACAAGTTCCGCGCCGAGGCCATCCTCGTCGACCGGCTGATGGCCAAGACCGGCGGCAAGGGCAACATGAAGGTACTGTGGAACCACACGCTGGACGAGGTGCAGGGCAACGACTCGGGCGTCACGGGCCTGCGGCTGCGCTCGACGAAGAACAATGCAACGGAAGAACTGCCCGTGCATGGCGTGTTCATCGCGATCGGCCACACGCCCAACACGCAGATCTTCGCGGGACAGCTCGCGATGGCGGGCGGCTACATCAAGGTCAAGGGCGGCGCCGAAGGCAACGCCACCGCCACCTCGATTCCCGGCGTGTTTGCTGCGGGCGACGTGGCCGACCATGTGTATCGCCAGGCGGTCACCTCGGCGGGCACGGGCTGCATGGCGGCTCTCGATGCCGAGGCCTTCCTTGAGAGCCTGCCCTGACCTGCCGCGATCACCAACCGGCACGGTGCGCGCCATGCCCAAGCTCAGCGACCTGAAAAATCTGGTCGACGCCGCGAAGGCTGCGACGCCACCGGCCACTCCACCGGCACCGCCTGCGGCCCGCTCTCCGGAAACGCGCCATAACGTCAAGCGTGCGCTCGGCTCGGCCAAGCATGGCGACGGCGACGTGGATCTGCAGCGCGCCTTCGCCGACGTGAAGCCCCTGCCGCCGGCCAATCGCGCGCCGCAGACGCGGGTTCGCCCCGCACCCATCGCGCGCCATACACTGGCCGACGAGCGCGACGTGTTGCACGCCTCCAAGTACGGCAACGATCCGGCCCCGCAAACGTGGGACATCGGCCAGGAATTCGAGCCCCAGCAGACCTACGTGCGCGAAGGTATCGGCATCGATGTCGCCGGCAAGTTGCGGCGCGGCTTCTGGACGGTGCAGTCCGAACTCGACCTGCATGGCTTCACCACCGATGCCGCGCACGATGCGCTGGCGGACTTCGTTTTCGAGGCGCGCACGCACGGCTTGCGCTGCGTGCGCGTCATCCACGGCAAGGGCTTGACCTCGCCGGGCAAGGAACCGGTGTTGAAGAGCAAAGTGCGCCGCTGGCTGGCGCATTGGGACGATGTGCTCGCCTACGCCGAAGCCCCGCAGCATGCAGGCGGCGGCGGCGCGGTGCTGGTGCTGCTGAAGGGCCGCTGACGCGTCAGCGCGGCGCGGTTTCGGCAGCGCCGGGCAGCGGCGCCACTTCGCGGCTGCCGGCGCGTTCCACCACCGGGTCGCTCCACACGCCGGTGACATGATAGTCGTAGCTGAACATGCGCTCGATCGGATTGTCGAACATCTTCTGCGCGAGGAAGGTCCCGGCACCCACGACGGCCCCTAGCAGCGGATTGGCGATGAACAACACTGCCGCGCCGGCCGACACGCTGGTCGCCAGTGACGGCAGCACCCGCACATTGAGGTTCTGCGTTTCGCGCGCGAGGTCGATGTCGCCGGTAATTTTAACCGCCGCCGCCGGGCCGGCGAGGCGCAGGTTGTCGGTATGCATCAACCCGCGCTGCACCATGAAATCGCCGGTGATGTCGTCGAACGCAAAGCCTTCGCTGAATACGTCGCGAAAATCGAGCGTGATCCGCCGCGGCAGCGCCTGTAGCGACAGCACGCCCAGCAGCTTGCCGATGCCAGGATCGATCTTCGTGAACTGGCCCGCGCCCGCCACCAGCGTGAAGTTGCCCGTCAGCGTCGGATAGTCGAAGTCGTTGGGGGCACCAGTCCACGCAAGTTTGCCGCTGATGGTGGTCGGCGCATTACGCACCGCCACCGGATAGCCCATGCGCTCGAGGAACAGCCCGGCGTCGTCTGCCGACAGCCGCACATCCATCTCGGTCGTCTGCTTGTCGCGGCCGATCCGCCACCAGCCGTTGGTGTCGATGCGGCCCGCCGGATTGGTGAGCGCCATCGTCACGATGCGCCAATCCGGTCCCGTCGGCTGCGCCTGCAGTTCGAAGCGGCCGAGGTCGTGGCCGCGCTTGACGAACGCCTCCGCCACAATGTCGAGTTGCGGCCACGTGTTGCGGGCCTGCTCGTCCGCGGCCACCTCGCTTCGCACCGGATGTAACTCGTCAGGCCCCGGCGGCACCATGCGCTTTAGCCGCGCGGTCAGCTTGCCATTGGGCGCGGCAGGAACCGGCGCGCTCCACACAGCGGTGCCGTCCACTTCACGGCCCTTCAGCCGCAAACGCCAATCCTCACCCACGCCGCGCAACGCCGACACGTTGAGGTCGTGCAGCGCCCGGCCGAAGATGTCGATGCGCGCGGTTTCGATCTCGACGCCGCGCAATGACGGCACCGGGGCCGACGCCGCGCCGGCGGGCGTCGCGAGATAGCGCGGTTTCTCGCGGCCATACAACGCCAGCCATTCGTCGAGATCGAGTTCAGCCACCTGTCCGCGCACCCAGATGCCGTCGCGATCCGCACGGCCGCCGGCGGCCACCGCACGCCCCAGCAGCACCAATGCACGATCAACGGTCGTGACATCGCCCTTCAGCGTGCGCTGCATCAGCACGCGCAGCTCGCCGCGGTAGTCGACCGTCATCGTGTCGGCGTCCTTCTTGCCGGCCACCGGGCGGCGTTCGATCCGCAGCGCCGCCGGCACCGCGGCCGCCTTGCCCACGGGCGCCGGCAGGTCGATGGCCACGCCGCGCAACGTCGATTCGATCGTCCACGCCGTCACGTTGTCCTTCGACACCGACTGCAGCGTCCAGTCCGCGGTACCGGTGATCCGGTGCGCCAGCGGCAGCGGGAACTCGGCCTGCAGTGCGGTCAGCGGGGCGGTCCCATTGGCATTCACGCGCGCGCCTGTCTCGTCACTTTCAAGCCCGATGCGCGCCCGCCCGCCGAAGGTCATGGCCTCGAGATCGCGCGACCGCATCGCTTGCTCGGTGAACGTGATCGCGCCATTCAGGTCGGTCAGCGGCGGCACGTCCACCAGCGTCACCGCATTGCCCTTGAACGTGTACTCGCCCGCGACGACGTTGCCACCTTCGCGGCCCAGCGGCGTTTCAAAACGTAACGCCAGATGCCCGTCGCCGGTGGCCTGCGCGCCGGCGGCCACATGGCCGGTCCATTCCCCTACCGGACTCTTTTCGATGAAGCGCAGGAACTCCTGCGTGGGGCCGGTGGCCTCGACGTTTAGCATCAACTGCGGAAATTCCGCGCCGAGATTGGGAACGGACACCTTCAACGGACCGATCGTCGCGCCGAACACCTTGCTGCGATACCCGTCCACGAAAAGCCCCGCACCCTCGAAACGCACGACGGCTTCGATGGCGGACATCTCCGGCCAACCTTCGGCATAGTCGAGTGTGGCATCGGACACCTTGAAGCTCGCCTGGAACGTTCCGGTCCTGGCGTTGGCGAACGGAAACCGGCTCAGGTCGCCGGCGAGCGCGAGCTTCACGTCGGTAGCGGTGCCGGCCTTGATGCCGAGCCGCAGCCAATCGCGCAGCGTGGTGTCGAGGGTCAGCGGAAGGTAGCGATAGAGATGCTGCGCCTCCGCGCGCGTCAGCGTGGCCTTGAGGTCGAGGATGCCCGGGCCCTGGTCCTGCGACCGCCAAGCGCCTGAGGCCGTGCCGGACGTATGCGGCGTCGCAAAGCGCACATCGTCGAACGCAAAGCGCCACGCGCTGTCCTCGAGCGTCCAGCGCACGCGGCCGGTGGCCGCATCGAACTGCAGTGGTTCCGCAAAGACGCGCGGCAAGGCCACGCGCATGCCGCGGCTGTCGAGCTTCAGGTCGCCGCCGGCCTGGTCGAAGGTGAAGCTGCCGGAAACGCCGGAGGCGCCCGGCGCGGTAGCGCTGGCGGCGATGCCGAACTGCGAGAACGCGCCGCTGCCCGAGAAGTCACGCGGCTCGTCTGGCGGACCCTGCCACGCGAACCTGGCATCCGACACGCCCCCGCGCAGCGCCAGCACGGCGAGATCGCGGCGCCAATCCGCAGGCAACGGCAGGTGCGCCGCAAGCGCCGCCAGCGGCGCCACTT
>Ga0105048_10006843_pt1 | contig 18379 bp, 10 predicted proteins | sample MAT05_FD_78382 | JGI IMG/M metagenome (GOLD analysis project Ga0105048, IMG submission 78382) | Freshwater microbial communities from Lake Fryxell liftoff mats and glacier meltwater in Antarctica - MAT-05 | ecosystem: Environmental > Aquatic > Freshwater > Ice > Liftoff microbial mat | place... | reverse complement strand
TCGTACCGTTGGTCGGCGCCGCTGCCATCGACCACGCGATCGGTACTCGCGATCCCGCGACCGCCAGTTCGTTGGTGCGCGCCCTCCTCGCCATGGCGGGCGGAGCCGACAATCTGCGCACCTCCCTCTGGCTTGCACCGGTACTCATGGTCGCGATCACCGCTCTGGGCGGCGCCTGCAGCTACCTGAAGGGTCGCTACACGTCGCTCGCCAGCGACGGGATCGCCCGCCAGCTGAAGAACGACCTCTACGACCATCTCAATCACCTGCCGGCCCGGTATCTCGACCGCGTGGATACGGGCGATCTGGTTCAACGGTGTACGAGCGATGTCGAAACGGTGCGCCAGTTCCTCGCCGTGCAAGTGATGGAAATCGGCCACTCGCTCATCCTCGCGGCCACGGCGCTTCCGCTGCTCTTGATGTTGAATCCGTCGATGACGCTCGTGTCGTTCTCGCTGGTTCCTCCGCTCGTCCTCTACGGCTACTTCTACTTCAGAAAGGTCAAACACGTCTTTAAATCGGTCGATGAGGCGGAAGGCGCGCTCACCTCGGTCATACAGGAGAATCTCACCGGGATTCGAGTCGTCCGCGCGTTCGCTCGTCAGGACTACGAGAAAGCCAAATTTGCGAGGCCCAACGCCCATTTCCGCGACCGCAATATGCGCCTGCTGCGGCTCATGTCCTGGTACTGGTCGATCAGCGACTTCGTCGCGCTCTCCCAGCTGGGCTTGATCCTCCTGATCGGCGCCCGCTGGGTCGGTCGGGGCGACCTCTCGGTCGGCGTCCTCTTCGCGTTCCTCGCCTACCTCGGGATCATGCTCTGGCCGGTGCGTCAGATGGGCCGCATCCTCACCGACCTCGGAAAAACGACCGTCGCCATCGGACGCATCCAGGAAATCATTACACAAGCGCGCGAGAGCGACACCTCCCCCTCCGTCGCCGTCGCTGCGGTGCCTCTCCCCGCCTTGCGTGGCTCGCTCTCCATACGCGACCTCTTCTTCGCGCACGCCGCTCCCAACCCCGCCCCCGCAGCGGGGCCGGCCCTCGCGGCCGCGCCTGGCATCTCCCCCCCGACCGTCCCGAACGCCTTCTCCCGCATCGGTTGCGATTCCGGTGCGCCCATCTCCAGCACCCCCGAACGGAGCGGCGCGCTCAACGGCATCTCCTTCGAGGTCGCTCCCGGCGAAACGCTTGCCGTGCTCGGACCCTCCGGCGCCGGAAAAAGCACCCTCATGCATCTCCTGCTGCGTCTCTATGACTACGAGCGGGGCTCCATCACGTTGGATGGACACGAGCTTTCGAGTCTGCCGCGGAAATGGGTGCGCGGTCAGATCGGCACGGTTATGCAGGAGCCGTTCCTTTTCTCCAAAACGCTCCGGGACAACATTCGTCTCGGCAGCGCCGCGGCGCAGGACCGCGAAATCGAGGAGGCGGCCCGAGCCGCCTGCATCGACGAGACGATCCGCACCTTCGAGCAGGGTTACGAAACGCTCATCGGCGAGCGCGGCATCACCCTGTCCGGCGGACAACGGCAAAGGGTGGCGATTGCGCGCGCCATTCTCCGCAATCCCCCGGTCCTGATCCTCGACGACGCCCTCAGCGCCGTCGATGGCGAGACCGAAGCCCTCATCCTCGACGCCCTCCAACGCCGCCGCGGCCGCGCGACGACGCTGGTGATCGCGCACCGGCTCTCCACCCTGGCCCAGGCCGACCGGGTGATTGTTCTCGACCACGGAAAAATCATCCAGAACGGCACCCACGCCGAACTCGCCCGCAACGACGGTCTCTACCGCCGGCTCTGGCAAATCCAAACGAACGTCGAAGCCGAGTTTCAACGCGAACTCCAGACGAAGTGACCGCGAACCCCTGACCGACGATTCGCGGCTGAGTGCACTTTTTCCTCCAATGCCGCCTCGCGATTCGAGCATCGGAATTTTACCGCAAAAGCACAAAGACACGAAGGTCCGATTGAAACTGAGCGACCACCCCTCCCTCCGAACTTCGTGTCTTTGTGCCTTCGTGGTAAAACTCCGATGCCTGTTCCGAAATCCTGGACCGACCCTTCGCCTATCCTGCTTTGCATAGAGCAAGAATGCGTTTCTCGGCCTGAACTTTCCTCATCATTTCTATGTCCTCCGCTTTTCATCAAGAAGACGAATTCAAAGCCAAGCTCGACACCGGGCTGTGGTGGAAACTTTTCCAGCGGGCCCTGCACCTCAAACGCTTCCTCATCCCGCTCGCGGTCTGCGCGGTCGCGATCGCCGTCTGCGATGCCGGCTTCGCGCACCTGACGCGTTGGACGATCGATGCCGTGGTCGAAGGAGGTCCCGCCACCGACCTGACGCCATTTATTTTTGGATACTTCGCGGTCATCGTCGTTTTTTGCGTCGGCGTTTGGATCTTCATCGACTGCGCCGGAGCGATCTCGAATCACCTCAGCCATGACATTCGCGCCGCCAGTTTCGATCGCCTCCAAGCGCTCGAATTCGCCTTTTACGACACGCGGCCAGTGGGTTGGTTGATCACCCGGCTGACGAGCGATTGCGACCGGCTGGCGCGCGTGATCGCCTGGGGCTTTTTGGATATCGTTTGGGGTTGCACCTACATTGTCGTGATCGCGGCGAGCCTGCTCGTCATGAACTGGAAACTCGGCTTGATTGTGATCTCGGTCGTTCCACCGCTCGCCGTCATCAGCAAATATTTTCAGAAACGCATTCTCCTCAGCGCGCGGGAGATTCGAAAATACAATTCGCAGATCACCGCCTCGTTCAACGAATCCATCCAGGGGGTTCGCACCACCAAAACGCTCGTGCGGGAGTCGGAAAATCTCCGCGAATTCGAAGGACTTTCCACCCGGATGTTCGTCGCCGCCGTGACCAACGCAAAACAGAGTGCGGTCTATTATCCGCTGGTCATGACCATCGGCAGCCTCGGCGCAGGGCTCGCCCTCTGGCACGGCGGCATCCTCACGATGACCGACGGTATGTCGCTCGGCACGCTGGTGGCTTTCATCAACTTCGCCGGCCAGTTCTTTTTTCCCATCAACCAACTCGCCAACAAGCTGGCCGAAATGCAGGGCGCGCAGGCGGCCGGCGAACGAGTGATGGGACTTCTCGCCACCGAGCCCGCCATTCAAGACTCGCCCGCCGTTCGCCAACGCATCGAAGCTCGACGCACCTCCGCCGCCGCTTTCGTAAACGCTCCAGACTCCGGCGGGACCGTTGCGGTGGCCACCGACGGCCATCCCGACAAAGTCACACAGATCGAATTCAAACACGTCGGCTTCAAATACAGCACCGGTCCTCAAGTCTTGCATGACTTTTCGCTGACGGTGCGAGCGGGCGACACTATCGCGCTGGTAGGACCTTCGGGTGGCGGCAAGAGCACCATCGTTTCCCTCGTCTGCCGGTTCTACGAACCGACCGCGGGCGACATTCTCATCGACGGAATCGAGTACCGCGACCGCTCGCTCGCGTGGCTGCAATCGCAGCTGGGCATCGTTCTGCAGTCGCCGCATCTTTTCAAAGGCACGGTCCGCGAAAATATTCGCTACGGAAGACTCACGGCCACCGATGCCGAGGTGGAAGAGGTGGCCCGCCAGGTCAATGCCCACGGTTTCATCGTCGCATTGGAGAACGGCTACGATTCGCAAGTCGGCGAAGGCGGCAATCGCCTTTCGACCGGCCAGCGACAGCTCGTGTCGTTCGCTCGTGCGCTCCTCGCCGATCCGCAGATTTTCGTGATGGACGAAGCCACTTCTTCGATCGACACGGAAACGGAGCAGCTCATTCAGCGCGGCTTGGAGACCATCTTCGCGGGGCGGATCAGCTTCGTCATTGCGCATCGGCTCAGCACCATCCGGCGCGCCTCCCGCATTCTGGTCATCGGCCAGGGCCGAATCGAAGAGTCCGGTACGCACGAGGAGCTCCTGCGCCAGCGCGGGCACTACTACGCTCTTTACACGAGCCAGTTTCGCGCCGAGCAAGAGGATTCGGTGCTGGCGGAGGATGGGAAAGCCTAGACTCGGCTCCGCAACACTGTCCCGAGCCTGTCTCGCAATCCGTCGGAAGCTCCGACAATAGAGTTTGGAGTCCGGACTTTAGTCCGTCCGGAGAGCGTGCGATCGGATTTCGGACGGCCTCAAGGCCGGACTCCAAACGGCGGGCCTTGGAGCGGTTGCGAGACAGTCTCTCTCTGCCTCGTGGCCGGGATTTTCCGAATCTGCGAAGGCACGGAGATCGGCGAGCGCGTCGTCACACAAGATGCGTGCGTTGGCAGCGCGCGGTGCGCGCAATCCCGGCCTCGACGGAGCGAGGCCCTCCACGAGTTCGGAAAACTCGGTCTCGCCGGGCCCGGCCGACGAAACCCAAGATCGTCGGTTCCCGACTTTATTTTCCAATTTCTTCGGCCGCACCCTTGTGCGGGCATGCCAAAAAGGGAAAAATAGGGGCATGCCCGCACTGCATACCGATCTCAAACGTCCTCGCATCGCGATGGTATCGACCCACGGGTACGTCGCGGCCAAGCCTCCCCTCGGAGCGGCCGACACCGGCGGTCAGGTCGTCTACGTCATCGAGCTTTCCAAGAAACTCGCCCAGCTCGGCTTCGACGTGGACATTTGGACCCGCCGTTTCGAAAATCAGCCGGAGGTCGACATCGTCAACTCCCACGTCCGGGTCATCCGCGCGGCCTGCGGCGGTCGCGAATTCATCCCGAAGGAGTACCTTCATGCTCATCTCATGGAATGGGGGGAGAACGCTTTGCGCTTCATTCGCAAAAATCGGCTCACCTACCAATTCGTCAACAGCCATTATTGGGATGGTGGTATCGCCGGGCAACGCCTCTCCGACGTCCTCAATGTGCCTCATGTGCACACGCCGCATTCGCTCGGAATCTGGAAGAAGCGCCAGATGGAATCCGACTATCCCGAGGAAGCCGAGGAATTCGACAGAGAGTTCAATTTCAAGGAACGCATCCATCACGAGAACCTTCTCTACGCGAGTTCTTCCCTGGTGATCGCAACCACGCCGCCGCAATTCGACATGCTCGTGCTGGACTATCAACTGCCGACCGAAAAGGTGCCGATGATCCCGCCGGGCTACGACGACAACCGCTTCTTTCCCGTGAGCGAAGCCAGTCGCCAGATGCTCCGGAAGAAACTCGGCTACGAAGGTCAGGTCATCCTGGCCATCGGTCGCCTCGCGACCAACAAGGGCTACGATCTCCTCATCGCCGCCTTCGCAGTCACCGCCAAACGCCTGCCCGAGGCTGTCCTGTATCTTGCGGTGGGAGGCGAAAAACTCGGGAAGGGAGAGCGCAAGATTCTTGCCGATCTCAAACGTCAGGTCCGTCGCCTCGGTCTGCAACGTCGCGTAAAATTCTCGGGTTTCGTGCCGGACGAGAAACTCGCGAACCATTACCGCGCCGCCGACGTGTTCGTTCTCAGCAGTCGCTACGAACCCTTCGGCATGACGGCGATCGAGGCCATGGCTTGCGGCACGCCCACGGTCATCACGATTCACGGCGGACTGTTTCGCGCGGTGTCGTTCGGCCGGCACGCGCTTTTCGGCGATCCGTTCGATCCCGAAGATCTCGGCATCATGATCATGAAACCGCTGCGACACCCCCGCCTGTGGAACCGGCTTTCTCGGATGGGAGCGCACAAGGCCCGCAGTTTGTTCACGTGGACCGGAATCGCCCAACAATTGATCAGTCTGGTCGAACAACGCCCGGCGCTGACCGCGTTGAACGACACCGAGTGGGACGAGCCCTGGAACGACGGCGACTGAACGGAACATAACCCCTCGATGCGGAACCAATAGCACCGTCTCAGCCTCCTTCCCTTTCATCCTCTTTCCACCGCCGTGACTCCCGCCGAGCCCTCCTCCATCCGCCTTTTTAGCAGCGATCTCGACGGCACCCTGATCGGGAATCCGGAATCCACCCGGCGTTTCCGTCTCGCTTGGGAGAACCTGCCCTTGTCCAACCGCCCGATTCTCGTCTACAACAGCGGTCGCCTCGTGTCCGACGTGGAGCAAGTGGTCGTCGCGGAACAGCTGCCGCGCGCGGATTTCATTATCGCAGGCGTCGGCACGCAGATCTTCGACGTCAAGGCAGGACAGATGCTCCATGCGTTCGAGGACGACCTGCGTCCCGGATGGGATTTGGCAAAGGTCAAAGCCATCCTCGCGAAACTCCCGGGCGTCACCGAACAACCGGAACGTTTTCAACACGCCTTCAAGTCGAGTTGGTTTCTTCACCGCGCCACCAAACCGATTTTGGAAAAACTCGCCGCCGAACTGACCGACGCCGGGTTGCAGTCGACCGTAGTGTATTCGAGCCTACGCGACCTCGATATCCTGCCGCGCAACGCCACCAAGGGAAATGCGCTTCGCTGGCTCTACACCCGTTTGAATCTGACCGCCAGCAGCGTGCTCGTCGCGGGCGACACCGGCAACGATAGCAGCATGTTCCTCGTGCCGGGCGTGCAGGGAATTGTCGTCGAAAACGCTCAGCCCGAACTCTTCGAGGCCGTCGTCGAAATTCCCGTCTACTGCAGCCAACAGATCCTCGCCGATGGCGTTCTCGACGGGTTGCGGCATTACGGCGTCATCCGACGAGCTCCGAGCGCGCTCGAAAGCGCCACTCCGGAACGTTCTCAGATGGGCGGGCTCAAGATGCTCTTCACGGATACACGGCTGGGATCGCTCACCGCGGACGAGAAGACCCTTTTGGCCACCGGTTATGCGAAGGCGGTGGAAGCGCTCAAAAAGAACATCACGCCGCTGGGATTCTCCGCCTGCTCACTCGCCGACAACACCGTCACCGGCACGGACGCCAACTATCGCAGCGTCTGGGCACGCGACGGCTCGATCACGATTATCAATACCCTCGATCTCGACGACGACGAGGTCCGCCTCGCGCAACGCCGGACGCTGGACACGCTGCTCCTGGCGATCGCTCCCAATGGGCAGATCCCCGCCAATGTGCGCATCGACGACGGCGTGCCCGATTACGCGGGCGTCGGCAATATCTGCTCCATCGATAGCGGACTCTGGGTGATCATCGCGTTCTACAACTTCATCGTGAAATCTCAGGACTTCGACTTCCTGCATAAACACGCCGCGCGCCTCCAACGCGCGATGGATTGGCTGAGCGCGCACGATAGCAACAACGACGGTCTCCTTGAAATCCCGGAGGCGGGCGACTGGACCGATCTTTTCGGCCGCAGCTACAACGTGCTCTACGACGAAGTGCTTTGGTTTCGCGCCAACGTGTGCTTCGGACGTCTTCTGGAATTTCAAGGCGACTTCGAAAAGGCCGCCGCCTACCTGCGGTGGTCCCAGCAGATTCGCGGACGTGTCCTCGATACCTTCTGGCCGCGGACCCGCCTCGACGACACCGGGCACCCGGTCAATCGCTTTGCCGACCGGCAATTCAGCCTGGGCGACACCCAATATCTCATCGCCGAAATCACTCCCTTTTCGTTCAACTGGCGCTGCGACGTCTTCGGCAACATCCTCGCGTTCCTTATGAATCTACTGGACATAGAGCGCGCCCGTACCGCCTTCCGCTTCATGTGGGGAGTCGGCGTGAACGAACCGTGGCCGGTGGCCAATCTGTATCCGGTGGTTCAATCCGGGGATCCGGACTGGCGCGCGTACTACACGGTCAACCTGCTGAACCTGCCGCACCATTATCACAATGGCGGCGTCTGGCCCTTCATCGGCGGAATGTGGGTTCGCATGATCCACCGCCTCGGCTTACATGAAGTTGCCGCACGGGAACTCGTCAAACTGGCCAAACTCAATCAGCGCGGGCGCGAGCGGGAATGGGAGTTCAACGAGTGGGCCCACGGCACCACCGGTCTCCCCATGGGCAAAGCCTACCAAGCCTGGTCCGCCGCTTCCTTCATCCGCGCCTGCCAGGAAATCGAGGTCGACCCCGCCCACCTCAACAACGAGTGATTCACCGCGATGGGCCACGGTCCCGAGGAGGTGGCCATCCCTTCCCATGCATGCGGATGAACGGCGCATACGTTTGACACCCCCGGCGCGATCCTCGAAAGCTCTCACGCCGGTTTCACCGCCCCTTTCATGAAGAAGATCCCCGTCTCGCTGCAGCTCTGGTCACTGCGCGACCTCACTCAAACCGACTTTTCCGGGACGGTGGCGGAGGTCGCCAAGATCGGGTATAGCGGGGTCGAAACCGCCGGCTTCGGAAACCTCGATGCTCCCGCCGCGGCCAAGGCGATTATGGACGCCGGTCTGCGCGTCTCCGGCATGCATGTAGGGATCGCCGCACTACGGAGCGATCTCGGCAAGGTCGCCACGGAAGCGCATCTGCTCGGCTCTCGCCACGTCACCTGCCCTTATTTTCCGCGCGAGCTCTTCCGATCGGCCGCAGCCTGCCAGGCGATCGGAGAGGAACTCGACGAGATCGGTGCCCGCCTGCGCGCCTTCGGGCTGAAGTTCAGCTACCACAATCATGCATTCGAGTTGGAAACGGTCGACGGTCGCCGGGGTTTCGACTGGCTTTTGGATGCCGCCGAACCGCGCAATCTCGGTTGCGAAGCGGACGTATATTGGGTGCACACCGGCGGAAAGGACCCCGCAGCATTTATTCGCGAGCAGGGCCGAAGGATCGAATTGCTTCACCTTAAGGACGAAGCGGAATTGGGCCAGGGGCCGGTCGATTTCCCCGCGGTCTTTGCCGCGGCCGACAGCATCGGCGCGGTCGAATGGTACGTGGTCGAGGTAGAGAAATATAACTTTCCCCCCTTGGAATCGGTGAGGCGTTCGTTCGAGCGACTCAAAACCTGGGGCCGCGCGTAGACGCAGACGCGCTCGTCTCACCCTTTTCTCGGTCTATTTTATGCCACAAACTTCTTTCAACGTAGCCATCGTCGGCGCAGGCGCGATCGGCATCGATCACATCCTCTCCTTCCAAGCCCATCCCGCCGCCAAGGTCGTCGCGATCGCCGACTCCTCCACGGACCGCGCTCATGCCGCGGCGGAACGCTACGGCATTCCCAGTGTTGTCCACGACTATACCCAACTGCTGAAACGGAAGGACATCGATGTCGTCTCGATCGCGCTGCCCAACTACCTGCATGCGCCGGTCGCGATCGCCGCACTCAAGGCCAAAAAGCACGTCCTGCTCGAAAAGCCGATGGCGACGAGCGCCGTCGATGCAGCCAAAATCGCCGCCGAAGCGAAAAAACAGGGCGTTGTCCTGATGGTCGGACAGAATCACCGCTTCGCCTCGGAGGTCCAGACCGCCAAGCAACTGATTGCGAAGGGCGTCCTCGGCGACGTCTATCACGCCAAGAGCGCCTGGACTCGCCGCGCAGGCATTCCCCGGATCGGTTCGTGGTTCACCCAAAAAAAACTCTCCGGCGGTGGCGTGACTTACGATATCGGCGTGCATGCGCTCGACCGGTGCCTGTATCTGCTCGGTGAATTCGAAGCCGCCGCCGTCAGCGGTAAAACCTTCACCCAATTCGGCAACCGGGGCTTGGGGGACAGCGACTGGGGCAAGAGCGAAATCGACCCGAAAAAACCTTTCGACGTGGATGACCTCGCGGTTGCGCTGATCAAACTCAAAAGCGGACGAACCATCCTCCTCGAAGCGTCCTGGGCGGCCCATCAACCGCAAGGCGACTTCAACGGAACCCAATTATTCGGCACCGACGCGGGCCTGATTTTTCCTCCTCTCCAGCTCTTCCGCAATGGCGATCACGGCTATTCGACGGAACTGGTCACGCCGCTTCCGCCCTTGGTGAACGTCAACCGGATGGGACATTTCATCGAGGTCCTCCTCGGCAACGAAAAGCTCTTCGTGAAGCCCACGGAATCCATCGCCGTGCAAAAAATCCTCGACGCCATCTATCTCTCCTCCAAATCCGGCAAAGAAGTCCGCATCCGCTAAGCCGCCAGGAAGGTGCCCGCACTTCAGTGGAGGGCAGCGGTGCGGAGACTGTCTCGCAACCCGACGGAAGCTCGGACGGTAGCGTTTGAAGCCCGGACTTTAGTCCGTCCGTCGAGATTGCGATCGAATTTCGGACGGCCTAAAGGCCGGACTCCGAACGCGTTTGCAACGCAGGGGGACTCGATCTTTGGGTAGAAGCGCGGTCCAGCGGTCTGGATTACTGCATTCATTTGCTTTAACTTCGCCAACGCCGTCCAGTGTCCGACGGAACTAAGTTTGTCGAAAGTTGCCTCACTAGATACCGATCCTAGGCTAGCACTCCTTCCGCCAGACTTTCCGCAGATGACTACTCGAACCCTCTCTTTCCTCGTTCTCGCCGCTGGCGGTGCCGTCCTTTTTTCCGGATGCGCCACGACCGACGGACGTTCGACCGGTATGCGTCAGCCCGGCCCTGCCGTCGGCACCGCAGTGGGTACCGCCACAGGAGCCGTGGTCGGAAACGTTGTCGGTGCCGTCGTCGGGACGGGGGAAAGCGCCGTGGCTGCAGCGAAAGTCCCCTTCAACGGCGAACGCCGGATCGTCCGCGAATGGCGCAGCGAAACCACACCCGACGGTCGCACCATTCGGGTAGCCTACGAGGTCGAAGTCGATTCCCAAGGCCGCCCCATCGGCCCCGCCCGCCCCGCGAAGTATTAGGGGAAAGGACTCCGATTGGAGGGCCTCGGTCCGTCGAGGCCGGGATTGCGCGGTACCGCGCTGCCAATAGCGCTATGGTTTAGAGTTGCGCGACCGCGGTTTCGGATCTCGGAAAATCCCGGCCTCGACGGAGCGAGGCCCTCGAATTGTGCAAACGTTCGCGGCGCGTGAACACGGATTGGTCGTAATCGCCGTTCTCCACCTGCCGAAGCGCGCGAACGAACCGAACTGCGAAACTGCTGTCGTTGTACTAGGTTATGCCGCGCCACGCCACCCGATCCCACATCGCCTCCTATGAACGCATCCGAAGCAATTACCCGTGAAGAGATGGTTCGCCTTCTCAACGAAGACCTCGCCCGCGAATATCAAGCGGTCATCGCCTATGTCGTCTACAGCCAGACGATGAAGGGCGCCAAGTTCCAACACATCGCGGGGGAGTTGAAGAAGCACGCCTCCGAAGAGCTCGAGCACGCTATTATTATCGCGAAGCAGATCGACTATTTCAACGGAACGCCCGGAACCCAACCGAACGCGGTGAAGATGTCCGACAAGCCCGAGGATATGCTCCGCTTCGACCTCGAAAACGAACGGGAAACCATCGTCGCCTACCGCGAACGCATTCGCCAGGCGGAGGCGATGGGCGAGTATGCACTGAGCGAATCTTTGCGCGAAATCATCGTGCAGGAACAAGAACATCTTACGGATCTCGCGGACGCGCTCGGCATCGATACGCCCAAACTCTAGGTCGATGCGGCGAGAGTAGGGTACCCCCTTGGCCCCGGCCCTTTGGGAACAATCTGCGCCGGATCGTCGATGATACGCACCTCCAGCGGTATTTGAAAGACCTCTACGCGGTGCCCGGAATCGCCGAGGCCGTCAATTTCGATCGAATCGAACGTCACGACCACGTGACGCACACGGACATGACCCCACCCAACTCGTCCCGACCGGCCCCGCATAGGAACTGAGCTGAGATGCCGCAATTCGTAGGCCCGGCCCTTCCTCCTTTCGAAACCGACCCGCCTCGCACCAATTCTTTGACAATCCGCCCGTGTCGAGAAGGGTGAGCCGTGAAATTCATGGACGGTGGCGATCGACGGACCCACGACACAGCCGTTTCCGCCGCCCGCCAGGCGCTGGTAGTTCGGTTGGGGATCGAAGGCACCGACCTCGCCGAGACGTTTCTCGCTTCTCCGATCGGACACCGCACGCGCGCCAGCAGCGTGCGCCTGCAACTGGCCCGTGCCGCTCTCGAGCAACTCACGCTCGTCGAGCCTACCCTGTGTTTCGGGGCGTTTCTCGATGTGTCCGACGAACTGGTTATTCACCGGCCGACGACACTGCCCGTACGCGCAGATCTCCAGCTGCCGGTGCTCTCCGCGCTCCCGTTGAAGCTGACGCCGTTTGTCCACGATCTCATTGCACGCGGAGCCGCCTCCCTGGGCGCAGAACTGGCCGCACGAGGCTGCCCCGAAGCGATCGAGGCCACCCGCCGCCTGCAGACCACCCCACCGGCGTTCGACGGCTGGACGCTCGTCGCCGCACCCGACGTCGCCCGATCCTTCGAGGCAAACCCACCGCTCCTCCAGGATCGCCGCGAACTTTACCACCGTATCCGCCTGGCCTCTACGTACGCGCTCGACCGCACCCGCTTCGAAACGCTCGCCGAGCGCAATCCGGGCTTCGTCGATTACCTGCAATGCTTTCCGCTGGCCCGCTCGCTCCGGCGCAAGGTGATCGCCTGGCTGGGCCCCACCAACTCAGGGAAAACGCATCGGGCGATTCGGCTTCTGCGGGACGCTCGCAACGGGATGTACCTCGGTCCCCTTCGACTGCTTGCACTCGAACAACGCGATCGCCTGGTCGAGCTCGGTTGCCCCTGTTCCTTGATCACCGGCGAGGAGCGCGACCGGACGTCCACCACCCACTCCGCCCGCACCGTCGAAATGACCGACTTCGGCGAACAGTTCGAGGTCGTGGTGCTCGACGAAATGCAACTCGCGTTCGACCGCGACCGCGGCTGGGCGTGGGTGGCGGCGTACTGCGGCGCGGCGGCGGAAACCTTGATCGTCACCGGACCCGTTTCGGCCGAAGCGGTCATTCGCCGCTTGGCCACAGTGTGTGGAGATTCCGTCGAAGTGAATACGGTGGAGCGACAAGGCACGCTTGCGTACGAAGGCGTGCTCGACTGGCGCCATGTGCCGCCTCGCTCCGCCGTGATCGGGTTTTCGCGGGCGATGGTGCTCGAACTTAAGGCGATGTTCGAATCGAGAGGGCTGCGCGTCTCCGTGATTTATGGCGGACTCACCCCGGAAGTCCGCCGGGCGGAGGCGCGTCGCTTTCGCGATGAGGAATCCGACATCGTTTGCGCCACCGATGCCATCGGCCTCGGTCTGAATCTTCCGCTCGACCGGGTGATTTTCTACGAAGTCGACAAATTCGACGGCGTCGCCAATCGCGCGCTCACCTCCGGCGAACTCCTCCAGATTGCGGGCCGCGCAGGCCGCGGCCCGGGGTCGTCCGGTTGGGTCGCGGCCTTTTCTTCCCGGGATGGACGCCGCGTGGCCAACGCGCTGGCGCAGCCTCAGGAAATGCCCTCGCTGGAACTGCTCCCGGCGGCACCCACCTCCATGCATATCCGGGCGATCGCAGATCACCTCGGAACCGAAACCCTCACGACCATCCTCGAGTTTTTCCGGACCCGACTGACCTTTCCCGGAGGCACCTTTTTTCCCGACGTTCAGGACGACGTCGTGGCTATCGCGGAATTGGTGGATACGTACGCCTCCGCCTTCCCTGCCGAAAAACGTTACGCGCTGGCCTGCGCGCCCATCGATGTGGACGAGCACTTTTTCCGCGGCGCCTATTCCGAATGGCTGGAAACGCTCGCCGCCGGCCGGCCGGTGCGCTTCCCGCGCCGCCTCGAAACCGGCGGCGGACTCGAGGCACTCGAAGAGACCCTGAAACTCCTCGGAGTCTACCGGTGGCTTGCGCTGAAGTTTCCAACCGCCTTCGACGACACCGACTACGTGAACCGCTTGCGCCGCGACGCCACCGAGCAGACCCAGGCGATTCTCCGCAGCAACGCCCCTAAACGCACCCTCACCCGCCGCGAATGCATCCACTGCGGCCGCGCCCTTCTTCCCAGCTCCCCCCACCGCATCTGCCGCGAATGCCACCAGGAGCACCCGGAGTAACCGATCCAACCGCTCGAAGGCCAACCTGGCAGTCGGCCGTTCCTGCCTGCCCCCAGTCAATCGACATAGACCCATCGGCTGAACGCTCGACGTCGATTCGGAGGTCCTGCGCTCTTTGGAAACGTAGACGGAAACGAACGATCGAGCTCCGGGAAAGATAGCAATGTTAGATATTATTCTACAACATATTATGCGATTTATCGGATTCTTTTCGTGCCGAAACGAAATGTACTTTGAGTTGATCGATCGTCGTGCGTTAAATTCCCGCTTCGATGCCGTCCGAACCAGCCAGACCCACGCCAGATAGTGTGGGCGACTACGCGGTTTTCTCCCATCTCGGCGCCGAGAAAAGCCCCCTTTATCGCGCCATCCTCGGAGTCTTCGTCGCCGAGCGGGCGCGCTTTGTTATCTCTCTCAGGCCGTCCGAGGTCCATGCACCGCTGGCAATTGCTTTCGCTTCGAGTCTGCCGGCCCCCGACGCGGCGGAGGTCGAAGCGGCCCTGCAGCAGCTGCGCGCATGGGGAAATCTCGACGACACTCCCGACAATGCGGAGGTTGCGACGATCGAGGCCTTCTATCGTCAGCGCCGTCTCTATCAGTTAAGCGCCGCCGGAGAAGCTGCCGAAGCGGCCTTGGCGCTGTTCGACGAGTACCTCCAACGGCCCGGTGAGCTCCAAAGCACTGCGCTCCACGATATCCTCGACCTCCTCGATGCCCTCCTGCCGCGGCTCGCCGATACGCCGACGGACGACGCCAAGATCCATCATCTGCTCAGCAGCCTCGTCGCCCGCTTCGAACAGCTCACCTCTCGTGCCCAGGCGTTCATGCGTGGATTGCAAAGCACCGTCGAGCTCCACGGGATCGGCGTCGAATCGTTTCTCGCCTACAAAGAAAAACTCATCGACTACCTGGAAAAATTCATCGGCGATCTCATCGTCTCCGCCAGCCGGATCGCCGAGTCCATCCTGCAGCTGGAAGCCTGCGGAATCGAACTCGCGTTTGCTGCCGCTGGGCGCCGGGACATCAAAGATGCCCTCGACCCCGCGCCGGACGCCGCCGAGATCGCTCTCAACCGCTGGATGGAACGGTGGGCCGGGCTTCGCCGCTGGTTCATCGCCGACAACGGCCCCTCTCAGGCCGAGATGCTTCGCTCCCGCGCCCGTTCGGCGATTCCTTCGCTGCTCACCGCAGTCGCGCAGATCAACGATCGCCGCGCCAGCCGCGCGGATCGCGCCGCCGATTTCTCCACGCTCGCCCGGTGGTTTGCCGAGGCTCCCGACGAGGGCGCCTGCCATCGTCTCTGGCGCACCGCCTTCGCGCTCTCCCCCGCACGCCATCTTCGGATCAACGAGGAAACCTTGATCGAGCGTTCCGCCCGCGCAGAAACGCACCGCACCAGCTGGCTCGAAGGCGCTCCCGTTTGGCTCTCGCCCCGCCTCCGCAAACACGGACAAAGCGCCAGCCGCGGCCCGGCTCGCGCGACGATCGACCGTTCCGTCGAGAAAGCTCAGTTGCGTGCGCTCGCGCTAAAACAAGCCGCCCAAATCGAACACGCTCGCCAACACCTTCTGGGCAACGGTCGGCGCCGGCTGAGCGATCTCGGACCGCTCGACGAACTCGCCTTCCATCTTTTCCTCGAGTTGCTCGGCCACGCGCTCAATCGACGCTCCGCCGCCGACGGTCTCGTCGACGTTTCCTCTGCCGACGGCACCTTGCGCATCTGCCTGGAACCGATCTCCGGCGGCACGGAAATCGCGCTGGTCACCGCGCACGGCGACTTCCACGGCCGCGATCACTGGCTCACGATCGAACCTGCCTATGGCAAAACGGCGTTTCAACGCACAGCTCACGACGAACCGAGTTCGATCCCCGCGATCTCGTCCGCAGCCGGCCCACTCCTTCGATGACCGAGCCGTCGCCACCGCACTCTCCCGCCCCTCTCGCGCCCAGCCGCCGGGCCTCGCGGCGTGCCCGGCTCGCGCGTCTGCGCGAAGAGACCGAACCCTTGGTGGCCGACGAGCGGCGCACCGCGCTGCGTGGTCTGCTTCAACGCCCTCTGCTCACACCCGAAGCCGAACACGCGGCGCTCTTCTCTCTGGTGCGAAGGCATCGGGAATGGCTCGCCGATTGGTTTGCGCACCACGCCGACTGGAGTCTCGTCGTGACCGCCGAAGTCGCCCGCCTGCGCAAGATTCCCGCCGACTCGACGGATGGGACGCGTCCGGCGATCGAGCCACAGAGCGAGGAACCCTTCACGCGCAGCCGATACGTTCTGCTCTGCCTCGCGCTCTCCGCGCTGGAGCGCGGCGATCGTCAGATCACCCTCGGCAGAATCGCCGAACATGTCGCCATGGCGCTGGCCGCCGATCCGGCCTTCGCCGCAAGCGGTTTTCTCTGGTCGCTCGATCAAGTCGCGGGGCGTCGCGATTTTGTCCATATCCTGCGCTTCGTCGTTTCCCTCGGCGTGCTCCACCGGGTCCAGGGCGACGAGGAAAACCTCCTCCATCGGCGCGAAACCGACGCGCTCTACAACATCGACCGACCCGTGCTCGCGATGCTTCTCGCCGCCCGCCGCAGCCCGTCTCTGGTCGTCGCGGCCAACTTTTCGGAGCGGGTAGCCGCCCTGCTGGAGACGTCCCAACCCGATACGCCGGACGCGCGTAACCGTGCATTTCGCACCCGGTGTGTCCGGAGGCTGCTGGACGATCCCACGCTTTACTACGAAACCCTCGGCGAAGAGGAGCGCATCTATCTCGAGCGCCAGCGTACATCGCTTCTGGATACCTTGACCGGAGCAACGGGCCTCGAAGCCGAAGTCCGTCTGGAGGGAATCGCCTTGACCGACCTCGACGGCGATTGCACCGACTCCGGCCTTCCCGAGGAAGGAACGGAGGGACACCTCACCTTGCTGCTCGCCACCTGGCTAGCCGATCGTCTGCGCACGGGCGACGAATCGCCCGTGAGTATCGAGGCCATCCGCCAGCAAACGGCCCGTTTCATTCGTCAACATCGACATCACTGGCGAAAGGAAGTCTCCGAGCGCGGCGCGGAAGTACCGTTCGCCGCAGAGGTGCTTTCCCGGTTGATCGGCCTGGGACTCGTCGAGCGCATCGGCGACGGCGCGCGACCCCGTCCCGCCCTCGGCCGCTTTGCCCTGCGCAACGGAGCCGATCTCGCCCCAGCCGAAGAAAACGCCACGCTACCGTTCGACTCATGAGCGTCCCGCAAAATGTCTCGCCTTCACCGAATCTGCCCTCGCCCACCCGCGAAGGGCGCTGGCAACCGTTGCGGAGCGGACTCCTCAATCTCTACCGGTACGACTACGAGGAGTTTCACTTCTCCGACGGGCGGCTCCTGCTCAGGGGCAACAACGGCAGTGGCAAATCCCGCATCCTCGCGTTGCAACTTCCCTTCCTGCTCGACGGGGAAGTCAACCCCTCCCGGGTGGAGCCGGATGGAGACCAGGCCAAACGCATCGAGTGGAATCTGCTGATGGGACGTCATCCCGACCGCACCGGCTACACGTGGATCGAGTTCGGACTTCGCACGGCTGACGGCTTGCAGCGGTTTTTCACCTTGGGTTGCGGCATGCGCGCCGTGGCCGGTCACAGCGGTCTGCACAGCCGCTGGTTCTTCGTCACTTCGCGCCGAATCGGTCGCGATCTCTTTCTCCAAACATCCACCCGTCAGCCCCTCGGTCGCGACCGCCTCCAGGAGGCACTCGACGGAGAAGGCCGCATCTTCGTCAAGGCCGACGAGTATCGGCGCGCGGTCGACGAAACGCTTTTCGGTCTAGGTCCACGCTACGGCGCACTGATCGAACTGCTCCTCCGTCTCCGCCGCCCGCAGCTCTCGCGCAAGCTGGACGAAGAAGAACTTTCCGGTGCCCTCAGCGACGCCCTGCCGATCCTTCCCGCCACCTTGATCGAGGACATCGCCGTCGCCTTCAGCGGCCTGCAAGCCGACCGAGACATGCTCCGCGACTTCACGAAGGCGCGTGAAGCCGTCGCGACCTTCCTGCGCGAATACGCGGTTTACGTGCGTATCGCCGTCCGGCGCCGCGCCACTCGCGTGCGTCAAACCCACTCCGCGTACGAAACCGCCCAACGCGCTGCCCGTCTCGCCGAGGTCCGCTCGACCGAAGCCGCCGCTCACCTCGAACGGCTCACAAGCGCGCAAGGTTCGCTCGAGACCCAGCTCGCCGGCGCCGAGTCCGCGGAACGGACCCTCCGCGAAAGCCCGCAGATGCGTACAGCCGACGAGGTCAACCAGGCCGGCCGAACGGCACAGGTCGCCGCCAGGGCGCTGGCAGAGGCCCAAGGCGACGAACAGAGCGCCGCCGCGGCCCTGGCTCAAGCTCGCGCGCGCGAAGAAAGCGCCGTCCAGCACACCCGCCAGATCGAAGCGGATCTCACGGCGAAACTTCAATTGGCGGAAAGCGCCGCCGTGGCCGCCGATCTCGCGGACCTCCACCGCGAACAGTTGCCCTCCGCTCCCACGTCAGCCTGGACACAATTCGCGTGGGTCGCCAAAGCGGAGTCGGCCCTGAGGCGAGC
>Ga0105048_10006841_pt1 | contig 18382 bp, 13 predicted proteins | sample MAT05_FD_78382 | JGI IMG/M metagenome (GOLD analysis project Ga0105048, IMG submission 78382) | Freshwater microbial communities from Lake Fryxell liftoff mats and glacier meltwater in Antarctica - MAT-05 | ecosystem: Environmental > Aquatic > Freshwater > Ice > Liftoff microbial mat | place... | reverse complement strand
TACGTTCACCGAGGCGCAGTTCTGCAGAACCTGTACCGACGCCAGGCGCGACCAGACGCGCCTTTGCGTGGTGGAAACTCCGGCTGACCAGTCGGCGGTGGAGCGCACCGGCGCCTACAAGGGCCTTTATTTCGTGCTCATGGGCAAGCTCAATCCTCTGGACGGAATTGGTCCGCGGGATATCGGTCTGGGCAAGTTGTTCGAGCGTGCCGGGGACGGCGTTGTCGAGGAGGTGATCCTGGCGACCAACTTCACGGCCGAGGGCGAGGCCACCGCGCATGTGATCAGCGAAGGCCTGCGCGAACGTGGCCTGCGCATCACCCGCCTGGCGCGCGGTGTGCCGGTGGGCAGCGAGCTCGAATATGTGGATCTCGGCACTATCGCCCACGCCTTGGTCGACCGCCGCTGAATCTGCCACAACCAGGGTTTTCAAATGTCCTTCAGCCTTGCCCATTGGTGCGTCCTGATCGCGTCCTTGCTGCCAGTCGTTTGTGCCGGCATCGCCAAGTCCGGAAGCTTCGGCAAGCCGGCAAGTGCCGGTGGTTATGACAACCGGGATCCGCGTGCATGGCTGGGCCGCCAGAGCGATTGGCGCGCCCGAGCCAATGCTGCCCAGGCGAACAGCTTCGAGGCACTGCCGTTCTTTATTGGTGCGATCGTGCTGGCACTGCAGCTCGGTGCTGACCCGGCGCGTGTGGATCTGCTGTCGGCTGTATTCGTGGTGTTGCGTATCGCTTATATCGGCCTTTATGTGGGTGGCTTCGCCACCTTGCGCACGCTGGTCTGGACGAGTGCCTTGGGCGTCAACATTGCCATCCTGTTTGCCGGCTGGCGCTGAGTATTGTCGGTACGCTCGCTGCGCGATGTGGTTTCCCCGTAAGTAATAACCCGCTCGGGAACTTCCCGATGCGCGAAATTTTGTCTTTCGGTAAGCTTGGCGAAAACAATAGTCGCGATGGGAGTGGGTGGGGTGAACAATTTTCGGTGTATCCGGCGCACGTTCCTGCTCGGGTCAGTCTGGCCGCTGGCCGGCTTGCGCATGGGCCCGCTTCGGGCCGAAGGAAAACCGGAAAAATCGAGGGTGATACTGGCGGTTGGCGGCCGTACCCATCTTCAGTACCTTCCGCTGACCATCGCCGAGCGCCTGGGTTACTTCAGCGCCGAAGGGCTTGACATCGAGGTGCTGGACCTGGCGACCGGCCTTCGGTCGCAGCAGGCGGTACTCGAGGGTGCGGCCGACGTGGCCTGCGGCGGATTCGACGGGCTGGTCGAACACCATGCCAACCGCAATCAGCCCCAATCCTTCTGTCTGTTGGCGCGCGCGCCCCAGGTCGCCTTCGGCATTTCGACACGGGCCATGCCGGCCTTTCGCAAGGTGAGCGACCTCAAAGGGCGCAAGATCGGCATCGTGTCGACCGGATCTGCGGCCGAACTGGTCACCGCGATCGTGCTGGCGGGCGCTGGCCTGAAACTGAAGGATGTGCAACTGGTGGAAGCCGGCGGTGTTGGCGCCGCACTGCAGGCAGTGCGCTCGGGCCAGGTCGATGCCATCGTGCATATGGAACCGGTGATGACCATGCTGGAGCAAAAGGGCGATGTCCGCATCATCTCCGATACCCGCTCGTTGCAAGGCTCACAGGAATTATTCGGCGGCATGATGCCGGCCACATGCCTGTTCGCCCCCTCGAACTATCTGCGCGCACATCCCAACACCGCGCAGGCGATTGCCAATGCCACGGTGCATGCTCTCAAGTGGTTGCAGACAGCCGGTCCGAGCGATCTGATCAAGGTTTTGCCCGAGGCGCACCTGTTTGGTGATCGGGCTCTTTACCTGGCGGCGTTCGGCAAATTGCGCGAATCGATATCGCTGGACGGCATCATGCCGGAAGATGGTGTCAAGACCGCGCTGCGCGCCATGCGTCGCCTTGACGCCGGTTTCAAGGCCGACAAGGTCGATGCCGAGCGCCTGTACACCAACGAGTTTGCCCGCAAGGCCAAGGAAAAATTCCGCGCCTGACACGAGGAACCGCACAGCGGCGCGGGCCGGGCGGACTACGCCGCCCCCTGAATGGCTCAGTCTTTCGCGACCCGGACCGGCTTTTGCTTGCTTGCGCGCGCACCCTGGCGCGCACTTGCAGTGCGCACCGCCGAAGACGCCGCCTTGGAGCGCGCCGGCACGTATACGGTCACACGTTGTCCCTGCTTGAGGGACGCTGATGCCGGCAACTTGTTCCATTCGGCCACGCTGCTTGCTGCGACGTTGTAGCGGCGTGCCAGATGGGCGATGGAGTCGTTCTTGCCGGCCCGCACGACACGACGAACCTGCAGTTCCTGACGGCCGAGCGACAGGTGAGCGCTGTCCGCGATGTTTTCTGCCACGTCTTCACGCACAGAGGCGGCGCGGCGCACCAGCAGCGTGGAGCCAGCCTTGATCACCATGCCATTGGGGATGTTGTTTACCGCACGCAGATCGGCCTCCGTCATGTCGACGCGCTTGGCGGCGTCTGCGGTGCGCATCGTGGCGGGTGCGCGCCAGGCGGTCCAGCTTGCCAGCGGCTTGTTTTCGTTGGCCTGCAGGTTGGCGCGAAATGTCGCAGCGTTATCCCATGGCAGCAGGATCTGGGGCGTGCCCGAAGCCAGAATCACTGGTTGATGGGCGGACGGGTTTAGCGCCTTGAAGTCTGCCACTTCGACGTTGGCCAGCTTGGCTGCCAGCGCCACATCGATGTCGCGGGTAATGTCGACGCTCTGGAAGTAGGGGTGGTTTTCGATCACCGGCAGGACGGTACCGAGGGCTTGCGGCGACGACACGATGTTCTTGACCGCCTGGAGCTTGGGTACGTACATGCGCGTCTCCGCCGGCATCTTGAGATCTTCGTAGCCCAGTGCCAGGCCGGCTTTGCGGTTTTTCTCGATCGCCCGCGAAACACTGCCTTCACCCCAGTTGTAGGCGGCCAGCGCGAGATGCCAATCGCCAAACATGCGGTGGAGTTTTTGCAGGTAGTCGAGTGCGGCACGCGTCGACGCCAGCACATCCCTGCGGTCGTCCCGAAATGCGTTTTGCTTGAGTGCGAAGTATTTGCCGGTGGCCGGCATGAATTGCCACATGCCGGCCGCCTTGGCACTCGACACGGCCTGCGGATTGAACGCACTCTCTATAAAGGGTAGCAGCGCCAGTTCGGTCGGCATGTTGCGCCGCTCGAGTTCTTCAACGACATGGAACAGGTATTTGCTCGAACGTTCGGTCATGCGCTCGATATAGTCGGGACGGCTCACATACCAGCGCTCCTGGTCGCGCACCAGATCGTTCGTCAGATCGGGCATTGCATAGCCGCGGCGGATCCGGTCCCACAGGTCGGCCGGGGGCGTCAGTGTCGCCACCGATGTGCTGTTCGCTTCATTGGGTGACAGCGGTGCGAGCGGTCCGGTGGGATAAAGCCGCGGCAGTACCTTGGCTGGCTTGACGTCCGACTTGTCCGCCGCCGTGTTCTGCACGGATGCGGCCGGCGCCATCGCCGTGGCCGGTGCCGGGTCCGCCCCATTGGACGCAGTAGCCACGGTGGTAGGTGTCAAAGTCGTGGCGCAACCGCTGAGCAGCAGCACCAGGGCGACGGCTGAGAGCCGATAGGACAAGATCATGGGGTATTCCTGCTGGGTAGGGTGCTCGCCAAGGTGGCAAGCGACGGCATTGGCGGCCTCGATGGGCACCGCATGTGATTTGTCGGGCAGACTAAAATTCGATCCAGTCGCTGTGGGCGCCGCATCTTTTTCGAACGTGCGTGCCGTGCACCCGGTGCCTGAATCCTTGCGGCATCCGACGGATGCCTTGCAGTGTTGTTGCAGTTATCAGGTACCGGACGCAGATTCAAATTCATGGACGGTCAAATTATAGGTTTGCAAGATTGGTTCCAGACCCCGCGTGGCCGCTACATGCTGGACTGGGAACGCCAGCAACTCGATCAGGTCGTCGTCGACATCTTCGGCTTTCATGCCGTGCAGCTGGGGCTTCCTGCACTTGACGCGTTGGCTGCCAATCGCATGCCCCACCGATGGCTCCTGGCCGGTGGCGATGATCACACGGCACCAGGAGTCCATCCTGGACCGCCGCACAGTACCACGGGAGTGTCAGAAGGTCAAACCGACAGCGCTGTGGCAAGACCGACCGCATTGACCTGCGACTTTGCGGCATTGCCTTTTCCAGCCAGCAGTCTGGACCTGGTGGTATTACCCCATACGCTGGAATTGCATGCCGACCCGCATGCCACGTTGCGCGAGGTCGAGCGGGTACTGGTGCCCGAAGGGCGTGTCGTCATCTGCGGCATCAACCCTGTCAGCCTGTGGGGCTTGCGCCAGCGGCGCGCCCATTTGTACCGGCGCCTTGGCATGGGCGACCTGTATTTGCCGCAGGAGGGGGAGTTCATCGGCTACTGGCGCCTGCGCGACTGGTTGCGTCTGCTCAGCTTCGAGGTCGAGTCCGGTCGATTCGGTTGCTACCGGCCGGCGGTTTCCGACGAGGTTTGGCTTGAGCGTTTCCGATGGATGGACAAGGCTGGCGCACGATGGTGGCCCATCTTCGGTGCGGTCTATTTTCTGGTGGCCACCAAGCGGGTGCGCGGCATGCGCCTGATGGGGCCAGTATGGAAGACGGCGCCAGGTCGGGCTGCTGCGCCGGTGTCGGTCGCCAACCGCGGCAACTCCCGTTGCGATTCGCCATGAGTCGCTGGCACCGCCGAAACGTTGGTTTTGGTGCTTGCGTGCGTGGCGGGTTGCGCGAGAGCAGCTCCCCTTTTTCAGGAGCACATGAACAATGAACCATATTCAGATCTACACCGATGGGGCCTGCAAGGGCAACCCGGGTCTTGGCGGCTGGGGCGCCGTTTTGTTATCGGGAACTTCCGAGAAAGAGCTGTACGGTGGCGAGATGGAGACCACCAACAACCGGATGGAGCTGACGGCCGTGATCGAGGCGCTCGCTGCTTTGCAGCGGCCCTGCAACGTGGTCCTGTACCTTGACAGCGAATATGTGCGCAAGGGCATCACCGAGTGGATCGCGGGCTGGAAGGCGCGCGGATGGCGAACTGCCGCCAAGCAGGATGTCAAGAATGCGGATCTGTGGAAGCGACTCGACCCACTCGTCGCGACGGGTGGGCACCAGATCGACTGGCGCTGGGTCAAGGGTCACTCGGGCGATCCGGGTAACGAGCGCGCGGACATGTTGGCCAATCGGGGTGTCGAGTCAGCCCGCGCGCTGGGCCGTGACAAAGGGCGTGGCGAGCTTGCGACATGAGCAGTGCCCAATCGCGGAACTTTACCGACGGGATAACACCTGACCCTGGCAAGACTGATACATTCGCGCACTGATTTGTTACTGATTCCCTTTCCATCCGTCCGGAGTTGCATCCCCTCATGGTCTCCAAAGTTGTCTATTCCGCCGTGGCGGTTGTGGGTATTGCGGCGGCCTCCGCCGGTGCATGGTGGTATCAGGCCAGGCCGCATGTTCCGGTCGAGATCAAGGCCGATTCAGGGGCGCCGCGTACCGGCGCCGGGGCAGCATCGCCCGCCGGGGCGGCTTCGGCACCCCGTGCAGCAGGTGTCGAAGTGGTCAAGGCCGAGCGCGCGCGCTTGCAGGATGACGCGCAGTCGGTAGGCTCCTTGCGCTCACGCCAGAGCGTCATGCTGCGGCCCGAAGTGGCCGGCCGTGTGAAGGAACTTGGTTTTTCCGACGGTGCAACGGTGCGCAAAGGCCAGGTGCTGGTGCAACTCGACGACGTTTTGCAGAAGGCCGAAATCAAGCAGGCTCAGGCGCAGGTCTCCATTGCCCAGGCCAACCTCAAGCGCAACCAGGAACTGGTGGCCCAGAGTTTTGTCGCCCAGCGCGTGCTGGACGAAAGCGGCGCCAATCAGCAGGTGGCCGAGGCCCAGTTGGCCCTGGCCTGTGCGCGCTGGTCGCGTATGGCCATCCTGGCGCCGTTCGACGGCATCGTCGGTATCCGCAGTGTCAATCTGGGCGACTACGTCAAGGATGGCGCGGACCTTGTCAATCTGGAAGACATCAGCAGCATGTATGCCGACTTTCGTCTGCCAGAGCGGTTCCAGGGAAAATTGCGCGCGCGCCAGCCGGTGCAATTGCAGCTCGACGCCTTCCCCGGGCGCATGTTCAAGGCGCAGATCGAGGCGATCGATCCGCTGCTGGACGTCAATGGTCGATCGGTCGGGGTGCGGGCGGTGTTGCCCAACACCATGGGTGAGGCGATGGCGCAGGGCGGTGGACGACCGGGTGGTGCCGCTGGTGCTGGTGGGCCAGGTGGTGCGGCGGGACCGGGGGGTGCAGGAGGTGGGGCCAAGCCCGCTGCCTCGGGCGGCGGCGCCAACAAACGACCACCGGGCGCGCCTGAACGCCAAGCGGGCACCGGGTCTAGGGCGCGCGGTGAGATGGCGCGTGCCGAGGGCGCTGTGCGCAGTGCGCCGGAGTTGGCAGTGTGCGCCAGCGTGACCGGCGCGCCGGTTGTGGCTGACAGTCCGGCGCGACCGTCTGCGGCAAGTGGCAATGCACCCAGGCCCGGTGACAACCGGGCTGCAGCGGCGGGTGCCGGTGTGCGAGGGCCGGGTGGCGCCAATGCGATGCCGCTGCGCCCGGGCATGTTCGCCCGTGTCACGACGGTCTTTGCGATCAAGGAAGCGGCGATCGTGGTGCCCGAGGAAGCCATCGTGCCCCAAGGCGGTCGCCAGTTCGTGATCAAGGTGATGGAGCCGTCGCAGGTGCCGGCCGCGGCAGAGCGCCCCTTGCCCCCGGACACGAAATGGGTGTCGCTGCGCCAGGAAGTCAAGCTCGGTGCACGCCAGCTCGGCAAGGTCGAAGTGACCGATGGCCTTGAAGAAGGTGAAACCGTGGTGGTGGCAGGGCAGCAGCGCCTGCAGCGCGATGGCACGGCATTGCGCATCGTCGAGCTCGGCCGGCCCGGCCAACGCGGCGGGCCTGCGGGTGCGCCGGCAGGAGCGGCGTCAGGCGCCCCGGGAACGGGCAATCCTCCGGCCATGGGCGCATCGTCGCCCGGTCCGGTTGCAGCACTCGGCAAATAGCAGGCGGTCCCCCATGCAGCTCGCCGAAACGTCCATTCGACGCCCGGTTTTCGCGACCGTGTTGTCCTTGCTGATCGTGTTGATCGGCACCGTGTCCTTCAATCGACTGTCGGTGCGCGAATATCCCAAGATCGACGAGCCGGTCGTCAGCGTGCAGACGCGGTTCGGCGGTGCCTCCAGCGAGGTCATCGAGGGCCAGGTGTCCAAGGTTCTGGAGGACTCGTTGGCCGGCATCGAGGGCGTGGACGTGATCACGTCGATCAGCCGGCAGGAGCGCAGCCTGATCACGGTTCGCTTTGCGCTGAGCCGGGACCCCGATTCGGCTGCAGCCGACGTGCGCGACAAGGTCTCGCGGGTGCGTCAGCGCCTGCCACAGGGCATTGACGAACCGGTGATTTCCAAGGTCGAGGCGGAGTCGTTCCCGGTGGTTTTCCTGGCCTTGAGTTCGGACACGCACACGCCGCTGCAACTTACCGACATGGCCAATCAGCTGGTCAAGCCGGTGCTGCAGACCGCTCCCGGCGCCGCTGACGTGACGATCTTCGGCGAACGCAAGCTGGCCATGCGTATCGGGTTGGACCCCGACCGGCTGGCGGCCTACCGGCTCACGGTGCAGGATGTCGAGGACGCACTGCGCCGCTCCAACCTCGAGGTACCGGCAGGGCGCATCGAGAGTCGTCAGCGCGAGTTCAACGTCACGGCGGCGACCGATCTGCAGCGTCCGTCGGAGTTCCGCCAGGTCGTGATCCGCACCGTCAACGGTATGCCGATCCGCGTTGCCGACGTGGCGCGGGTGCAGACCGGTGCTGCTGAGGAACGCTCCAGCGTGCGCCTGAACGGACGGGACTCGGTGGCGCTGGGTGTGATTCGCCAAGCCACCGCCAATCCGCTCGAGCTGTCGGCCGGCGTGCGGGCCTTGCTGCCCAAGGTCGAGAGCGATCTGCCGCCTGGCGTGCGCATCGAGATCGCCAACGACAACTCGGTGTTCATCGATCGCTCGGTCAAGGCTGTCTACACCACGATCGCCGAGGCGGTGGTGCTGGTGGCGCTGGTGATCTTCGTTTTCTTGCGCACGGTACGCGCATCCATCATTCCGCTGTTGACGATTCCGGTGTCGCTCATCGGCACTTTTGCGCTGATGGCGCTGGCGGGCTTTAGCATCAACACGCTGACGCTGCTCGCATTGGTGCTGGCGATCGGACTGGTGGTGGACGATGCGATCGTGATGCTGGAGAACATCTACCGGCATATCGAGGAGGGCTTATCGCCATTTCAGGCAGCGATTCGCGGCGCGCGCGAAGTGGGTTTCGCCATCGTCGCGATGACCATGACGCTGGTAGCGGTGTATGCGCCACTGGCCTTTGCACCCGGGCGTACCGGGCGGTTGTTCACCGAATTTGCATTGGCTTTGGCTGGCGCGGTGGTGGTGTCGGGCATCGTGGCGCTGACGCTCACGCCGATGATGTGTTCGTTGTTGCTGCGCCATGACCCCAAGCCCGGTTTTTTCAACCGGGGCATGGAAAACGCCCTGCTGGCGCTGACCCGTGGTTATTCCTGGCTGCTGGGCTGGACCTTGCGCGTGCGCTGGCTGGTGGTGCTGGTGGCGATTGCCAGCGGCGTGGTGTCGTGGTCGGTGCTCAAGGATATCAAGCGCGAGTTGTCGCCGATGGAAGACCGTGGCGTGGTGCTGGCCCAGGTCAACGGTCCCGACGGCGCGACGCTGGAGTACACCAACCGCTATGCGACCGCCATCGAGCGCATCGGTGAGAATTATCCGGAGTTCGACCGGGTCTTTGCCACCATCGGCAATCCGACGGTGGCGCAGGGCAACATCTTCTTTCGCACCAAGCCCTGGGAGGAGCGCACGCGCACAACCCAGGAGTTGGCGCGCGACATGACACCCCGGGTCGCTGGCCTCACCGGTGTCAGTGCCTTTCCGATCACGCCGCCGTCGCTGGGCCAGGGCTTCACCCAGCGGCCAATCAACTTCGTCATCTTGACCTCCGACAGCTATCAGAACCTGTCGCAAACGGTGCGCGCATTTCAGGACGAGCTGGCAAAGAACCCGGGGTTTGCCCAGGTCGACACCGATCTGCGACTGAACAAGCCCGAGATCAAGCTCGAGGTCGACCGCGAGCGTGCGGCCGACAACGGGGTCGGTGTCGATGCGATCGCACGCGCTGTCGAGACCATGCTGGGCGGGCGAATCGTGACCCGGTTCAAGCGTGACGGTGAGCAGTACGATGTGATCGTGCAGACCATGGACTCGGGACGTGGTACGCCGTCGGACATCGAACGCATCTTTGTGCGCGGACGCAACGAGACGATGATTCCGCTGTCTGCACTGGTGAAGATCCGCGAGGTCGTCGTGCCGCGCGAACTCAACCATTTCGGACAACGCCGCTCGGCGACGATCACGGCCAACCTCTCGGAAGGGTATGCGCTGGGCGAAGCGCTCGATTTCATGGACTTGACGGCGAAGAAAGTACTCAAGCCCGGGTATGCGACCGATCTCAACGGCATCAGCCGCGAGTTCCGCAAGTCCGCCGATTCGTTGACGCTGGTGTTCATCCTGGCGCTGTTCTTCATCTTTCTGGTGCTGGCGGCGCAGTTTGAAAGCTTCGTCGACCCCTTTGTGATCCTGCTCAGCGTGCCCTTGTCTATGGCGGGGGCCTTGCTCGCATTGCAATGGTCAGGCGGCACACTCAATGTGTTCAGCCAGATCGGGCTGATCACGCTGGTGGGTTTGATCACCAAGCACGGTATCTTGATCGTCGAGTTTGCCAATCAGCTGCGTGAGCAGGGGTTGGACACGATGGCGGCGATCCGCAAGTCAGCGGCGCAACGGCTTCGTCCGATTCTGATGACCACCGGCGCCATGGTGCTGGGCGCCTTGCCTTTGGCGCTGGCCACTGGTGCGGGGGCCGAAAGTCGGCAGCAGATCGGCTGGGTGATTGTCGGCGGCATGAGTCTGGGGACCTTGCTCACGATTTTTGTGGTGCCCACCATGTATACCTTGCTGGCTAGGCGTCACGCGCCGGGGGCCAAGAAGGAAGTGGCGCACGAACAAACGACCCTGGTGCCGGCAGACAAGCCAGCAGCCGTGTAACGCCCACCGCGGGCGGCTGCGGACCGTGGCCGGCGGCGCGCCTCTCAATCAGGGGGCGGGAATGACGCAGTCATTGCCTGCTGTGCTCAGAGCACGCCGTCGAACATCATCACATCGACTTCGTCGCCGGCAGCTACATGGCCCTGGTCGTGCCCGAGCACGATCAGTCCGTTGGCCTGCACCATGGAGCTGAGTACGCCCGACCCCTGGTTGCCAGTGGTGCGCACCTGCAAGCCACCACCCGGCACGTCGCTGACGATGCCGCGCTGGTATTCGGTACGGCCCGCCTTTTTGCGAATCGCCTCGCTGCTGCGCGCACGCGCCATCGGTGTGGCCGTTGCGCTGCTGCCCATCATGCGCAGCAGTGCGGGACGCACGAAGGCCAGAAAGGTCACCATCACGGCCACCGGGTTGCCCGGCAGGCCGAACAACACGGCCGACCGCTCGTTGCCGAGCCCGCTTGAGGTGATGCGGCCCACCGCCATCGGACGACCGGGTCGCATGGCGATGCGCCAGAACGCGACGCCGCCGCTGCCCCCGGCGAGCTTTTTCATCATGGCCTTGGTGTAGTCGGCCTCGCCCACGCTGACGCCGCCGCTGGTGATGATGGCGTCCGCTGTGGCCGCTGCCTGCGTGAACGCGTGTTCCAGCGCCGCCGGTTCATCCGGCACCACGCCCAGGTCGAGTACCTGCACGCCCAGCCGATGCAACATGCCAAACACCGTGTAGCGGTTGCTGTCATACACCGCGCCGGGACGCGGCGCGTCGCCCAGGCTCAGGATCTCATTGCCGGTGGAGAAATAGGCGACTGTCAGGCGGCGCCATACCGGCACCTCGGCGATGCCCAGGCTGGCGATCAGGCCCAGCGCAGCCGGACCCAGGCGTTCACCCTGACGCATTGCCGGTTGCCCCTGCATCAGGTCCTCGCCGAGTTTGCGCCGGTTGTCGCCGCGCGCCAGCGTACCGGCGGCAATGGTCAGGGCGTCGCCGCTGACCTGTGCCAGCTCCTGCGGCACGACGGTGTCGAGCCCGGCCGGCATCACGGCGCCGGTCATGATCTTGAGCGCCTGGCCCGGCCCAACCTGTCCCTGCCACGGCTGGCCGGCCAATGCGGTTCCCACCACCTGCAGCGTCAACGACTTGTCGGCGGCCAGCGCGCTGCCATCGAAGGCGAATCCATCCATGGCCGAGTTATCGTGTGGTGGCACGCTGATGGGCGAGACGATGTCGCGTGCCAGCACCCGGTCCAGTGCGTCGAACACACCGACCTGCTCGCTCGCTGCGACCGGCTCGACCAGTTGCGCGAGGAACGGCAACACTGCATCAGCGCGCAGGCTTTGTGGGTCATAACCCTGCAGCTGCGCTGCAATCTGATCGATCGAAGGCGTCATTGCTGGAGCGCCTGCAGTTGGGCCAGCGTGTTGGCGTTGGCAAAAGCGCCGGGTTCGTCAAAGGGCACCTGCACGGTGTTCTGCTTCCCGGTCCAGGCGCCGATCTTTCGGCCGCCATCGGCGACAAAGGCGCGCAGGTCGGGTAGCAGGCTGACCTTGATCAGGCAAAACACTGGCTGGCGAAAGTAAGCCGGCGTGCCGTCGTCCGCAGCTTCCATGGCGCTTGCCATGGCGATATCGGCGGATTCGCCTACCAAAGCCCGTGCCAGGCGGGCCACCAAATCGGCCGGAAACTGTGGGGTGTCGCAGGGCACGGTCACCAGGTAGGGCGTGCGGCAGTTCTCCATCGCGGCGATGAAACCGGCCAGCGGCCCGGCAAAGTCCGCAATGGTGTCGGCGACCACTGGCGCGCCGAAGGCGCGGTATTGCTTCAGATGGCGGTTGGCGTTGAGCAGCACGGTACCCACCTGGGTTTGCAGGCGGCGCAGGCTGTGCTGGGCCAGCGGCAGACCGCCATACAACTGCAGTCCTTTGTCCAGCCCGCCCATGCGCGAGCCACGGCCGCCGGCGAGCACCACGCCGGTGATGAGCGCCGCGTCCATCAAAGTGGCAGTGCCAGTGTCGGGTTCGCTTGCGTCGGAACGGCAGACATTGCCCGCAAAGGTGCTGGCTGGGTCGGGACTTGGCATGCGCGGATCAGCCTCCGATATAGCTCATCTCGACGCGGGGCTGGGTCGGCGCGCCCGCGGTATTGCGCAGTTCCGAATAGCGGTCGTCGCGCTGGCCCCAGACTGCGCCGATGGCTGACGTGAGCTCCGCATCACTGGCGCCACCGCGCAGCAACGCCCGCAGGTCGTGGCCGCGCGAGGCGAACAGGCACAGGTACAGCTTGCCTTCGGTGGACAGGCGCGCACGGTTGCAGGCATGGCAGAACGCCTGCGTCACGCTGCTGATGACGCCGATTTCGCCGAGTTCGGGTAGGTGCCGACCCTGCGCGTCGGCATAACCCCAGCGTTCGGCAGTCTCGCCCGGCGTGTTGGCATCCAGTGCAATCAGCGGCCATTGCGCGCTGATCCGGCGCACCACTTCGGCCGATGGCAGCACTTCGTCCATGCGCCAGCCGTTCGTGACACCGACGTCCATGTACTCGATGAATCGCAACACGACGCCGCTGCCCCGAAAGTGCCGGGCCATGGAAAGGATTTCGTGATCATTGGTGCCGCGCTTGACCACCATGTTGACCTTGATCGGACCCAGACCGACGGCGCGTGCAGCCTCGATGCCTGCGAGCACTTGCGCCACCGGGAAATCGACGTCGTTCATGCCGCGGAACACCGCGTCGTCCAGCCCGTCCAGGCTGACTGTGACACGTTGCAAGCCGGCATCGCGCAGTGCCCTGGCCTTGCGTGCCAGCAGCGAGCCGTTGGTGGTCAGGGTGATGTCCAGCGGTTCGCCCTCTGGGGTGCGCAAGGCGGACAACTGGGCGATCAGGATTTCGATGTTCTTGCGCAGCAAGGGTTCGCCGCCGGTCAGGCGCAGCTTTTGCACGCCATGGGCCACGAACAGATGCGCCAGCCGGGTGATTTCCTCGAAGTCGAGCAATGCCGCATGGGGCAGGTAGGCATGGTCCTTGTCGAACACGGCCTTCGGCATGCAATAACTGCAGCGGAAATTGCAGCGGTCGGTCACGCTGATGCGCAAGTCGCGCAGTGGGCGCTGGCGCGTGTCAAACAATACGCCGGTGGCCAGCATCGGAGCGGCGTGACGCAATGTGCCGTCACCGATATGGCGCTGGTCGAGCAGGGGGATGACGCGTTCAGCCATGGCCCCATTTTGCCGTACCGACGCAAGGCAACCGAATCGACCCCGGGTTGGGCCTGATCGGCGTGCGGCCAAACATGACTTGGCGCGGCGTGGCGTGGCGATGCGCCCGGGCGTAGTCAGCCGTGGCGCACGGCCACGGTCTTGAGTGTCGTGAAACCATACATGGCTTCGAAACCCTTTTCGCGGCCGTAGCCAGACGACTTGACGCCACCGAATGGCAGCTCGACGCCACCACCGGCACCGTAGTTGTTGATGAACACCTGGCCACTGCGCACGCGCCGCGCCATGCGGAACTGGCGCGCACCGTCACGCGTCCAGACGCCGGCGACGAGGCCGAACCGCGTGGCATTGGCCAATGCCACGGCCTGGTCTTCATCGGTAAAGGCCATGGCGGCGAGCACTGGCCCGAACACTTCCTGTTGCGCCAGCTTGTGGTCGACCGGAACATCGCGCAACAGGGTCGGCGCCTGATAAAAACCGGTGGCAGGTGCTTCGACGACGACCTGACCCTGGGCCACAGTCGCGATGCCGGCGTTTTTTGCCGAGGCCAGGAACTCGCCCACCCGGGTCATCTGGCTTTCGCGGATCAGCGGGCCGACGTCCAGGTCCATTGCGGCCGGCCCGACGCGCAATCCGGCAAAGGCGGCGCCCAGGCGTTCGAGCAGCGGCTCGTAGATGGACTGTTCGACCAGCAGCCGGGAGCCTGCCGAGCAGGTCTGGCCAGCGTTTTGCACGATGGCGTTGATGACCGTGGGCAATACCGCGTCCAGGTCGGCGTCGGCGAACACAATCTGCGGGCTTTTGCCGCCGAGTTCCAGTGTTACCGGGCAGTGCCGCTCGGCGGCCACCTGCTGGATCAACGTCCCAATCGAAGGGCTGCCGGTGAAACTGATGTGGTCGATGCCCGGATGGCGGGCCAGTGCATCGCCGACCTCGTGGCCGTAGCCGGTGACGATGTTGATCGTGCCGCTCGGAAAACCGATCTCTGCCGCCAACTGGGCCACGCGGATCAACGACAGGCAGGCGTCTTCGGATGGTTTGACAACACAGGTGTTGCCCGCGGCCAGCGCGCCACCGACGCTGCGCCCGAAGATCTGCATCGGATAGTTCCACGGCACGATATGACCTGTCACGCCATGGGGCTCACGCCAGGTGAACACGCTGTAGCCGTCGAGATAGGGCAGGGTCTCGCCATGGAACTTGTCGCAGGCTCCGGCATAAAACTCGAAATAGCGCGACAACGCCGCCGCATCGGCCCGCGCCTGTTTCACGGGTTTTCCGCAGTCGCGTTGTTCGAGCAGCGCCAATTCGCCTGCATGCTCGGCCACTTTGACAGACAGCCTCATCAGCATGCGGCCGCGTTCGGCAGCCGTCAGTCGACCCCAACCATGGTCCATGCTGTGGCGCGCTGCAGCGACTGCGGCATCGATGTCGGCGGCATCGCTGCGCTGGAGTTCATCAAAGATTTGACCATCGGACGGGTCAATGACGGTGATGGTGCGGCCGCTGGCGCTGCGGGTCGAAGTGTTGGCGATGTAATTGAGTTGCATGGTGTGGCTCACAGTGTCCGGAAATGGGTTGCACCCGACGATGGGTGTTGCAGCGCCAGCCCGCCGGCCCGCCTGCGCGCAGGAGTGCGCTTGCAAGTTTAAGCCAGCTGTCAGGGCTCCACCGATCCTGGTCAGCACCGTGATCGTGTAGGTGGAGTGGGATCTGCATCGTCAATATCTGGCTGATGCACAAAGCGTCACACCGTCGAGCCCGTGGACGGGCGGCTGCTACGTTTTCCAGATAACGGCTCGCGGCGGGCGAATGCTGAGGCGATGCTCTAAAATATGGCCGATGCGCTTGTCACGTTTCATCAGTGAGAACCTGGAACCCATCGTTGAGGAATGGGTGCTGTTTGCGGCAACACGTGTGCCGGCAGCGGCCTCGATGGACGATTACGACTTGCGTGACCATGCTCTCCAGATACTCGGTGAGATCATCGAGAACATGGACCTCGATGAGTCGGCTGCGCAGCAGAAGGACAAATCGCAGGGCGTGGGGCAACCGCCAGAGGCTGGTATGGCGGCGCCACGCGCCCATGCCCTCCAGAGGGCACGAAAAGGATTCCAGGTCATCCAGATGGTGGCCGAGTTTCGAGCGCTTCGAGCGACGGTGCTGCGACTCTGGGCTGAGTCAACCCACGCAGTCACAGCGAGCGACATCAGCGATGTGACGCGTTTCAATGAAGCGGTCGACCAGGCGCTCGCCGAATCCTTGCTCCACTTCGTGACCGAGGTCGACCGAGCCAGTCATCTCTTCATGGCAGTGCTTGGTCACGATATTCGAGGACCTCTCTCGGCAATCATCCTTGGTACCCACGCCGAGCTGAGACGGCGGCCGGAAAGTTCCCGCTGGGCTGCTCCTGTACTTCGAAGCGCAGCTCAAATCAAAGCTCTGACCAACGACCTGCTTGAATTTACGCGTAGGCGCCTGGGCATCCCTTTGCCGCTTTCGACGGAAGCGCTGGACTTGGAAGTGTTTACTCGACAAGTGCTTGAAGAGGTCGCCGAGTCCAGTCGCAAACGTCAGGTGAACCTGGAGGTCGTCGGTGACGCCAACGGAAGCTGGGACCCGAGTCGTCTTCACCAAGTCATCTCGAATCTGGTCTTTAACGCACTGAAGTATGGCGACCCCGAACGTCCCATCACAGTGTCTATCAATGGTGAAGAGGCGGAGTCGGTCCGAATTTGCGTTCACAATTTCGGTAATCCCATCTCTTCAGAGCAACTGCCGATGGTGTTCGACTCGCTCGTGCGGGGAACGGCGTCACAGGAGGCCGAAGACCAACCGGGCGGGGCGAACCTGGGTCTGGGTCTGCACATCACGCGCGAAATAGTTGCTGCTCACGGGGGAAAAATCGAGGCGACGTCGGCGCAGGATGTCGGTACCAAATTCGACATCACGTTGCCACGCAAAGCGGAGTCGCGCGCGCCTGTTCCGCAAGCGTAGGGCCTCGCTTTCCCGCGTGACCCAACCGGCGAGGTGAATGTCTTGCGGTTCTTCACCTGCTGATGTCGGCAGCACTGCGACATCAAGTCTCACAAGGTGGTCGCTGTCACGCAGCAACCTGACGGGCATCACAAATGCCGTCTGTCGTCAGAATTTCCGCAAAAAGCTAATCCCCCTGGCCCCCGCTTCTTGGACGGTACATTGCGGCGTCTGCGTTGGAAAAGAGTACCTTTGCCTCGTGGCCATCTGCGGGGTAGAAGGCGATGCCTACGCTGGCCTCCCGCTGTTGCCGGCTATCCGAGTCGCTCACGTCTACCGGTCCCTATCAGCGCGCCGGGCGCTGTTGAAAAAAATGCCTCATGACGTGGTGGGGCGGTCCTCGGCGGCCATGGCCGAGTCGATGATCTGCAGCAGCGCGTCGGGGTCCACCGGCTTGACTACATGATGGTCGAAGCCCGCCGCAATTGCGCGTTGGCGATCCTCCGTGCTGCCGTAACCCGTCAGGGCGACCAGCACTGTCCTTTTCGTGGATTGGCGTTCCCTCATCCGGATCGCTACCTCATACCCATTCAGACCGGGAAGCCCGATGTCGCACAGCACGACTCGCGGATTGAACCGATCAAACAGATCCAGGCCCGCCTGACCGTCGAGCGCAATTGCGACCTCGTGCCCCGACAGACGCAGCAAATCGGCGAGGACTTCGCCCGCGTCGACGTTGTCCTCGATCAACAAGATGTGAGCCGGCACGGGCGCCAAAAAGTTGCCTCCATGCGGTGCAATTTCCGCTGGGTCTTGGTGTTCCAGCCGCGGCAGTGTCACGGCGAATTCGCTGCCCTGGCCACGACCGTTACTGAACACCTCGACAGTGCCTCCATGGAGCTCGACCATGCGGCGCACGATCGTGAGACCGATACCCAGCCCGCCCTGGCTCCGGGCCAGCGCTCGTTCGTCTTGCGCAAACAGCTCAAAGACGTGCGGCAACGCCTGGGTGGAGATCCCCGCGCCGTTGTCGATGAAGCGAATGACGACAGATGCACCGTTCCGATGCGCGCGCACGCTGATCGAGCCACCTGGCTGTGTGTACTTCGACGCGTTTTGCAACAGATTGGTAAAGACCTGGGCCAGACGCGTTGCATCCCCATCGACATGGAGCGGGCTTGCAGGAAGGTCCAGCGTCAGCTGCTGACTTCGCTCCTTCATCAGATCGTCGGTCGCTTCGATAGACTGTTTGATGACCTCTATGACCTCCGTGGGCCGCCGCTGCAAGGTCACTTTTCCCTGCGTCAAGCGTGACACATCGAGCAGGTCATCCAGCAGGCGCGCCATATGCTGCACCTGGCGTCGAATCATGTCCAGGGTTGGCCGCGGTAAAGGTTGCCCGTCGTCCAGTCGTTCCAGAATTTCCACGGCATTGCGAATCGGTCCGAGAGGGTTGCGCAACTCGTGCGCCAGCATGGCCAGGAACTCATCCTGCATCCGGCGCGCAGTCAAGGCGGCTTCCCGGAGCTCCTGGGCTTCGATGGTGGCCAGAATCAAATGTTCGTTGGCTTGTCGAAGCTCGCTGTTTTGGCTCTCGACCGCTGCGATTCTTTCTGTCTGGGCGCGTTGCTGATCCTCTCGCAGCCCAGCGTTTCCCGCCCTATCGCTCGCGACCGGTTCGCGCGCGCGCAAAGCTTCCTCGCCTTCGGGCAGAGCCTCGTCACATCGGTCCGATGCAGCTTCCCGCTCCTTCGGAACGCGATCGCGCGGACCCTGCCGCCGCTCAGGGTCGCTGGGTTCATCTTTGGAGCTCACCATGGCATGCCCTAGAGGGAGGTAATCGCCGCTGCCGGCCTCGGATGGCCGGTCAGCAGCGCGTCGATCTCGGGGCGGGGTTCGCCAATGACGAATCCCTCGTCGGTGATGTCGTACAGGCGCAAAGCGTGGCTGTGCTTGCTGTTGCGCACCTTCACCACGGCCATGACGCGCTTGAGATTGCCCT
>Ga0105048_10006838_pt1 | contig 18383 bp, 19 predicted proteins | sample MAT05_FD_78382 | JGI IMG/M metagenome (GOLD analysis project Ga0105048, IMG submission 78382) | Freshwater microbial communities from Lake Fryxell liftoff mats and glacier meltwater in Antarctica - MAT-05 | ecosystem: Environmental > Aquatic > Freshwater > Ice > Liftoff microbial mat | place... | reverse complement strand
TCGATCTGGGTCGGGTCCTCCTGCCGAGAGGCGAACACGCTGGGTTCACCCGACTCGACGCCGTGGCGCAGGAGCTGGTGGCCGATGAGCGTCTTGCCCGTGCCGCTGGGGCCGGACAAGATCGTCGTGGAACCGGGCCACAGGCCCGCGCCGAGCATCGCATCGAGGTCGACCAACCCGGTCGACAGGCGATCGGTCGCGAGCGCGTACTCGGTCTGGAGGGGCGCATCGGCGAGGCGAGGGAAGACGCGAAGTCCGTCGGACGTCAGGCGGTAGGCGTGGCTGCCGGATTGGAAGTCGCTGCCTCGCAGCTTGAGCACCTGGAGCGTGCGCAGCGTCCGGTCACCCTGGCTCCTGGAGGCGAGCGCGATGATCCCATCCGCGACCGCGAACTCCGCGCGCCGGGACACCTCGTCAGTGTGGTACTCACCGACCCAGAAGGCCGTGGTCGGCATGGCACTCAGCCGGCCCGCCAGGTCGGTGACGAACCGCCGGAACTCCATGGCGTCGGCCGCGTACGTCTCCAGGGCCTTGAAGGAATCGATGACCACGATGCCCGGTCGCCGCTCCCGGAGACTCGCCAGGATGTGCTCCATGGCAGGAGCGAGGCCGCCCGTCTGCAGGTCGGGCCCAAGGTCGTCGTAGAACACGGACGTACCCACCGCGGCGAGGTCGAAGAAGGAGAGGTCCTGAGCGTAACGGACGAGCTTCTCCAGCGGCTCGGAGGCGGTCGTGAAGTAGAGCGCCGGGCGTGCCGGCGTCGCGTTGTGGAACACGTACTGCTGGGCGAGCATGGTCTTGCCGGAACCCGGCAGGCCGACGATGACGTCGATGGCGCTGCCGGGGAGGCCGCCTCCGAGGACGGCATCGAGTTGCGGCTGGCCACTGGAGAGGCGATCCATCAGGGTCTCCGCTCCGGTCCGCGCAGGTACGCGCTCTCACCGAGCAGATCCTTGACGCTCGATACGAACAGCAACGGGTCGAGCGGCTTCAGCAGGAACGCGTCCGCGCCCGCCTCGATCGCCGCCTCGCCCACCGCGAGAGAGGAGATCACAAGGATCGGCCGGCTCGTCTTCGCCCGCACCTCGCGGCACAGGGGTCCGCCCATCCCTCCGCCCACCAGCCACTCGATGACGATGAGGTCCGGTGGTGCTTCGTCGACGCGACGACGGGCTTCCGAGACATCGAACACGAGCGTGACCTCGTAGCCCTCCGTGCGCAGGAAGTATTCCGCCAGCTCCGCGGCATAGGGATCGCGTTCCGCGAGCAGGATCACGAGATGTCGCCGCGGGGTCCCATCCCGACCTGGTCTCTGAGGGTCGTCGGCCCCGATCGCAGCGATGCGATGTGCTTCGGCCGCGCCGCTGCCGGCATCGATCAGCCCGCGGATGAGTTGGAGCCGGTCGACCTCGTTTCGGGAGTAGAGGCGCTGACCGCCGGCGCTGCGCCCCGGCACGACGCCCTCATAACGTTCCTCCCAGTTCCGGATGGTCGCCACGGCCACGCCCGTCATCCTGGACACGGCGCCGATGCTGTACACAGGCTTGGCGCTGGCGCCCTGGCTATCCAGCTGCTCAGGCGATCGCCGATCGTACATCGGGCCAATAGTGCCGCATCGTGTCAAGGACTCCTCGGAGCGTTGATGTCGCCGCCCAAGGACCACTCCGGACGGCCACGTGGCGTCATGCCCGTGCTGAGAACCTCATCAAGAGCTTGCCAATCTCTTCGCTGACGGATATCCTGAGGAGGTTACTTCGTCGCGGCAACGGACCGGGACGCAAGCATGAGGAAGGGCCGTGATCTCGCAGGGGGTGGCTGCTGGCAACGCGACCACGGCATCCGAGATGTGGGTGGACATCGACGATGATGGTCGCTACGCCACTGTCTCACCGGGACTGCTCGCCGAGCTTGGCGATGACGTCGCTGCCGCCGTGGGTCAGTCGTGGGCCGGCATCGTCGGTGATGAATCATCGCCGGCGGGATCTTCATCTCTCGTGCGCTGTGCGGACGGACGGTCCGTCCATCTCGAACTCGTCCAGCTGGAGCGAGTCGGCCCGACATCCTGGCGCGCCTGGCTCAGGATCCGCAACGGTGACGAAGGACGTGCCAGTCTGGCGACGGTCCTGTCCGAGTGGCGGGCCGCGGCTCGTCGCGTCAGCGAGTTGTCGCCAGCCGATCCCACTCGCGTGCTGGCGCTGGTGGAAGAGCTACGCTTCCGGGAGGCCTACCAGCGCGCCGCCGAAGCGGCCATGATGCGCCGTGAGGGGATGTGAACGGCCGCAGCACACCGGGCTCACCGCGGACCACCTAGCACCTCGACCTGAGCGCGAAGGCCGGTCGTGCCAACGCCGGTGACAAGCTGCTGACTCTCGTGATGTCGGCGCTCGCGGGCGGTGACCACATCGACCACGTGGATGCGCTGCGGGCCGGTGGCACGGAGCGGGTCCTGGGCTTCCGGGTCAAGGCACCGTCCACCGTGGGCACCTACCTGCGCAGCTTCACCTGGGGCCATGTGCGCCAGCTCGACGGGGTGAGCCGGGAGTCATGGCACGGGCCTGGGGGGCTGGTGCCGGTCCGGGTGCCGAGCCGCTGACCATCGACCTCGACTCGACCATCTGCGAGACCTACGGCCTCGCGAAGCAGGGTGCCCGCCGCCGCGGCTACACCGGTGCCCGCGGCTACCACCCGCTGCTCCCGGTCACAGCAGGCACGGGCGACAACCTGATGGCCCGCTTGCGCGAGGGTCGTGCCCACTCGGGTCGCGGCGCCGGCCACTTCCTCGCCGAGACGGTCAGCCGGGTGCGTCATGCCGGCGCTGTCGGCCAGCTGACGATGCGTGCCGACTCCGGCTTCTACAGCCACTCGGTGATGGCCATGTGCCGGAAGCTCAAGGTGCGCTACTCCATCACGGTCCGTCAGCACCAGGGACTGCGCTCGCTCAACGAGGCCATCCCGGAGACCGACTCGACACCCATCCCCTACTGGATGGACGGGGGCGCCGACGTGGCGGAGACCGTCTACACCCCGTTCGGGGACCAGAAGGACGCGATGCCAGTGCGCCTCATCGTGCGCCGTGTGCGACCGACACCGGGCAGTCAGCTGAGCTCTTCACGACCTACGACTACCACGCCTGCATCACCGACAGGGACGGGAACCTGCTGGAGCTCGAGTCGGACCATCGCGGGTATGCCGAGATCGAGAACGCCATCCGGGACCTGAAGTACGGCGTCGGCCTCAACCACCTGCCGTCCGGGAAGTTCGCCGCCAACGGCGCCTGGCTGGCGGTGCAGGTGATGGCCCACGACCTGGCGAGCTGGACCGCCCGCATCGGCATGGGCGAGGGCATCGTGACCACGAGGACGCTGCGCCGGCGGCTGTTCGGTCTGCCCGGACGGCTGACCCGGTCGGCACGACGCGTCACGCTCCACCTGCCGGCACGCTGGCCGTGGGCGGTCGGCTTCGGCCAGGCCCTCACGAGGTTCCGGGCGCTGCCCCTGGCCTGACTTCCCGGCTCACAAGTCCTCCGCCGCTCCAGGACCTCGCCGCGGCATGTCCCCGCCACCGTCAGCGGCTCCCGATCGGTCCATCCGGGCTCGCCTGCACCCGCACGCACGCAGCCATCGAGCCATCCGGGCGTCCCGACTGCTCCGTCAGTCGGCCAGATGGCCTTCCGGCCCTCGGCCGGCCGGGTCCGCCGGTGTTTCGGTGGATCCGGGCTAAGAGGGCCATAGAGGCCGGTCCCAGATGCCATGACCCGCGCGCGACCCGGCTGCGCAATGAGAGTGGGTTGATGTGCGGCGCTTCTTCCTGACCTCCCTCACTCTGGCCGCCATTGGTGCCTTCGTCCTGGGAGATCTGTCGCGGCCGATTGCGCCGCCCAGCGAGCCGCTTTCCTTTCTTCGAATCGGTGGCTCCTACCGCGGACACCACGTCATCGCGACCGTTACGGGGCTGGTCAGCGACGAGGGGGCCGACTCCGCATGGTTCAGTGCAGCACCGAGGAGCAGCTTTCGTGGCGATCGACCAGCAGTCAGGGCCGAGCCGACCCCGGTCCGGGCCGATCGGTGTCTCTCGATTCCTCGCCGAGGCGTGGTGACGGCGTCCCGACGCCAGGCACAGGACCGAGTCGGGCACCGGTGATCGCAATATGAGCGCGAGGAACCGGATGCCATCGGGCATGGTCGAACGACGTCCCGGCGCGTCATGATGGTCGCGTCGAGCCGTCGACCAAGGCACCCAGAACTTCTGGTCCGGCTGCCCATAGCAGGAGAGTCATGTGATGAAGTCACGTGTCCCCGTCGCCCTCGTCTCGGCGGCGTTGCTGACGCTCGTCGCGGCGGCAGGGGTGTCCGCCCAGAGCCCGTCTGCGGAGCCCGCGATGTCGGCGATGCCCGCTGCCTCATGCCCGCCGGCGATGTCCTCCATGGCACCGGTCCCGTTGATGTCGGAGGCGCCCGGCAGCTCCATGGCGCCGGCCTCGCTGGCGCCGGCCTCCATGGCGCCCGCCACCTCCATGGCGCCAGCGCCGTCGGGCGCCACGGCCAGTCTCGATCCGTGCGCAGGCACCCAGGTGTCGGGAAGCGTGACCGAGATGTCCATCACGCTCGATGCCACGACGGTGCCCGCTGGTGAGGTCACCTTCAACGTCACCAACGTCGGCACTGTCGAGCACGAGTTCGTGATCGTCGCCACGGACCTGGCCCAGGACCAGCTGCCGGTCGAGGATGGCGAGGTCGACGAGGACGAGGTTGACGTGGTCTCCGAGATCGAGGGTCTCCAGCCGGGCAAGGACGGCCACCTATCAGTGGATCTGCCCGCCGGGCACTACGTGATCTTCTGCAATCTTCCGGGCCACTACCTCGCCGGCATGCACACGGAAGTGACGGTCCAGTAGGCCGGCGTCGACGAGTGCATGCGAGCGCCCGGTTCCGACCGGGCGCTCGTCACGTACGGCTCGGTCCAATGGTTCGGTGCGCGCGATGAACAGCCTCGTCCCTCCACTTGTTAGCCGGGCCGGGGGCCGGAGCCACCCGAGCAGCGGATGTCATCCGTCGATCCGCTCGGTGGCCACTATCTCCGCCCCCCGAGCCGGTAGGGCGTGGACCTGGCACTACGCCTGGGTGGTGGACCGGGCACCAGCGCTGGGACCCGAGGGCTAGGCGAGCGCTGACGCGGTGCGCCCTGGGGGATCCGCGACCATCACGGGCCTCGCCGTTGCCCATTGTCGGCAGTCGCAGGGTAGTCGCAACGTGCGGGTCCATGACGGCCTTGACCGCCGGAGGCCGGGCCTGATGGGTGAGCGATGCCCCCCAGCTCCGCGGCACCTGTCACGTTCCTGCAAGGGTCGTACGGGTCTCGCGTGCTGCCCGCGCGATGCTCGTCGGGATACGGTCATCTCCCAAAGAACACGGAGGTGACCAGCGATGGTGATGGACCAGGAGTCCGGTATGGCGACCATGGAAGAAGGGGACGACTTCGTCTGCCCCAACTGCGGCTGCGAGATCCGCGTACGCCACCACGGCGACCCGGAACGGATGCCGCGGATGGTGCCCTTCACGTGTTGCTGTGGGACCCAGATGCGCAAGGAGGCGGGCGGCGGAGAGCGCACCTGACCAGACATCCGCGCAGTGATCCCGGCTTGCCTCGACGACCGGCCGGGGTCGCCATCCTCCACCATCCCGGAGCGGTCGTCACTCCGGCGAATCCGTGGCGAGTGCCCATCGGTTGTCATCGGACCCCGAGGTCCACGGTCGACGGCGCCCAGGCGCCCGGTCCATGTCCAGCGTGAATCAATCCATGTCCAGCGTGAATCGAGGGGGCCACGGCGATGGTGTCGGACACGACGAGCAATTTCAGGGAGCGCCTGGCGGAGGAGCTGCGCGCGGCGATCGAGCGTCGTGCGGATCAACGTCCCGGGACCGCCAGCCATTGGCGGGCGGTGTGCGAGGTGAAGCGCCTGCAGCGCCTGCTGGTCCAGTCGGAGCATGCGTCCGTCGTGGCGAGGGTCCGGACCGCGGCGTAGGCATCGTTGGTTCCCCTAAGGCCCGGCACACTCCGTACTACCCTGCCCCTGCGTGATCGGCGGGGCCTCGGCGCGTCTTCCTGAGGGCAACCGAGGTCGATCTGGCGACGCACGGTGACGGGAGTAGGGCTCAGTCGCTTCGCAGCATCGATGGTGGTCACGGGCCGACCCGACGGGCGTTGGGCGGCGCTCCAGGTCATCGGGGGAGTGAAGGCGGGTGCCGTACCCGTCGATCGAGCTGAGTGTCGTTCGGGTGTCATCGGGCACGAGTGTGGGATGGGCGGCGCTTCGGCAACCTGCCCGTCCGACTCGCGGGCGTTATCCCGCCTCGGCCCGATAGGTGGCCGCGGTCATGTCACCGACGAACTGCGGCAGGTCCACATGTCCGAGCAGCTGACGCATGGCCGCAGCCTCGCCCGTGTGGAACCAGTAGTGGTAGATGGTGCGTGACAGCAGGGTGCCGATGGTTTCTGCGAGCGGTCGCCCGTCACGTTCTAGGAAGGCTTGCATCGTCGGCGTCGTGAGGCTGTCGAGATACCCATCCGCTGCACCCGTGACGGCCGCCCAGATGGCCCACATCTCGTCCAGCGGAGGCGTGCTGGCGGGCGTGCTGCTGCCGACCCGGGCATGGAGGTCCGGAGCGACGACCCGACCCTGGGCAGCCGTGACCCAGAACCGGTGCTCCTGGTTGGCCAGATGGCCCACCATCCAGCCGAGCGAGTTCATCGGCATGACCCTGCGGACGGCATCGGCCGGCGTTACCCCGTCGAGCCCACGAACGAACTCGCTGCGGGCGAAGCGCAGCTGGGTCACCAGCGGATGCTCTGCCATGTCCACCTCCTCATCGCGGAGCCCTGTGCCGCACCGGCCGGGTGTCGCGCACCGGACCCGTGACGAGATGATATTGGGCGTGGGCCAGCGCCGCCCTGACGCTCCTCGTCGCCGCGTGCCCGGTGCGCCAGGGAAAGCCCTCTGCTCGGCCTCGGGACCACTTGGTGCGCCTGTTATCCTTGGCCTGATGCCGGGTCTCACCGATCGCCTTGACGAGTTCCGCGCGCTCCATCAAGCGGGCTGTTTCGTGATGCCGAATCCATGGGACGTCGGCAGCGCCCGCCTGCTTGCCGGCCTCGGGTTCAAGGCGCTCGCGACGACGAGCGCCGGGTTTGCCTGGACGCTGGGCAAGGCTGACAGCGGGGTGAACCTCGACGAGGTCCTCGAGCACTTGCGGGCGGTCGCGGCATCGGTCGACGTCCCGGTCAATGCCGACTTCGAGGGCGGGTACGCGATCGAGCCGGACGAGGTCGCCGCGAACGTCGGGCGCGCCAGCGAAACCGGGATCGCGGGGCTCTCGATCGAGGATTCGAGCGGGGATCCATCGGAGCCGCTGCTCGCCTTCGACCTGTCCGTGGCGCGGATCCGCGCCGCCAGGCAGGCGATCGACGCCAGTGGCGGCAGGGTGCTGCTGACGGGCCGATCGGAGGGATTCGTCGTGGGTCGCCCTGATCTGGACGACACGATCCGCCGTCTGCAGGCATACGCGGAAGCCGGCGCCGATTGCCTCTATGCGCCGCGCCTCGGCACCCTCGGTGAGATCGCGGCCGTCGTCACGGCGCTTGCCCCGAAACCGGTCAATGTGCTCGTCGGCAGCGACTTCACGACCGTGGCAGCCCTGGCTGACCTGGGCGTCCGCAGGATCAGCGTCGGCGGGGGACTCGCCCGGGTGGCGTGGGGCCCGTTCCTCCTCGCCGCCACCGAGATCGCCGAGCATGGCACGTTCGAGGGGCTCGCCCGTGGCATCCCGTTCGCTGAGATCGATGGAGCATTCGCCGCGGACGCCGATCCCTGACCATCTGAGCGGGAGGTCACGGTTGGGGCCGAATGGACGGACGGTGCGCTCGGACGCCGGTCCGGGCCTATGCTACCGGCATGGATGCGTTCCAGATCACGCTCTGGGTGGTCATCGTTGTGCTCGTCTGGAGTTGCCCGTCGACCGCCTATCTCTGGCGTAACGGTCGCTGAGGCCCCGACTTCGCCGTCGGGCGAGATCCCGTCAGTCTGGATCTCCGCCCGACGTCCCAGGCCCGTCGAGATCGACCCGCTCCTGATCGCAGGCGCCACCGAGTGGCAGCTTCCCCTCGCCGGCGAGCGACCGCCGTGTCGCGCCACAGACACGACAGATCGCGACGGCGACCGGGCTCTCCCCGCCCGTTGCCGTGATGAGCCAGTCGTGGTCGAGGATCCTGCCGGAATAGGTCGCTGTGCTCACGTCATCCCTCCACCAGACTCTGCAGGAGCAGGCGCTCCACCGTCGCCACCCCGAGCTGTCGCGAGCGCCAGCGCCACCGCCAACGGCAGCCGACTCGTCACGGCATGTTGACCGCTCTCGCCCAGTGTCGCCCGGAAGGCCCCCACCATACACACCACGGAGGCCCTGCTGACGGCGAGCTGATGCCCTCGAAGTATCCCGTCGCCGATCGTCGATGACCCAGCGCGGCTGTCCTGCGGTCGCATCAATGCGCCACGCGAGGACGAGTTCGTCCCAGGGACATGAGCGGGCGTCTCTCCGGGCCGGTCCGTGGCCATCACGGCCGCGACGGGTATCGCGACGGCGTCCGCGCACCGGTACGCCGCCGGTCATGGGGAGGCGGCCGCGCCACCTGCCATCAGCGCCCAGAGCTGCTCGGCGTCCATGTGCTGCACCGGACCGTCGTAGACGACGCGCCCGAGGTTGAGGACGACGATCCTGTCGGCGATCCCCCGGACGGTCGCGAGGTCGTGGGTGACGAGGATCACGCCGGTGCCAGAGGCGGCGATCGAACGGATGAGGCGGGTGACCTGCGCCTTCTGCTTGACGCCGAGGGCGGCTGTGGGCTCGTCGAGGCAGATCAGCTTGACGTGCTCGCCGAGGGCGCGGGCGATGGCGACGGACTGGCGCTGGCCGCCGGACAGTGAGCGGACCAGCACGTTGTTGTCGCGGAGCGTGACGCCGAGCGCGGCGAGTCGTGTCCGGCATGCCTCCGCTGCACGTCGGTCGTCCCGCACGGGGATGAGGCCGAGCCAGCGCCGGGTCTGCTCGCGGCCGAGCATCATGTTGTGCACGACGCTCAGGTTCGGGCACAGCGCGAGGTCTTGATAGACGGTCTCGACGCCATGGGCGCGGGCGTCCTGCGGCCCGCGGAAGTGGACGGCCTCTCCGTCCAGCGCCATCGTGCCCGTGTCGGGCGCGATGGCGCCTGAGATGATCTTGACCAGCGTCGACTTGCCGGCACCGTTGTCGCCGAGGAGGCACACCACCTCGCCGCGCCCGACGCTGAATGTGGCGCTCTCGAGAGCCGTGAGCGCGCCATACGACTTTCTGGCGTCGGTGATCGCGAAGACCGGTGTGCCATCGGCGGTGTGGTGCTCCGCGACGGCTTCGTCGCCGGCGGCGGGCGGATAGGCCGTGGCTGCAGCCGTATCGGTGTCGGCGGTCTTGACCACCGCGACTGGGCTGGCCCGGCGCCCACGCACGCCGATCATCACCTGGTCGGCGACGAGGGCGAGCAGGAGCATCGCGCCCACCGAGATCTGCTGCCACCAGGACTGCAGGCCCACGAAGATGAGGCCGGCATTGAGGATGCCGATGGTCGCGACCCCGATGGCGATGCCGAGCGGCCTTCCGGCGCCGCCTGTGAAGGCGACCCCGCCGAGGATGGCCGCGGTGAGCACGTCGAGCTCGAACCGGACGCCGATGGTCGGCGTGATGCTGCCGAGTCGGCCGGCGATCAGCACGGCGACCAGACCGATGAGCAATCCATTGACGGCGTAGAGCCCGACGATGATGCGCCCGGCCGGCACGCCGCAGAGTTCGGCCGCACGCTGGTCGCCGCCGATGGCATAGGTCCGGAGGCCGATGACCGTCCGGGTCAGGATGAAGGCGCCGATGACGAAGATGCCGATGCCCACCAGCACGCTGTACTGGACGCCGAAGACCTTGCCGCGACCGAGCTCGAGCAGGGCCTCGGGAAACCCGTAGACGGCCACGCTGCTGACGACGTACGCGAGACCGGCATAGATGGCGAGCATCGCGAGCGTGACGATGAGCGGCGAGATGCTGAGCTTGCGGACCAGGATGCCGTTGACAAGGCCGAGGCAGAAGCCGAGCCCGAGGCCGCTGCCGATGGCCAGCAGCGGCTCCTGGGTCGCGACGGCGACCTGGGCGACGATGATGCCGATCAAGGCGACCATGCTGCCGATGCTGAGGTCGACATAGCCGGCGATGAGCAGCGCCGAGGTCCCCAGCACAGCGATCAGGATCGAGGTCGAGTTGACACCGATGGTGATGAAGTTCTCGAGCCGGAAGAACGACGGATTGAGGAGCGAGAAGAGGACGACGAGCGCGACGGCGATGAGCGCCAGGCCAAGCCGGCCAGACCCCTCGCCGGGCGCGCGCGACCCGATGCGCCAAGACGGCACGTCGTTCGTCGATATCGCGGTCACCGCCGCACTGGTGTCACTTGACGTCACGGCCAGCTCGTGCCGTGCCGCATGGATAGGTCCGGCCGGGCGGCTTGCGCCGCCGGCCGGCCTCGGTCTACTTGGCTTCCGACGACCAAGGGAAGTTCACGTACTGGTCGCGCGTGTCGTAGCAGATGTTGCCGTACATCTTGAGATACGTGTCGCGCCGCACCGGATCTGCATAGACGGCGGCGGGATCCGCGAGGTCGGCCTCGTATTGTTCGAGGTTCTCCTCGGTCAGCGCGGTCGGGAGGATGTCCATCGCCTGGGGGATGCTCTTGCCCTCGAGCCAGTCCGCCGCATGCTGGCCCAGGGCGTAGCCGAAGACGGGGGAGGAAAGGGCGATGCTGGCCTTGTAGGGGCTGTCCGGCTTGCGGATCGCCGCAACCGCCTCGGGCTCGCCGTCGATCCCGCCGAGGAACTGGTCGGGTCGCGCCTTGCCGGCGGCCTCGAGCGCGGCGAGTGCGCCGAGCACGACCGTGTCAGCCCCGAGCACGACATCGATATCCGGGTGGGCCTGCAGGATCGTACTCATCGTCTCGAACCCGCCCTCCTTGTTGACCGGGTCCGGGGTGATGTCGGCAACGATGGTGACGCCCGGCATCGCCGTCAGGACGTCGCGGAATGCCCGGAACCGCGGCGCCAGGAACTCGATCTGGTCCTGGGTGAGGAGCACGACGTTGGCCACGCCGCCGAGGTTGGCGTCGATGTAGGCGGCCGCTGCATCGGCGAGCCGCTTGCCGGTCTCGTACTGCGGGGCGTTGAGGAGTTCGATCGCTGGCGGCGGCACGATGGTGGCGACATAGCCGCCGGCCCACATGACCTCCTGGAGGCTGCGGCTCAGCGACGCCGGATCGACCGGCGCGGCGACCACGCCGCCGACCTTGGAGGCGAGCAGGAGCTGGACCTGCTCCACCATCTTGGCAGCATCGTTGTTGGCAAGCGCCCGGCGATACTCAAGCCCACGGTCCGCGGCCGCCATGGAGAGGCCGTGGTCGACACCCTGCATGAACTCGCGCTCGTTGTCCTGGGCGAAGGCAAGCACCTTCTCGAGGCCCGGAGGCGGTGTGCAGGCAGCGGCAGCGGGGTCGAACGGTTCGAAGACGGTCGGCGTCGTGATGCCGGGCGGGCCGTCCTGGGCCGCCGCGGGCATCACCGCGACCACGAGTGCCATCGAGGCGAGCAGCGCCGCCGCCGGCAGCGATGCCCTGCGGGCCCTGGCGAGATGTCGAGTGATGGTCATGTCAGTCCTCCCTTGGTGGGCCGAGTGCCGGCCCGTTGCGCTCGTTGCTGTGTCGCCGCGACGGATCATCGGCGGGGTTCGACCTGCGCATCTGCGCGGCGGCGCGGCGGTGCCCTTGTTCCAGTGGAAGTGATATCCCGTAGCGCGGATGTCGTCTTCTCTCGGGCGGACTCGTCGGGGAAGAGACCCTCGACGACGCGGGCCACAGCCGACCCGAGGACGCGGTGCGCGTCGGCCTCGAGATGGATGCCGTCGACGGTGCTCGATTCCACGAGTGTCCCCGCATCGATGAAGGCCGCCCGGCAGCGTGCCGCCACCTCGGCCATGCGTGCCCCGAGCTCGAGCGACTTCACGGCGCCGCCGACGAACATCTCTGCGAGCCAGTCGACCTCCAGTATGGGCGGCGGGGCGATGATCAGGACGACCGGCGCGCTGCCGCCCGGTCCTGCCTCGCTCTGCTGCACCACCTTCGCCACGACCTCCAGGGAATCCGCGATGTCGCTGGGTGAGGCGGCGAAGCGCTGCTTGAGGTCGTTGGTCCCCAGCATGAGGATCACGAGGTCGATCGGCATGTGCGATTCGAGGGAGATGGGCAGGCCCCGCAGGCCGTTCTTGTGGCTGCCCTCGATGGGATCGTCGCGGAGTGTCGTGCGGCTCGGATGGCCTTCCTCGACCACCTGCCAACCAGGCCCGAGCCGCTTCCGGACGATGCCGGGCCAGCGCCTGTCCGGCGCGAAACGATGCCGCCCGACGCGGGCCAGCGTTGGCACCGCGCCGTAGGTGTTCGAGTCGCCAAAGCAGAGAATGGTGCGCCGGTCAGCCACGCTTGCTATCCTCCCTTATGTCTGATCGTAGCAGCGAGTGCCGTGTTGTACAAGGTACTTCCAGTGGAAGCATCTATTCCTATCGCCCACGCCCCGGTGTCGTTGGTTGCCTAGAGTGCCCGGACGACGTCGGTCGGCGTGCGGTCAGGGTGCGAGGGACCTGTGACCGGGAAGAGCTTCTTCAGCGTCGAGAAGGTGCCGGAAGCGCGCAGCGGGGGTGCGACCCAGGCCGAGACCTGTGTGTACAACGAACGGCTGGTCGTCTCACTCGTCCGGAGGTACGGCCAGCTGTCCAAGGTGGACCTGACGCGGCTCACCGGGCTTGCGCCGCAGACGATCACCACCATCGTGAACCGCGCCGAGACCGCCGAGCTGCTCTGCCGCCGTGAGCCGCTCCGAGGTCGCATCGGGCAGCCATCGGTGCCGTACGCGCTCAATCCCTCGGCGGCCTACGCATTCGGACTGAAGATCGATCACCGCAGCGCCGATCTCGCGCTGATCGACTTCGTCGGCAACGTGATCGCCTTCGAGCAGACGACGTATGACTACCCGATGCCAGATGACATCATGGCCTTCGCCAAGGCCGCGACGGCCCGCAGCCTCAGGCGCCACAGGTCGGTGCCGCGCGAGCGGATCGCGGGCCTCGGCATCGCCTCGCCTTTCTACCTGTCACATTGGGAGGACGATCTCGGGGCGCCGGCGGGGCGATTCGATGCGTGGCGGCACATCGATATCCGGGCGTCGCTCGACGACGGGTTCGCCTGGCCGGTCTATCTCTTCAACGATGCCACGGTCGCGGCGAGCGGCGAGCTGATGTTCGGGTCAGGGCTCGGCCGGCCCGACTTCCTCTATCTGTTCGTCGGGCATCACGTTGGCGCCGGGTTGGTCCTCGAGCACCACCTCGTCCCGGGGCGCAACCGGCTCGCAGGGGCGATCGGAGAGCTGCCTGTCTACATGACCGAAGGCTCGAACGCGCGCTCTATCATGCTCAAGGACTGCGCCTCCCTGAAGGCGCTCGCCGACGCGCTGCCCGAACGCGAGCGGGACCGGATCTGGTCGTCGCAGGCGGACTGGGGCGTCCTCGACCCTTCAGTCGCGACGTGGACCGACGCGGCGGCCGAGGGGTTGTCGCAACTTGTCCGGAGCGCCGTCGCGCTCCTCGACATCGATAGCGTCATCATCGACGGTGCTGTTCCGGTGGTGGTGCGCAGAGAGCTCGCGAAGGCCACCCGACGGAAGCTCGCCCGCGTGATCGTTGGGCGCCCCCAGCCGTTCGAGGTGATCGAAGGCACACTCGGCTCTGCCGCGCCGGTCATCGGTGGCGCCAGCATCCCCCTGCTGATCAAGTACTCCAACGACAGGGACCTGCTGTTCAAGGATTAGGAGCAGCCTGTGGCCTGTGCCCACAGACTGCGGACAGCGGTCTGAACCCGACCCACTCGCTGGCGCCAGACTGGTCGCATGAACCACGGCGACCATGTCCGGCTCCTCCGCGACGGAGTCCTGCGAGACGGGCGGATCTGGGCCGACCTGGGCTCGGGCGAGGGAGCGTTCACGCTCGCACTGGCAGACCTGCTCGGGCCGACCGGCTCCATCTACACGGTGGATCGGGACGCCCTCGCGCTCAAGGTCCAGGAACGGGTGCTCCGCGAAGGATTCCCGGACGTCTCCGTGCAGCCGCTCGTCGCCGACTTCACGCGGGCGCTCGCCCTGCCACCGCTCGACGGCGTCGTGATGGCGAACTCGCTCCACTTCGAACCCGACAAGCTCGCCGTCCTCCACCTGGTCCGTGGGTACCTTCGGCCAGCCGGTCACCTGGTCCTCGTGGAGTACGACACCGACCGTGGTAACCAGTGGGTGCCCTTCCCGCTCTCGTACCCCTCTTGGGTCACGGTGGCGGCGGACGCCGGCTTCCGCGACGCGACGGCTCGCGTCGGTGCCGAGCCGGTTCCTCGGGTCGATCTACTCTGCCCTGAGCATCCGGTGAGCCGGCCAGCCGTCGTCCTGCGGGCAGCTGTGACATGACGTCGAGTCATCGGCGCGTCGGCTCGCTGGGACGGTCGCCCATCAGCACCTCCGGGACCACGTTGGCCGAGGGAACCCGTATCACGACACGAGCACCGGTCCTGTTGCCGACGCGGCGGCTGGATGACCGAGGTCAGCCACGTAGCTCCCCCGCAAGGATGGGTCCGCACTGGCGATGAGCATCAAGCCCTGGCCGTGACGGCTACCCCAGACGTCAGTCGATCGGTGTGTCCGGCAGTCCGGGTACCGGGTCATCGGCGATACATGGCGGCCCCACCGGCTTGGCGCAGAACACCGACCGGTATCGGAGTATCGACTCGAACCGTCGGTCGCCGATGCGGTAGCCGATGGCCAGCCCCTTGATGCCGTTCCGGGGCGTGTCATCGAGCCGCTTGCCGAAGGCAGCGCTCGTCCTGGCGACCAATCTGCTGGGCGTCGAGCGCGTCCTGATCGTGGCGCATACCCGATGCGCGGGCGCCTCCAACACGGAGGCCGAGCTCCGGGAGCTGGTTGGCCGGCACGCTGACCGTGATGCGTCGTGGATGAGCTTCCATGTCATCCCCGACCAGGTCGCGGCATTGCATGAGGACATCGCCAGGGTCCGCTCGCACCCGCTGATCCCCGAGAGCGTGCTGGTCGGCGGCTTCATCTACGACGTCGACACCGGGCTGCTGCACCGACACGGCTGACCGACCCGGCCGACAGCTGGCGCCACGGTCCCTCACCTCCCAGCGCCGCGCCCATCCCCACAGCCGACCTGGCATTGCCGCTGCTCGAGCACGTGGCCGGAGGTGTTGGACGCCGGCACGATCTGGGGGATGACCGAGCAGGTCAGGCGGAGGTGGTGACCAGGACACCCCGGACTCGTTCGGTCCCGGCCCGGGACGCGTGGGGTCGGAAGAGGGTCTCCCAGGGAGGTCGCTCCGCCCGCAGCAGGGTGTCCACGACATCGGCATCGACCGGCCTCGACAGCAGGAACCCCTGGCCCAGGTCGCAGCCGAGTGCCCGTACCAGCTCCATCTGGGCGGGGGTCTCGATGCCTTCCGCCACGATGCGAGCGCCGAGGGCCGACCCGACATCCACCATGCCCCGCAGCAAGCGGGCGCCACGCTGGTTGCCGACCGCGCCGACCACGAAGGAACGGTCGAGCTTGAGGGTATCGACCGGGAAGTCGCGCAGGTACCCGAAGGACGAATAGCCGGTCCCGAAGTCGTCGATGGCGAGGCGGATACCCGATGATCGGAGTCGCAGGATGGTGTCGTGGATGGAGGCCCTGTCGCGCACCAGGATGTGCTCGGTGATCTCCAGCTCCAGGGTGGACGACACGATGCCGGCGCCAGCAACGATCGCCTCCACATCCGCCGCGAAGCCCGGTCGGGCGAGCTGGCGCGCGGACAGGTTGACGGCCATCCGGAGGTTGGCCGCACCTGGCACCTGCTGCCACTCCGCGACCCGCTGGCACGCCTCTTCAAGGACCCAGCGTCCGATGCCCACGATGTCGCCGGTCTCCTCCGCGAGCCCGATGAACTGGTCCGGCATACGTCTGCCGTGCTGCGGGTCATGCCATCGCACCAGCGCCTCCAGACCGTCGATGGTGCCGCTCGGCGGTTCGCCCGCCGACGCCTCGCCGAGACCGCTGTGCAGCCTGACGACGGGCTGGAACTGGAGGCGCAGCTCACCCCGCTCCACCGCGCTGCCGAGGGCGTGCTTGACCGCACGCCGCTCCTCCGCAGCCATGCGCAGGGACGGGTGGTAGACGACGACCTCGCCCCGGCCACCGCGCTTGGAGCCGTACATGGCGTAGTCGGCATTGCGGAGCAGCGCGTCGGCCGTCTCGCCGCCATCACCACTGAGAGCGATCCCGATGCTGGCCGTGATGTACGTCCCGCCGCCCGGGAGCGCCAGCGAGTCGGTGACTGCCTGTCGCAGCCGCTCCGCGAGGGCCACGGCCGCAGGACGCTCCGTGACACCCTCGAGCAGCACCGCGAACTCGTCGCCGCCGACACGGGCGACGGTGTCGGCTACCCGAACGGTCGCTCGCAGGCGGTCCGCGACGGCCCGCAGGACCTCGTCCCCGTAGGCGTGACCGTGCCGGTCGTTGATCGCCTTGAAGCCGTCGACATCCAGATAGATCACCGCCGTCGTCACTGCCTCCCGCTCCTCCCGAGCGATGGCATGCCCAAGGCGATCCATGAACAGCGTGCGGTTGTGGACGCCGGTCAGGCCGTCGTGGAGGGCCAGGAAGCGCACATCCTCGTCGGCAAGCGCGTAGCGCCGGATGATGGCGAGCACGAGCCCCATGATGATCGCGGTGCCGAGGGCGCCGAGGACGACGTCGGCGGGTCCGAGGCTCGACTCGCCCCTGGTGACCAGGAGCAGCCCAGCTGCCAGGACATAGGCGCTGCAGGAGACAAGCACGGCCACCGAGTACCGCTTGAGGCCCGACTGGCTCAGGAAGGGCACGGCCATGAAGACGGGGATCAGACCGGCCATCGCGATGGTCGGCGCGAGCTCGGGCACCGTGGGCAGCAGCACCACCATTGCGGCGACCAGGCCGATGGTCATGCGAGTCACGAACCGCGCCTCGCTACCGGTCCTCGCCGATCGCCGAGTCCAGAGCAGCCAGCCGCCAACCGCGGCCAGGACCATCGCGAGCCATATGATCGCTTGATCGCCAGTCGCGATCCCCGCCCCGAGGGCCGTCATCCCGATGGCGCCCGTCGCGAGCGCCCCCACGAACCCGAAATGACGCAGCCACACGATGTCGTGCTGCGGGTATTCGACGGACGTCGAGTCTGGGGCCCCGGTGGGCTGGCTCATCGGGCAGGCCTAGGTTGCGGAGCGAGCATGTCACCGAAGCGTGACGTCACCCACCCTATCCTGCAGCGTCTCGCGCACCATCGGTCAATCGTACTGGCGAGTCGGACGGCGTCTCATCTGCACCGGGGAACATCACCAGGTCCAGCTGCGCGACGACCGTCAGGGCAACACGACGTCCATGAAGCCCCGGGCGATGCCGGTGCCCGACGAGCTGCCGGCGCAACCGCTCGACCAGTCCTCCGGCTCGAACTCGAATACTGCGCTGGTGGCGGGCGGCTCTCCCGACCTCGCGACCAGCAACGAGGTCCGTACCTGCGGGAGGAAGACGAGGGCGAACCCGGGCTCTACGCCAGTGACCCGACCACCTGTGGCACGTCTGGGTCCTCGATGGCGGTGGCATCCGCGTGGTGATGCAGTCGTTCGAGTTTCCCGAGACACCGCCGGACGTCCCGCTCTTGTCCCGGCGGCCGATCCGGCGGACAATGGAGACCATCTGAATGGGGCCTCACATGTCCGCACCTCCTCATCGCAGCGCGCCTCCCGCCCCGATGGTTCGTGCGCACGTTCTGGGTGGTCCACCGTGCCTATTACCGCCTCACGGGCGGGCGGCGTGGCCTGTGGTTGTCGAAGCCCGGCAAGTGGGGCACGATGCGGGTCACGACGATCGGTCGCCGCACGGGTCAGGAACGCAGCGTGATCCTCGGCTACTGCGAGGATGGCCCGAACCTGGTCACCATGGCCATGAATGGCTGGGCAGACGGCGAGCCTGCATGGTGGATCAACCTCCAGGCGCATCCCGACGCCCGCGTCGACCTGAAGAGTGGGTCGCGTGTCGTGCGCGCTCGGGTGGCTGTGGGTGACGAACGCGAGCGCCTGTGGGCCAGGTGGCGCGACATGGGTGACGACGTCGACGGGTATGCGACCCGGCGATCTTCCGAGACGGCGGTCGTGA
>Ga0105048_10006836_pt1 | contig 18385 bp, 14 predicted proteins | sample MAT05_FD_78382 | JGI IMG/M metagenome (GOLD analysis project Ga0105048, IMG submission 78382) | Freshwater microbial communities from Lake Fryxell liftoff mats and glacier meltwater in Antarctica - MAT-05 | ecosystem: Environmental > Aquatic > Freshwater > Ice > Liftoff microbial mat | place... | reverse complement strand
CTGCCGCCCGCTCGCCGCCGCGGTGCTCCTGCTCCTGCCAGCCGCACTCGGCGCACAGCGTGACACGACCTCGCGGGCGCCGGCACGGCCGCTGCGCCGCGTCGAGCTGCTCCGCAACGACATCTTCGACGACGACGACACCGTCACCTGGTGGCGCACCCTCGCCAACCGACTGCATGTGCGCACCCGGCAGCGGGTGCTCGAACGCGAACTGCTGCTCAAGCCAGGCGATCTGCTCGACTCCGCCCGCGCGGCCGAGACGGCGCGCAACCTTCGCCGGCTGCAGCTGTTCCGCGACGTCACCGTCGATACCAGCGCCGACGGGCGCGTGCTCCGCGTCACGACCTACGACGGCTGGACCACACGGCCCTACGTCAACTTCCGCAGCACCGGCGGCCAGCGACTCTTCAGCGTCGGTCTGATCGAAACGAACTTCCTCGGCCTCGCCACCGCCCTCGACATCCGATATCAGCAGGACCCCGACCGCTCCCTCCTGCGCTTCGCGTTCAGCGCACCACGTCTGATCTCCAACCGGGTCAGCACCAACGCGTTCTACAACCGCTTCTCCGATGGACACTCCGTCGGGGCCGCGATCGAAATGCCGTACTTCAGCCTCTCGTCCCGCAACGCCGCCCGCATCGGCTTCGTCGACTTCGACGGACGCGTGCTTCGATTCCGCAACGGCAACCCACGCCCCGCCGACTCGCTGAGCCGTCGCTTCACCCTCGCCAGCGGCGCCGTCTCCCACGCACTTCACGCCACACCACGCGGCTACCTGCGCCTCGCCACCGAAGTGCAGGTCCGGCGCGACGACTTCGTTCCGCGCCGAGACATCCCCGCCGCGGTCCCGCGCACCACCACCGCCGCCATCAACGGCTACATGGACGTCAGCCGCGCCGACTACCTCGTCGCCCGTAATTTCCGCATGATGGGCCAGCCCGAAGACGTCGATCTCAGCACCACGATGCGACTCGGCATCGCCCTCGCTCCTGCAGCGCTTGGCTACGATCGCAGCGGCGTGGGACCGATCCTCAGCGCCCAGACGGGCCTGCGATTGCCGAACGGATTCGCCGTCCTCGCCGGTCGCGTGTCGGGACTCGCCAGCGCCGGTGCCATCGACAGCGGCACCGCCACCATCGGTGCCACGGTCGTCCTCCAACCCACCACCCGCCAGGTACTCGTCGCTCACAGTTCGCTCGGATACGACCGCAATCCCTTCCCGGGAGAGGAGTTCGACCTCGGCTTCACCCGCGGGCCTCGTGCATTTCCCATCCACGCGTTCACCGGCGATCGCCAGCGCTTCTCGATGCTCGAATACCGCTGGACCGCACTCCCCAGCATCGCCGGCGCATTCGCCGTCGGACTCGCCGCCTTTGCAGAGACCGGCGGCGCCTGGTTTTCCGGCAGCACCCCGCGCGATGGCAGCGACGCCGGCATCGGACTCCGACTCGCACCACTGCGTGCACCAGCCAATGTCGGCAGCACCCGGATCGATCTGGTCCGCCGCTTCGCCACCGATCGGGATCGCGCCGGCTGGGTCGTGGTTCTCGGTGTCGGCTTCCCGTTCGATGGGCTGCGCTGACCGGCGTCGGGCACGTCGCGCTCGCACCCACGCTACGCGCAGGACGTCACCGCACCGTCAGCGGCACTGCACTCTGATGCACGCTGCACGTGATCGGAGCGTCCGCCGCGCCGCATGCGCACCCTGTCGACGCTCAGGCGCAGATGCACGCTGCACGTGATCGGAGCGTCCGCCGCGCCGCATGCGCACCACCACGACGCTCAGGCGCGGATGACTGTCAGCGCGCGCGGCACCACGACCAGCGTCGTCGACGTGGCGTCGATCGACTCGCCATCCACCTGCAATCGCGCCGGTGAACGGAGCTCGGCCGAATGCCAGCGGATCGTGCGGACCCCGGGCAGCGTTGGCGCCGGAATCGCATCGCCGCCAGGGGCCGCCACGCCGCGCGCCATCAGGTTCCAGTACCAGAGCGGTGTGCTCACCTCCGCAGCGATCGCCATGCCGTCATCCCGCTGCATCCCGCGCCACATCACCTTGCCAAAGGCGTAGTGCGGGATGTTGTAGAGGCCGACGTTGTGCACCAGCGAAGTGGGATGCACCCACTCCGCGCCATCCACCGTCAGCGACACACCGACGATCCGACGCGGGGCGTTCATCATCAGCGCGCTCATGCCAGCCCAGGGCTTGGAGCGATAGCGCAGCGCCGAGTAGCGCTGCAGGAACCCCGACTCGAATCCAGTGCTGCAGCTGACCAGTGCCACCGGCGTCGCCGGAAGCGACGTGCGCATCAGGTCCAGCGAACCCGTCACTCCCTGCTCGAGCGCCGCCAGCGCCACCGCCACACTCCGCAGTCCAAGGGTGTGCGCGGTGGCGTTTCCGGTGCCGAACGGAAGCAGGCCCAGCGTGCGCTGCAGCTCCCCGCGCCGGTCGATCAGCGTGACCAGCGCGTTGAACGACCCGTCGCCGCCCACCGACACCGGCAGCTCGTCATCAGCAAGCCGCAGCGCCGAATCCAGCTCTGCCGCCGACGCCGATCGCACCACGCGCGATCGCCGTTGCAACGCCGGTCGCGCGGCCAGCAGCGCCTCGAGTCGCCGGGGCCCCTTCCCGGTGCCAGCCGCCGCATTGACGCAAAAGACGAAACGGGGTGACTCGGACACGAAGACGCTGGCGGATGACGACGGTGGTGCGGATGCCCAATTCTAGCGACCTGCACACCGGGGCTTCCCGTCGTCCTCGTACCGCCGGCTTCCGTGGACGGAGCCAGCAACTGCGTTCACGCGGAGGGGCGCAGCAGCAGAGGTCAGGCCGCAGGCATCTGACGCCGGGTTCATGAGCGCTGTCGCGCCACCCCGGATGTGCCTGACGGGGTCACCGTGCACCGCATGTGGCGCCACGACGTTTCCACGCGCGCAGGCCTGAAAGGCGTACACCGAAGAAGCATCCTCTCTGCTGCTCCGAATCTCTGCGTGAACAGAAGTCGACGATGCGCACCGCAACCGATGTCCTGCGCCCGCACAGAAATCAGCGGACGAGCTGCCCGCACGTCACGATGTGGTCCATCGCCTTGAGCGACTCGTGCACGTTCACGAACAGGGCCCCCGACTCCGGGAACGGGATCGGCAGTTCGATCACCGCCACGCCGTTCCCGCGGGCGTTGATGCGGATGCGGGCGTACGAATTTTCGGGACCCACGATCGGACCGACCGCCCCGCACGTACCCGCATGCAGGTGCCACGGTCTGAGGGCACCGGGCGTGTCGCCGCTGATCACCACCCGTACGCGCGTATGGTTCGGGTGACGCCCCGGCTCGAGCACCACCGAGCCGTGCGGTCCGATGGCGCCGTTGGGCGGCACCAGTTCGGCGCTCCACCTGGCCACCGCAACGGCCATGGCGCGAGCGGTCTGAGGCGCACTGTTCAGCGAGAGCAGCGCCAGCAGTGCAGTGAATCCCGGCATCAGGAGTGGCTTCAACCGGGTGAAAGATGTACGACTCACGGATCCTCCGCAGCGACGCGGCGCCAAATACGAGTGCAGTCGTTCCTATTGCTGTGCTTCACAGTGCGCCCAATTGGGGCGGTGCGGAAGACCTCTTCCGGTGATGCATGTTCGTCCGCATGCAAGAAGGGCGCCCCCGACTGGAAGCGCCCTCCGGCACACGGATGTCGTCGGCGCTCAGGCCGACTCATGCACTCAGGAACGCTCAGTCGTCACGATCCTGCAGACGCGACAGGAGTCGCAGCAGCTCCAGGTACAGCCAGATCAGCGTGACCATCAGGCCGAACGCGCCGTACCACTCCATGCGCTTCGGCGCACCCATCGCGACGGCCTGATCGATGTCGTCGAAGTTGAGCACCAGGTTCATCGCGGCCACGCCGGCGATGAGGAGGTTGATGCCGATCGCCATCGGACTGGACGACATCGTATAGCCGAGGTTCACGTTGAACATCGAGAGCACGATGTTGACCAGGTAGAACACTGCGATCCCGACCGTGGCGCCGATCACGATGCGGCGAAAGCCTTCCGTCGCGCGCAGGATGTTCATCCGGTAGAGCGTCAACACACCGAGGGCAACCGCGAACGTCAGGATGATCGCCTGCGTCACGATGCTCGACTTCGGGTCGGTCACGCCGTCCACCGTCGTCCGCAGCGCGTAGAGTGCCGAGATCGATCCGAGCAACAGCCCTTGGAGAGCGGCGTAGATCGGGGCCGCCACCGGGGCGGTGTTCGGCTTGAACGACACGACCAGCGCCGTGATGAACCCACCGATCCCGCCCACCAGCAACGATGGCATGAGGACGGCGGTGTTCCCGGCCACCATCTGCGACCAGGTGAACGACGCCGAGAAGATCGTCAGCACCAGCAGGATGACGGCCTTGCCGGCGGTGCCGGAGCGGGTCATCACATCGCCGCGCGACGTGGTGGACAGCGAAACACGAGCCGCCTCGGCGAGGCGGGACAGGACTGGATTGGAAGCGCGCATCGGTGTCAGACTCCTGGGAGAAGAACGCGGGAAGGCATCCCGTCACCGGTGATACCCCGAACCGCTCCAACGGATCGGTTCGGGTGCGTCACGGTGTCATCGGCGGGAAGGGGGGGGGCGTCAATCCGACGCCGCCACCCGGTACCAGATATCGGCATGATCACCATGGGTGAGGCGTTTGTATGCTGGCTCGCCCGCTGCCGAATAGAAGAAGTGGGCGTACCATCCGTTCCCTTCCGGGAACGGGCGATGGGGAACGAGCAGGGCGGCGAGGGTGTCGTCGCCTGGGCGCTCGCAGGGCAGCATCGTCACATCCGAGATCTCCGTCATGACAATAAGGGTACGGCAATCGCAGCGGTGGGAGTAGCGGTACGGTCCCGGTCCGGGCATCATCCGCCCATGAGCCACCGACGCGCCATCGCCCTCATCAGCCTCGCCTCGTGCATGGTGGCCCTCTACCTGGCCCTCTGGAAAATGGGATACATGGGTGCCCTCGGCTGCGGCGACGGCCGTGGATGCGAGTACGTGCAAGGGAGCCGCTGGGGCTGGTTCCTCCGGGTCGACGTCGCCCTCATCGGGACGCTCGGATATGCCGCGGTCGTGCTCGTCGCGTTGATCGGGACGTCGCCTGCGCTGGAGGACGCCCGATGGCCGACACAGGTGCTCATGGTGTTGATTTACGCGGCGCTCCTGTTCACGATTCGCCTCAAGTACGCCGAGTTCGTGCTGCTGAAGGCGTTCTGTCCCTGGTGTGCGGTCTCGGCGGTCGCGATCACGCTGGACGCGATCCTCGTCACGCTCGACTGGCGCCGCGTCCGCGGCCTGCGGTCGGTCACCGCAGCCCTCCCACACGCTACCTCATGATCACCACGCGAATCCGCCTTCTCGGCACTGCGATCGCAGCACTCGGCATCACTGCAGTCCTGCCGGCGCAGTCCGACACCTCCGACACGGCACCGCTCCCGCCGGTGGCAGGCCTCAACATCCAGTTCGGCGCGGCTGGGCTGGACAGTCGCGCCTTCAACACGCAGCTCGCGCTGCGAGGGCGTGGTCAACTCGAGAGGCAGGTCTACACCGCGGGGGTGGAGAGCTGGGTGCGATGGGGGCATGTGATGCTGCTCTCGAACAGCCAGACCTACGTACAGACCCGGACCCGCGCCACGAACTACACCACTGAAATGAGTGGCTTGCAGGGATCGCTGAACATCGGCATCCCGGTGATCCTGATGAAGCGCACCCTCATCTATCCGATGGCCGGGCTGGGGCTGAGCAGCACCACGGTCGGGCTGCGTCGGAACGGAGACGTGAACTTCAACTCCGACTTCCGCGACATCTCGTCTGTCGGCGGTCGCAACATCGACATCACCGCGCGCCGGTTCCAGGGGCATCTCGGTGCGGGCTTCGATCAGGTGTTCCGGCCGCCCTGGCCGCGCATCTACGCCACCGTGGGGCTGCGCGCCGGCTACACCGTGCCGATCGGCGACACGCGTTGGCGTTCCGGTCCAGAGATGGTGAACGGTGCGCCGGAGATCGGACTGCGGGGCGCCTACGCCCGCCTCACCATCGGCGGTGTGATGCTCAAGCGCCGGTACGCCACGGTGTCCATGATCGGTACGCTGCTGCCCTTCATCGGCCGCTGATCGTGCTGGTGTCGGCAGGCCCCGGGACACGGTGTCGTGTGCCGGGGCTTTGTGTTTTTGCCTGCGGTGTCTGCGCGGGGTGGCATCGTTGACTCCGTTCACGCAAAGCGGCGGACAGCCGAGGGGTCGGCTGGCTGGCTCCGACGATTGTGTGGGGGAGTCATGCTCAGCTCCGTTCACTTGGAGGCAACGAGGCAACGAGGCAACGAAGGGAGGGAGGGGTTTGCGTGCGGGCATGCGTGTATGCGCATCGAAGCATCGCATCCGTTTTGCGGGGTGAACGGTCACCGCTGTTCTCCAGAAAGTCACCAGGCGTTGAATCACACCGACCGTGGCGCGGCGCTGCGAAGATCGGCTGTCCTCCCTCTTTCCGTGCCTTCGTTGCCTCCACGTGAACAGCGTTGGCGATGCCGACCCTGCGAAACCGTCCGAACCAACGCACCGACCCCACTGCTGCTCCGCCCCTCCGCGTGAACGGAGGTGGCGATGCCGCCCGGGCAACGACGCACTGCCAGGAAGACTGAGTGAACGATTCTGTGCTGCTGGTTGCGATGTTCATCGTCGGGCTGCTCCTCGGTGCAGCCGTGGCGTGGTTTGCAGCGTCACGAATTGCCGAGGCGCGGATTGCGGCGCTGAATGAGGCGCAGCGGACGATGCGCGCCACGTTCGAGACCCTCGCCGCCGACGCACTGCGGCACTCGCAGGACGCCTTTCTCACGTCCACGCGCGCCGAGCTCACCGCGCTGCAGGCCGACGGCGCCGCGCACGCCGAACAGCGGGAGCAGACCATCGCGTCGCTGCTGCAGCCCGTGCGCGAGCTGCTGACGTCGTACGACACGCGTCTCACACAGCTCGACCGTGATCGCACCGAGGCTCTTGGCCAGGTGGCGGAGCGCCTGCTGCAGGTGCACGGCGTGAGCGATCGGCTCGGGCGCGAGACGCGTGAGCTGGTGCAGGCGCTGCGGGCGCCCTCGTCGCGCGGACGCTGGGGCGAGCTGCAGTTGCAGCGCGTGGTGGAGCTGGCGGGGATGCTCGAGTACTGCGACTTCGAGACGCAGGTGACGCTGGCCACCGACACCGGTGTGCAGCGCCCCGACATGATCGTGCGCCTGCCCGGCGGCTCGTCGATCGTGGTCGATTCCAAGGCGCCGCTCGAAGGCTACCTCGCCGCGATGGATGCCATCGACGAACCCACACGGCTGGCGGCACTCGATCGCCACGCCAGGCAGCTGCGCTCGCACATCAGCGCCCTCAGTGACCGCGCCTACTGGCGGCAGTTCAGCAACGCACCGGAGTTCGTGGTGCTGTTTCTGCCGGGCGAAGCGTTTCACGCCGCCGCACTGGAGCGCGACCCATCACTGCTGGAAGCCGGTGTGGCGCAGCGCGTGCTGATCGCGTCGCCCACCACGCTCATCGCCCTGCTGCGCGCCGCGGCCTATGGCTGGCGGCAGGAACGCGTCGCTGCCAGTGCCGCACAGGTGAGTGCACTCGGACGCGAGCTGTCGGAGCGACTCGCGCTGTTCACGTCGCATCTGGCCGACGTGGGGTCGTCGCTGGATCAGGCGGTGGTCCGTTACAACCGCGCCGTCGGCAGCTTCGATGCGCGCGTGCTCGTCTCGGCGCGCAAGTTCGCTGATCTTGGCGCCGGGCCAGCGGATCCCGCTGCGCTCGATGCGCCTGCGCAGGTCGAGCGCATGTCGCGCAGCCTGTAGTGGTGCGGTTGGCCGGCATCGTCAACTCCGTTCGCGCAGGGGCGAGGAGCAGCGGAGAGGTCGGTGCGTTCGCTCCGGCCTTCGCTGGTCGTTTGGGATCGTCAACTCTGTTCACACGGCGTTGACGATGCCGACCAATGAAAAGGCAGCGCCAGCACATCGATCTCTCTGCCGCTCCGCCCCTCTGCGTGAACGGAGTGCAGGAGGCAGACCCACGACGACGACCCTCAACGCACAATCGGCGACGGCGCACCGATCGGCGCCTCGCCATCGTACTCGAGCGAATCACGAAACACGCTTGCGGCGCGCCGGATCTGCACCAGTTCCGCCGGTGCGATGCGATCGAGATTTCGGATCATCATCGCCATCCGCGGATGCTTCGCGAATCGCTCGCGATGCCGCGCGAGAAAGTCCCAGTACAGAACATTGAACGGACAGGCGGTTTCGCCGAGTCGCTGCTTCACGTCGTAGCGGCAGTCGCGACAGTAGTTGCTCATCCGGTTGATGTATGCACCGCTCGAGACGTACGGCTTGGACGCCATCACGCCGCCGTCGCCGAAGGTGGCCATCCCGACCACGTTCGGCAGCGTCACCCACTCGTACGCGTCGGTGAACCCGGCCCAGAACCAGCGATTCAGCGCCGCCGGCGTCACGCCGAGGAGTGTCGCAAAGTTGGACTGCACCATCAGGCGCGGGATGTGGTGCACGCGACCCGTGTCGCGGACGGCGCTGACCGTGTCGTGCAGGCAGCGCATCTCGCACGGCGCCGAGGCGGCGCGGCCCTCGTAGCCCGCCTCGCCATCGGGCGCCCAGAACCACATCGGCAGCGGCAGCCACGCCTCGAGCGCGTTCGCCTCGCGCAGGTCGGGCATGAAGCGCCAGTAGATGCCGCGCACGTACTCCCGCCACCCGATCACCTGCCGGATGAAGCCTTCGGCGCTGGCCAGCGGCACGAGACCGTCGCGGTACGCGCGCTCCGCGGCCTGCACCACTTCCAGCGGATGCAGCAGTCCGACGTTCAGCGCCGCGGCGAGGACGGAGTGCAGCAGGTCGGCGTGGCCGTGCTGCATCGCATCCTCGTAGGGGCCGAACTCCGGGAGCCGTTCGCTGACGAAGCGCGTCAGCATGGCCCGGGCGTCGGAGCGCGTGACCGGCAGCGAGAAACCGGCGGTCGACCCCCATCGTCCCGACCATCGCTCGACGCGCATCATGATGTCGTGCGTGGTCGCGTCAGGGTCGAACGTCATGCGCTGCGGCACCGCCTTGCCCTTCGGCCAGGTCGACCGGTTCTCGGCATCGAAGTTCCAGGCGCCGCCCGTGGGCGTGTCATCAGGCTCCATCAGGATGCCGTGGCGACGTCGCATTTCGCGGTAGAAGAACTCCATGCGCAGTTCCTTCTTCCCGCGGGCCCAGCGCGTGAATTCCTGCCTCGTGCCGAGGAACCCACGATCCTCCCTCAACTCGAGTGACACACCCTGGGCCGCCAGCAACGGCACGGCGCGCGCCAGCGACTGCACCATCTCCCACTCGCGTCCCTCGGTGGCGATGACCGTGTGGGCGCGATGCGCACGGGCCGCGTCGGTCAGTCCCTGCTCGTAGCTCGCGGCGGTGCGGTAGTCCACACGATAGCCCGCCTCGCGCAGCGCATCCGCGAAATGGCGCATGGCGGAGAGCACGAGCACGAGTTTCTGGCGGTGCCACGGCAGCGAGGCGCCCTTGTCGACCGCCTCGATGAAGCAGGCGACCACCGACGGATCGGCGCTGCGCGGGAGCTGCGCAATGGCGCGCGAGCACTCCCATGGCGCGACGAAGACGAGGGTGGGGGCGTCGTCGGGGACTTCAGCGGCAAATGCGGCGGGGGGAGCGTTGATGAGAGTCGGCATGGCTTCGCATCAAGCGGTGAACCCGTGCGTCATGTTCCGCATGGGGAGTTCGGGGCGCCGCACCGGATGCCGGCAAATGCCTGACAGGCCCATCGACGTCGGCGAACTCGTCGAGGCTGCGGAGGATCAACCACACGCGCCGACAACGACGGCCGCGATGGGGCGTCCTCAGCCGTCAATGCGGTCTATGACGTCGATGCCGTTTATGCCGTCTATGCCGTCGAGTGCGCCAGGAAGCGGACCCATTTCGTGGTGTGGGGCCTACTAGTGGCGTGTAATCGAAGTTCGGATGGCACCAACCGGATTGGGCGCGGGGTGGCAAGGCGGAAATCGCGGCAATGCCAGCGGTATTGCGAGGATTTGTACCGCACCCAGCCGGGATGCTCCGGCCGGCGACTGCGTTCCGAACGTCGTTCACAGGCCACGAGCCGCCAGCAAGGAACTCATTCCACAGCGAGAGGCGCATGATCATCCAGGTCAACACCGACAAGAACGTGACCGGCGGCAAAGAGCTGACGGAGCGCGTCGAAGCGGACGTCCGACACGCCGTGCAGTACGTCGCCGGGCACATCACGCGCATCGAGGCGCACCTCAGTGACGAGAATGGTGAGGGGAAGTCCGGGCCCAATGACAAACGGTGTCGCCTCGAGGCCCGTCTGACGGGACGGCAGCCGATTCTCGTGAGCCATGACGCCGAGACGGTCGATCAGAGCGTCAGTGGGGCGGCCGGAAAGCTGAAGCGTGCCCTCGACAGCATTCTCGGGAAACTCGGTACGCACTGATCCTGCCATGCGCCGGCGTCCCATCGTGCGGACGCCGGCCCGGGAGTGGCTCAGGACACCAGCGCCTTCGCCCGCGCTGTGATCGCCTCGACGCTCAGGCCGAACTCCCTGTACACCCGATCGAACGGCGCCGACGCGCCGAAGCGATCGATGCCCACCACGTCGCCCTGTCCCGCAATCAGTTGCCACCAGCTCATCGGGTGCGCGGCTTCGATCGCGAGTCGCTTCATGCCGGCGGGGAGCACGCTCGCCTTGTAGGCGTCGTCCGTGGCATGAAAGAGCTCCATCGACGGCACGCTCACCACGCGCGCCGCAATCCCTGATTCCGCCAGTGACGCGCGTACCTGCATCGCCAGGTGGACTTCGCTCCCCGTGGCCAGCAGTGCAATCGCGGCATCGGGGGAGTCGGCCAGCACGTACGCGCCGTGCGCCACGCCGGCCTTCACCGTCTCGGCCGGGATGTTCAGGAACGGCAGCTTCTGGCGCGACAGCGCGATCGCGCTCGGCCCTGTGCGATGATTCAGGGCGATGCGCCAGCACTCCACGACTTCTGCGGCATCGGCGGGGCGCAGCACCAGCAGGTTCGGGATCGCGCGGAGCGCCGAGAGCTGTTCGATGGGCTGGTGCGTCGGCCCGTCCTCGCCGAGGCCGATCGAGTCGTGCGTGAAGACATAGATGCTCCGCACCTGCATCAGCGCCGCGAGGCGGATGGCGGGACGCATGTAGTCGCTGAACACCAGGAAGGTGCCGGAGTACGGCACGATGCCGGCGTGGAGCGCGAGACCGTTCATGATCGCGCCCATCGCATGCTCGCGTACGCCGTAGTGGATGTAGCATCCGCCGCGGTTGGTGGCGCTGAAGGTCTGGTCACCCTTGCGCAGCGTGAGGTTCGAGCCGGAGAGGTCGGCAGACCCACCCACCAGCTCCGGAATCGCGCGGCCGATCGCGTTCAGCACGGCGCCCGAGGCGGCGCGACTCGCCACGCTGCCGTTCTCCGCGGTGAAGACCGGCAGCGTCGCTTCCCAGTCGGCTGGGAGATCGTCACGCATGCGGCGCTCGAACTCGAGGGCAGCGTCGGCATGCGCGCCGCGGAACGCCTCGAAGCGTGCCTGCCACTCGCCATGCGCGGCGGCACGGTCGGCCACCTGCGCGTGCCAGTGCGCGCGCGCCTCGTCAGGCACGAAGAACGGCTCGTGCGACACCCACCCCAGCGCATCCTTCGAGCGGATGATCTCCTCGGCGCCCAGCGGCTCGCCGTGCGCCTTGGCCGTGCCGGCGCGATTGGGGCTGCCGTAGCCGATGATCGTGCGCGTGCTGACCATCGTCGGGCGCTCGGCATCGCCCTTCGCATCCGCAATGGCGGCGTCGATCTGCTGCAGGTCGTTCACATCGTCGATGTGCAGCACCTGCCAGCCGTATGACTCGAAGCGATGCGTCGCGTCGTCACTCAGCGCGAGGTCCGTGCTGCCGTCGATGGTGATGCGGTTGTCATCGTAGAAGCCGATCAGCTTGCCCAGCCTGAGGTGCCCCGCGAGCGACGCCGCCTCATGGCTGATCCCCTCCATCAGGCAGCCGTCACCGGCGATGAAGTAGGTGTGGTGATCCACGACCGTGTGCCCGACGGTGTTGGTCACGGCGGCGAGGTGCGCCTCGGCCATCGCCATGCCCACCGCGTTGGCCACGCCCTGACCCAGCGGTCCGGTGGTCGTTTCGACTCCCTCGGTGTGCTTCACCTCCGGGTGACCGGGCGTCTTGCTGCCCCACTGGCGGAAGTTGATGATCTCCTCCAGCGGCAGTCGGTAACCGCTCATGTGCAGCGCGCCGTAGAGCACCATCGACGCATGGCCCACCGACAGCACGAACCGGTCGCGGTCCGGCCAGGCCGGTGCCGCCGGGTCGTGCTTCATGTGCCGCGTGTAGAGGCGGTACACGAGCGGCGCGAGCGCCATCGGCGTGCCGGGGTGTCCCGACTCTGCCTGCTGCACCGCGTCCATGGCCAGCGCGCGGATGGTGTTGATGCTGAGCAGGTCGAGCGACGCGAGCGGGGCGGAGGCAGTCACGGGAAATGATGTCGGGAGGACGGTGGCCAGGCGCAGCGATCGCGGCGCAGCCATGAAAGTTACGGCCGCACCACCCGGTCTGACACCATCGTCGAGTCACGGAATCCATCGCCTGCGGCCGACGCCGTCATCGTCGGAGAGCGCCGTCCCGAGGTCAGCGCAACCGATCACCGCCGTGGATCAGCTCACCAGATCCCGCGGCCGCCGCCCCGCCAGCCAATCGAGGGCATTGTCGAGGGCCCGCAGCCCCATCGCGGTGCGGGTCTCGAGCGTGGCGCTTCCCAGATGCGGCAGCAGCACCACGTTCTCGAGGCCGAGCAAGGTTTGGTTGATCCGCGGCTCGTGCTCGTGCACGTCCAGGCCGGCAGCGAACAGATGCCCATCCCGCAGTGCGATGGCGAGCGCGTGCTCGTCCACCAGCGAACCGCGCGCGGTGTTGATCAGGATGCTGCCGGAACGCATCGCACCGATCCGGGCCGCGTTCATCAGGTGCCGCGTGTCGGGGCTGGCCGGAGCGTGCAGCGTCACCACGTCGCTGACCGCAAGCAACGCGTCCAGCGAAGGCGCCTGCTCGGCATCGGGCGGTGCGGCGCCGCCGGGGCGGCCGATCCACGTCACCGACATGCCGAGTGCGCGTGCCCGGCGTGCGACGGCGCGTCCGATGCGGCCGTACCCGACCACACCGAGCGTGCGACCGCGCAAGGTGCGTCCCAGATGCCACGTCGGCGCGAGGCCGTGCCAGCGGTTGCCGCGCACCACCCGCTCGCCTTCACCCAGTCGCCGTGCCGCCATGAGGATCAGCGCGAGGGTGAGGTCGGCGGTGTCGTCGGTGAGGACGTCCGGGGTGTTGGTGACGGCGAGACCCGCCCGGCCCGCGGCGGTGAGATCGATGTGATTGATGCCGACCCCGACGTTCGCGACGAGTGTCGCGCGGAAGTGACCCTGCGCCAGCACCTGGTCGTCGATCTGGTCGGTGACGGTCGGCACGAGCACGTCGCACTGCTGCAGCGCCTGCGCCAGTTCGACGGCGCTGCGGGGCAGATCGCCGATGTTCACGCTCACGTCGAAGTGCTCGGCAAACGCCGTCTCGACCGCATCGGTGTGGCGCCGGGTGAGGTACGCCACCGGCTTGCCGTGCCGCGTCATGCCGGCCACTGCGCCACCAGGCGCCACGCGAGGACACGCGACATCGCCAGCATCGTCTCCAGAGGAAAAGTCACACGGATGGGTACATCGCAGCATACGGCAACGCACCGCGACGGCGCCAGCGATCAGCCGCCGCCCAGCACCCGGCTGAAGACGTCGCTGTCCACGTTTCCTCCGCAAAGCACCACCGCGATCTCGTCAGCGAGGCGCCCTCGTTCCTGCAGCGCTGCCGCCGTCGCCGCGGCACCGGCTCCCTCGGCCACGTTGTGCGTGTCGGTGAAAAGGTGGCGCATCGCAGCTTCCACCTCGTCATCCGTCACCTCGATCACCCGTGCCAGCCCGCGCGCGAGCATCGCCAGCGCCGCCGGCACCGGGGTGCGACAGGCCATGCCGTCGGCGATGCGCGTGCTCACCGGCATCGAGACGGGCGCACCGCCTGCAAGCGAGCGTGCATACGCCGGTGCGGCCGTCGATGTGACTCCGACCACCTCTGCCGGATGGCCGAGTGCATCACGCGCGGCGATCACGCCGCAGGCTCCGGAGCCCAGCCCGATCGGCACGTAGACGGTGCGAATGCCGGGCGCGGCGCGCAGCAGTTCCAGCGCGTACGTCCCGACGCCGGCCACGAGGTGCGGATGGAAGCTCGGCAGCCGGTGCCAGCCACGCTCCACGGCAATGCGGTCAGCCAGTTCGACGCTGTCCTGAAAGTCATCGCCGCCCTCGATGAGTTCCACGCCGAGCGCGCGCATCGCGGCGTTCTTCTCGCTGCTGTTGCCATGCGGCACGACGACACAGGCGCGCATCCCGGCGCGCTGCGCGGCGTAGCCCACCGACTGGCCATGGTTGCCGCGCGTGGCCGTGACGATACCCGGCACGTCGGGGTGCGCGGTCTGCAGCCAATCGAGGTAAGCCAGACCACCGCGCACCTTGAAGGCGCCGACGGGGGTGTGATTCTCGTGCTTCACCCAGCAACGCGTCCCGAGGCGTGCCTCGAGCAGCGGCCAGCGGTACTGCGGCGTGGGCTGGAACGCCGCTCCGACGAGGGCGGCAGCGTGTTCGAGGTCGGCCAGTGTCGTCATCGCGTGGCTTCTGTTCGCGAGGGAGATCGTCAACGCCGTTCACGCAGAGGGGCGGAGCAGCGGAGGGGTCGGGTGCGGGGCTCGGCTGCTGTGCGTTGCGTGAGCGATCGTCACCTCTTGTTCACACGGAGGACTGGAGCGACGGAGGGGGCGAGGGCTCTGCAGCGTGTGCAGACAGGCACGACAGGGGCTGTGCACCGATGCGGCGGTCAGTGTAGGGCCTCGAACGTTTTCATGGGACAGCTGGTGACTGTTCGCATGCAGTTCCCACGAACGACCAGCGCCGTGTTGCACCGACCGTGGACCCGCGCGCCGAGCAGCGGCTGTCCTCCCAACCTCCGTTCCTCCTGTCCTCCGTGTGAACAGAGTTGACGATCTTCCATGCAACAGACAGCAGCCGAGCCATGCACCCGACCCCTCCGCTGCTCCGCCCCTTTGCGTGAACAGTGTCGACGATCTCCCCCACGCCACACCGCCGCCGAGTCGTTCGCAGACCCCGCTGCTGCTCCGCCCTTCTGCGTGACCGGAGTTGACGATGCCAGCCTCTACGCCGGCCAGAGCGTGTCGATCTTCTGCGCACAGGCCAGCAGCGAGCGCGCCGCCCGCGCATGGATCATCAGCGTGCCGAGCGAACCGCGCGCCACCGACACCGCGCCGCGCGTCACGGCGGCGATCGGATCGACGCGCCCCTCGACGATCTCTCGCCAGGTGGCGATCGAGGCGGAGAGGATGAAGGGGGCCGAGACGGTCTCCGGGGCCACGGACATCGCCGCGGTGCAGGCGCCTCCCTCGAGATGCACCTCGACGGCGGCGCCGTCCGGGAGCTCGGTGGTGGGGCGGACGATGAGGGCGACGGGATCAGCCCAGCGGCGGCCGGCGTCGCGGTACGCCGCGTCGCTGTTGACCGCGTCGCGGAAGGCCTCGGCCCAGGCGGCGGAGAAGGCGGGAATCGGCGCCGGCATCAGTCGGTGATCGAGATCGGGGGCGGGGCGGGGGCGTCCGGGTCGGCCGCGATGGCCGGATCCTTCGGCTTGAGCGAGCGCATGACCGTGCTGCCGGCGACGAGTGCACCGACCACGATGTAGAGATAGATGGTGTAAAAGCGCCACCAGACCAGCGACGCACCAAAGATCTCGGGTGGAATGACATTGCCGAGGGTCTGCTTGAAGACCAGTTCGACCGCCCCGCCACCACCGGGAGCCGGCACCACGGCGGCGCCGTACTGCATCGCCAGCGGCCAGGCCACCAGCGGCGCCACCGGTGTGTTCGGCGCCACGAAGAGCACCAGGCCCGGCAGAATGCAGAGCCGAGCCGCCACGTGCAGCGCCGACGCGACGAACGATCCGAACATCCAGCCCGGCTTCGCATGCCGAAGTGCTGCGACGCTGGTTCGAAGCTGGCGCAATGCTTTCTGAATCGAGCGCCAGCGGCCAGCGTGCAATCCGATCTTCGGCGCCCACGGCGGCGGCGGTCCGTTCGCGTTCCGGCGGGACAACACCACACCCAGTGCCGAGACCGCCAGCACGGTCAGCGCGTAGGTCGCGATCACGAGCAGCACGCTCGTCACCGCCCGGTCGGTGCCGGGGAAGACCGTCGCAATCAGCAGCGCGATCGTCGCCAGCGACAACACCTCCAGTACGATCTCGGCCCACAGCACCATCACGATGCCGCCCAGCGGTGTCTTCGCCTCGGCCATGATCAGGAACCGCGCCGGCTCCGCCCCCGAGCGTGACGGTGTGACCGAGGCTCCGAAGTCACCCCCGAGGCAGACGCGGAACGAGGTGGTCAACGTGAGCGGGATGTCCAGCGCCTTGGCCGACCAGGTCAGCTTGAAGGCGCGCAGCGTCACCTCTGCCACCGCCCCGCTCAGCGCCACCACATGCGCCAGCAGTGGCAGCGAGAGCCGTCCATCGCCATTCGGCCAGCTCGACCAGACCACCCACGCCGATGCGCCCAGGGCGGCGGCGAACGAGAGGATGGTGAGGAGCCAGCGCTTGGGTGTCACTGCGGAAAGGTCGGGGCGGGCGGGGGACCGGGCGAACCGCTGAAACTACCCCGCCACCGGGCGAACGACGAGGACGGATTGCCGGTGTCCGAAAGCGAACGACGCCCACCCCGGTGCTCCGGGATGGGCGTCGCGTCTCGCTGCGGGAACGTCCTGCGTCAGCGCGTCACTTCGGGTCGAGCATCTTGCCGATCAGGTCGCGGGCATCCTCGATGTGGGCCCGCGTGGCGCGGTCGCTGGTCCGGCCGGCGGCCGAGGCGAGTTCACGCGACAGGTCGAGCATCTCGGCGCGCAGCAGGCCGCGGTAGTCGGCCTGGGCGCGGGCCGATGGACCGCCGCCGCCGAACGCGGCGAACGCCGGATTCGGGGCCGGCGGGTTGATCTTCGCGCCCATCGTTTCGAGGTAGACACGCTGCAGGCGGCGGCGATAGGCGTCGATCGGCTTGCCGGCGTAGATCTCGCTCCAGAGACCGCGACGCAGCTCCAGCAGCATCGTCGGCAGCGTGTAGCGCTCGCCCTTCGCCGGCAGTGCATCCAGCTCCACCATGCGGGCCAGTCGCGCGTTGCTCACGAGCCCCGACAGCACCGAGGCCTGCGCGGTGCCGATCCGGTCGATGCTCCCCGACGGCTCGATCTTGCGCAGCACCGACGGGTCGAGCAGCCAGGTCGGCGTGGCGAAGGCGTTCTCCTGGAGGAACCGCATCGCCGCACGCTGGCGGGCCGCACCCACCGGCACGTACACGTCGCCGCGCTGACCGGTGGCCTTCGTCTGGCGATCCACGCCGCCGACGACGCGCGTCACATGTCCCAGCTCACGCGTCCACTGGCCGATCAGGCCAGAGTACAGGTCCAGCACGTCGCTGAAGTTCTCGCCGGTGATCGACGTGCCGATCCGCTCGATCGTCGGCGCGATGCGCTTCAGGTTGCGTACGCCGTACTCCGTGGCGCGCACCGCGTCGGCGTCACCCACCGCCTCGCTCTGCTCACCCGGATCGGCGCCCCCGATGCCGCCGTCATCCGCGCTGCGGAACCACGGAATCGTGTCCTGCTGACGTGCCCACGAATCGAGCGTCGGCTTCTCGGCTTCGGGCGTGCGGGCGTTCGCGATCGGCGTGTAGCCCCACTTCACCGCGAACGTGTCGTACGTGCCGACCTTCGGCACGAGGTCGGCCAGTGCGATGTTGTCCTCGGGCTGCGCGACGTAGTTGAAGCGCGCGTAGTCCATGATGCTGGGCGAGTGCCCCATGCGCTGCACGAACGATGCGTTGCGGATGCTGTCCAACGGGTACATCGAGCTCGCCTTCATGTTGTGCGGGAAGCCGAGCGTGTGGCCGACTTCGTGCGCGACGACGAACTGGATCAGGCGCCCCATCAGCGAGTCGGGGAACTGCAGCGACTGGGCCCGCGTGTCGAGGTGGCCCACCTGCGTCCAGTACCAGGTGCGCTGCAGCGACATGATGTTGTGGTACATCTGCACGTCGGCATCGAGGATTTCGCCGGTGCGCGGGTCCACGGTGCTCGGCCCGACGGCGTTCTGCACCGGTGTCGGCAGCCAGCGCACCATCGACACGCT
>Ga0105048_10006832_pt1 | contig 18387 bp, 16 predicted proteins | sample MAT05_FD_78382 | JGI IMG/M metagenome (GOLD analysis project Ga0105048, IMG submission 78382) | Freshwater microbial communities from Lake Fryxell liftoff mats and glacier meltwater in Antarctica - MAT-05 | ecosystem: Environmental > Aquatic > Freshwater > Ice > Liftoff microbial mat | place... | reverse complement strand
TCCATACAGGCCTTGGGTTTGATTGGGAATCGGGTTGAGCATCGAGCCACCGCCGAGGGCATCGCCTCCATCGCCCGTTTTCGGGTTGATGTTGACGATTGTTACCGGACCGACAACCCACCAATCTCCATTGGCGAATTTGCCAGTGGGACGATCTGCGGAAAAGGTCCACGTGATGCCCCATTGGGAGGCGGAGGTCGCTGCGTTTGCCTGCCTTGGAATAGACAGCAGAACCCCGATCAGCATCAGCCCTAGAAGGGAGAAACGCTTTAAAAAGGCCGTGTGAGGTAGTGGATTGATTCCTCTTCCTCTTGAATTAAGGGACAGTGAGCACATAGCGTTGTGGTGTGAATTTCAAAAATTAAACTTGTTGGGATGTTTAATTTTCATAAAAAATAGAGCTTTGAGGACAAAAGACAACCTAATTTTTAATCAATCAGTAAATTTAAAATTTTCTACTGCCCGGAACACACTTTAATATCGTCAAATCGAGGTTCGCGGCATTTACAGTTTCTTGAAGAATGCCCTATGCCAGACCTCAAGACCCATGAGTGTCCAAAGCCTGAGTTCCTCATTGCGGCGACGATTTTGGTGATCGGCAAGCATTTTTTCGATCATTTTGCGATCAAAGTAACTGCTCACAAACGAATTGGGTCCTAACAGAAGGTCATAAACGTATTCCTTCAAACCTCCGCGGAACCATTCATCGAGGGGGACCTTGAAACCGACCTTCTTGCGGTCGATGATGTTTGCGGGTAAATATTTGCGGGCGATTTCTTTGACGATCCATTTTCCGCTTGATCCGCGAATCTTCATTGAGGAGTCGATGCGAAACGCGAGTTCGACGAGTTCGTGATCGAGGAAAGGCGGGCGGTTTTCGATGCTTGCAGCCATGGACATGCGGTCGCCCCGTTCGAGCAGGTTGTCAGCCAACCACGTGTGGCAATCCACGTAAAGCATGCGCCGCAAGTGATCCCCCTCAGCGCGATCCCATTGCGCCGGTGGCGAATGACGACCAAATCCCGGGCGCAAGGCGCTGCGTTCAAACCAAGTGAAAGGACCGAACCACGTTTGCATTCGTTCCGCCGTGGAGCGCGCGGTCAGCGCTCTGGCTGCCTGGCGGGCACGGTTTTTTGACTCGGGCAGCGCCCGCTCAACGGCGCGGAAGATCGGGACACGGATGGCCGAGGGGAGATTTGCGAGTAGGGCCAATCTTGGCTCAAAGGCATACTTGGCATAGCCGCCGAAAATCTCATCACTGCCTTCGCCAGAAAGAAGCACTTTGACCTGTTGGCCGGCTTGTTTGGCGATTTTGTAAATGGCAATATCCGCAGGTTCACTCATCGGACTATCCCGGTGCCAGCTGAGTGGCTCCCAAAGATCTCTGAAATCGCTTGAGGAAACCATTATTTCGTGGTGCTTGGTCCCGACTGCTTCACTCACCTGACGCGCATAGGGAAGCTCATCGAACCGAGGATCAGAAAATCCAGCGGCAAAGGTCTGGACCTCACCACCGCCGCGCAATTCCTTCATCAATGCGACTGTCAGACTACTATCCAGCCCACCGCTCAAGTAGGCACCCACCGGAACATCTGCCACCAAACGCAGCGCGACAGCTTCGCGCAGCTTTTGATCCACCGCACGAAGCGCCGCCTCGCCGTAAAGCATCTCACCTGCCTGCTTTGCGGGAAGACTCCAGTAAACCTCATGGCGGACTGTTCCATCAAGGCTGATGCGCAGAAGCGTTCCCGGCGGCAGCTTGCGAATCCCCCGGAAAAGCGTCCTTGGGGGTGGCACGGAACGGTAGGTGAGATACTCTTCGATTGCCTCGTCATCGATCTCCAACTGTCCGATGACCGGAAGCAACGCCTTGACCTCACTCGCAAATGCGAGAAAACCCGGTGCTTCATGATAGTATAGCGGAAGAATGCCTAACCGATCTCTTGCCAAAATCAGTTCACCCTTATTCTCATCAAAAAAAGCAAAAGCAAATTGCCCATTCAATTTTGACAAACCCGCGCTACCCTCCTTCCTCAGAATTTCCAAAAGAACTTCGGTATCTCCGTGCGTCCGGAGCCGCACCCCTTCTTGCACCAACTCGCCGCGTAGTTTCTGATAGTTGAAAATTTCACCGTTGAAAGTGATATGAAAGCGCCCGCTCGGAGAGGTCATCGGCTGGGGTGACCCCGCCAAATCAATAATCGACAAACGGGTGTGCCCGAACGCGACATTCCCAAACATCTGAACGCCCTCCCCATCAGGCCCCCGGTGGCCAAGCTCCGCGGTCATGCGACGCAGGAGATGCTCATCGTTAGGGCAACCATCAAAGCGTATGACTCCTACAATGCCACACATCCCTGCCTCCTTTCGATGGGGTTCCGCCTAAGCTTCGCCCGAGGGAAAAATGTCGTCACAACCTCTTGGCCAAGCGAAGAATATTCTTTCATTTTAATTGGGGTACAACCTTGGACCCGGTCATTATCCAACCACGGCCTGATCGAGACATCGATGGCCATCAGATCAGGAGTCAGCCCTTCCCTCTCACGGCAACCATCGATTTGGTAAATAGTAGAAAGCGCTCTTTAAGAATCGTACAATCAGGGAACAGGAAGCGGTACATCCTCATGTCCAGAAGATAGGGTTCCTCATCGAGCATGCTCATCGCCTCATCGATGTTGTTTGCCTTCCCACATTCTCCCATCCTGAACTTCATCCACATCGAAACTCTAATTGATTTTGGCAGCCAGTGATGAAAAGGTTTGAAAAAATGAGGTTCAATAGGAAACCAGAAATAGGGTGTTTGGATGAAAAGGCTTGGAGCGAGTCGCCGCGCCTCCTTCGCATAGGCCTTCACCCTATCCCAGTTTCCAACATGTTCGATGACGGAGTTTGAGTGAACGATATCAAAGCAATTGTCAGCGTATTGACTGAGATCGCACGCATCGCCCACCGCGTAGGTGAACAAAACACTCTCCGTACCAACCAGGTCACTTGGAAGATTCAATATCGTAATGTTGACCCCGTGGGTTCTCAAGAAATCTGAACTCAGAGCCTTCCAATAGGTTTCACGTCCACCAATATCGAGGATTGACACCTTTCCTTTAGACGCATGAATTTTTTGAATCATCCCGCAGAGCGGCGCAAGTCTCCTTTTCCGCATCCGTGAACCAAATGAATCTGGATTGTCGTAGTTTGCAAGATCTGTTGATTTCATAATATGTAATTATTTTCTTTAGTATTGCACGGCATCTGCTTTTCCCGGGGAGTTCCCGAAACCTTTTTCGATCCGCAGTTGCATGGATAAGAGCGGGTGGCGGCTATGACCAAGGCACTGATCGCGAGTTGGGAGAATAAAAGATTAATGGGTCCCATTATTCAAATTATGAAGTCTTACCGCCTCAAGATAGACCTTCTTCAGGTGAATGCTAGCCGCACCCCATGTGAGTGATTCAATTTCATCGACGGATTGCTTTCGAAGCTTTGCAAGAAACGGGCGATCCTCATTTAAAAGGTCCAGATGCGAAGTGAGGGTGTGGACATCCCCGGTCTGATGAATCAATCCGTTTTCCAAATGACGGCACACCGCACCGGCCGCGTCTGATACGAGTAACACACATCCGGCTCCGCGTGCTTCATAGGTAACCAGGGCGCTACCTTCCTCAACACTGGACAGAACAAAAAGATCCGAGCGCTTCATCAGCTCTCCAAGGTCCGACCGATGGCCTAGAAATTCGACACTTGGGTGGGCCAGCATTTCCTCAAGCTTCTGCCGGTAAACTTCCACAATATCACCGCAGATCAAAAAGCGACCTGTTTTTGAGGCATCAGATGCCAACCAAGCGGTCAGTGCGTGGTGGAGACCCTTGCGGGGTGAGCCGAGGCCAGCGTAAAGCATTATCAAGCCATCGTTTGCGCGAGGTGCCTGATTTCCTGTCGAGATCAGAGTATTGTCATAACCATATTGATGTCGCAAAAGCTTCGACTCTGGAAACCCCTCATCAATAAAGGTTTTTTTGACAATCTCAGAGGGGCATAGTAAAAAATCTGCAGAAGCGTATTCGAGATCTTCAAGTGCAAGGAGACCGGCATTGAAGGTGTGTTCATAACCTTTTGGAAGTGTTAGGTTTAGATTTCTACACTCATTCTCCACAGCCTGGTAGGCGAAGCGGGTGTGGCAATTAGGACGCTCCAATACCACGGGAATCCCGAATTGACGTGCCACTTTGATGGTCTGAAGCGCACCCATCGGCCATGCATGGACCAAATCAATTTTTTGATGATTCGCCTTTAGCCACCTTGATGTCATCCAATCGTGAATCTTCATAGTTCTCGCAACTCCGAGTATTCGGTAGGGCAGCCGTAACCGCCCAAGTGCGAGGGTTGTGATTGTTTTCACTGTAGATGGTGGACGTTTCGCGACGCAGCCTACCATGGCGGTGACGTTAATTCCTTCCGCCGCCAGTCCGATCACGTGCTGCCACCCAATCCAACAAATACGCCCGGCCCCTAATTTAAGAGGGAAGGAGTAGAGGACTCTGAGTTTGTTGTGCGGAGCGGTCATCAGTTTTCAAATGGATGTTCAATCTTTAGAAAAACTGTTATACATCCGGGAGGCTACCTTGGCAGGTTGGTGTCAGGTTCCACCTATGAACTGCTTGAGTCCCTGGATCAGAGAGTCGCTTGCATGGGAGCCGATTTGGCGGCTGGGAAGCAGTGTATGGATTTGATCGAGTTGTTGCCGAAGCTCAGTTTCGTCAAACGCCACATTCACCCTTGCCATTTCCTTCATGTGCCGGGCGGTGGCGAGTTGGTGCTCATTGCGATGTTCGCGCAAACTTGCCCGCTTGGGCATTACCAAAATCGGCTTTCCGTAGTGCAAGGCGGAAAGAATCGTCCCCATGCCAGCATGCGAGATGATCATTGAAGCAGAATTGAAACGTTCGATAAACTCCGGTGGCTTCAGGAATTTGGTGAAACGTATGTGGGAGGGTTCCCATCCACCGTAACCGATTTGTGCGAAAACATCATCCCGGCCAGTTGCTGCCGCCCAGGAATCGACCACTCGAACAAGCCGATCAAAGGGGAGGTCCGTTCCAACGGTTACGAATATCATAAGACGCTACCAAAACATTTTGGCCCGTTATCGTTGACAAGATGCGGCCATTGAGTGAGCCATAGATCGACAAAGGCGCCGGCTTTTTGCCCTGACATGGAAAGTTCCTCAGCGTTGGCCACGCTATCCACCCAGATCACTTTGGCACCCATCCATTTTCCAAAACGCACACCGAAGAAACCAGGAGCGGCTCCGGTTGAAATGACCACATCAGGCTTGAGCGTTATAACCAACCAGAGGATTCCAATCGCGGACCGCAAAACGGCAATCTTGTTCCAACGATTTGCATCGCGAATCAGTCTGAAGCTTGCGTTTCCCACATCCGCACGATAGCCATCGCGTACTGTGGCGTAGGTTACATCACAACCTTCGAAGGCCGGACGCAGCCTCAGGAGTTGCACCCAGTGACCTCCGCCTGATGCGATGGCTAAAACTTTAGGCCGCTTGACTTGATTCGTCATATCAAACTTAGGAAGCCCCCTTGCTGAAGAGCACTGCTGGAATCGTTTTGAGAAGGATATTAACGTCCAACCAAAGGGACCAGTTTTCGATATATTCGTGATCCATCTGCATCCAGCGATCAAAGGAAACATTGTTCCGACCGCTGATCTGCCAGATACAGGTGATTCCCGGCTTGACGGAAAGGCGCTTGCGGAAAAGCCACTCGTAACGCGCCACCTCGTCCGGGAGTGGCGGGCGAGGTCCGACGAGGCTCATTTCCCCGCTAAGTACATTGAACAATTGGGGAAGCTCATCGATACTTGTTTTGCGAATAAAACTTCCGATTCGAGTGATCCGCGGATCGTTTTCAATTTTAAACGCAGGACCATCGCGTTCGTTGAGGTGTGCGATGGCAAGTTTTCGTGCTTCCGCATCCACAACCATCGAGCGAAATTTATAGAGGCGGAACTGCCGTTGATTCATGCCGACGCGGTTCTGCACGAAGAAGACCGGCCCCGGACTTGTCAGTTTGATCAAAATGGCCACCAACAACATCAATGGCGTGAGGACAATCAAAGCAGCGAATGAAACTGACGCGTCCATGAGGCGTTTCGCAAGCAGCTGCACCAAGAGTTGCTCGCGAAAGAGCGTGACCACATATTCATCCTCGAATTCCTCGACGTAGAGGTTTCTCAACAAATTCCCGTCTTCCAAACTCGGCATCAGCCGCACGACGACACCCAGTTGCCTCGCATGTTGGACGATCATGGTGATATCACTGAAACGTGTTTCGACCGGCAAGCAAACCATGATTTCATCCACCCGCTCCTGGGTGAGGATGTGTTGCAGATTTTCTATTTCGCCGAGTACCTTCCAGCTCTTTTTTGAATTCGCTTTCCATTCCTGATGGGCGACAGGGCTCTCGGCCACGAATCCAACAATTTTATACCCTAGCTCGCGTTTGGTTTCGATTCTCTGCGCCACTTCACGGGCACGATCATTGGCTCCTACGACAAGGAGGAAACGGTAGTTGTAACCGGAGCGCCTGGCGCTCAGCAGCAGCACCCGCAGGAGAAGACGGCTTACCACACCAATCGCGGTCACGATTGCGAAGAAGATCAGGATGTTGGGGATATTGAAGCTCTTGATGGAAAAGGCCGTTGAAATCACCATTAACCAAAAAGATGCAAACCCGGTCGCCTTGATCAGGTTATAGACCTGGGTATTGAGCGCCACCAAGCGATCAGCCTTGTAGCGGATGAAATAATCGAAGATTGCGATCCATCCGACGGCGAGAATTAGCAAGCCTAGGGCATCTTCGACCTGGATCGTCGCACTCCATATCGGTGTGCCGCCTTTGATTCTGATTTCCGGACGAAAGTAAACCACACCGAAGGCCACGCACAGCAGGATGAACTGGTCCAGCAAACGGAAGATATGGATCAATAACTTGTGACGTAATCGGATCATAGCCTTTGGGGGGTAGAAGGATGAGAAAGTGAATGTTAATTGGAAACTGCCAGCGAATCATGTTGACTGCGATACCATAGTGCAAGGTCTTTGGCGAGCGGGTTCCATAGGACATCACCATACTGTGTTTGACAATATTCAAAGAACTCCTGAAGGATTTCCTGTGGATAGGATGAGGGCGAATAACGATGGTTTGGAAAATCAATGTAATCCGGGTGGATATTCACCAAGGCGAGGCCGCCGTGTTCAGCGATCCAATCCAGCTTGCGCTTCCAGATTTCCGGTGTCTTCTCACGAAGAAGAAGGAAGAGTGTGGAGTCCTGGGGCAAGGTGTAGGAAAGCTCGACGTATCCTTTGCGTTTACTCCCCGCGGGCGATTTGACGAAGAAAGGAAAGATACTTCCAGAGCCGTCAGGCTGCGGCTCGAAAGGGTCAGTATCAAAGGTGGAAGCATCGTAGAGAACGTTGAGTTCGTGGAGCCAATCAAGCTGGTGAAGCATGAAGCCGGAGCGGAATCCAACGGCCCGCCATTCTTCGATAAAGTCATTGATCAAACTGGCTTTTTTGTTGAATCCTTCGCGGGATTCAAACAATTGGCCGTCATGGTTGAGATCGTGGACACCGACTTCGTGCCCATTTTCCACCAACCATTTGCGTAGCTCGGATGGATCAGCATAAGGGCCGGCGGGAATGAAGTTGAAGGATGAACAATAGCCATAGCGTTTCTCAAGGAGAGCCAAGTCTCGGACTTTGGCAACACCGTCTTTGGACTCAACATCATGCGTGAGGACAAGTGCGAACTGCTTTCCGTCTGGCCACCCCTTCCAGCCCGCCGGAGGTGCGGCAGATGAGGGTAAAATCGGCCACACTCCTTCACTTTCTTTCAGTTGTCGTGAAACTTGGCTACGGCGGATCATCCAGCGAATGCTGCGCGGAATGAATGGCTTCACCTTGTAATAGGTGCGTGCCAACAATCCATGCGATCCGCCAGCCATCGCGTGCATCTGGGGTTTCATTGCGGCTTGTTCGGACATTCTTCAGGGCAGATCTGGATCGAAGATTCAATTGTCGCCGATGAGCCAGCTTGGAGCATGGTTGCGGGTTTTGTTAAAGACACACGAGACATCGGCCTTGCCTTTGACCAATTCTGAGTAGCCCCATTTGAGGCTATCACGGCTGGTATTTTCAGCATCCAACACGAGAAGAACCTTGTCCATGAGGCCGGCCATGGTGAGCGTCCGGCTGGTTTGATCAATGGTTGGCATATCAAAGATGATATAATCGTAATCGCTCGCCTGGAGTTTGGGGAGGAGCTCGAACAGTTGCATGGGGGTGAAAGTGCTCAATCCAGATTCATCCCTGCGGGCGAGGGCACTCGCGTAAAAGAGGTTTTGTTTGCTTTGTTTGAAATCTGATTTGTTCGCGATTTGAAGAGCGGCATTGAGCGATTGCCTTGGCAATTCACCAAACAACGGGCTTTCCTCTGGGTGGAACGAACTCAAATCGACCAGGAGCACCTTACAGCCTTTGATTTCCGAGAATGACTTGGCAAGGCCTGCGGCGATCGTAGAAGCTCCAGCCCCTGCAGAAAGGCCGGTGACCGCGACCAGCTTTGGCTTGTGAACGATGTTGTTCATTTCAAAATTAAAGATCATCCTGTCCCGAATGGTTTCAGAATACGGCAGGATGAAATGGCTGGCTTTGCGCTCTTTACCCAGTGTGGCGCGATCCCGCTCCGGCATGGATAGGGATTCATCGGGATCCGAATGCCCGGTGCCGAGACGTGCGGGTGCCGAACCATTGGAGATCATAAACCCACCGCGGTCTCGATTCCGAATCAGTGGGATGGAGAGCATCAGAGGCAATTGCAAGCGAGTGAGAATCTCGATGGGACGCTTCACGCGGCGATCAAAGAGAAGTTCAATCAAGAAAGCCAAGCCTACACCCAGGGCCATTCCGCCTCCTGCCAGGGCGAGAACGATTTTCTGGGTCGATTTAGGAAACGCCTTAAGGGGTTCCGAGGGGTTTTGCACGATGTCAATGTTGGGCATTCTTGACGGGTCAAGTGTAAGATCTACCTTGGCGTTTTTCAGATTGGATTCGAGGGAACGGTACTCTGATTCTTCCATTTGCTTATCGCGCACAAGGACATCGACTTTTGCGCCGATTGCATACTGTTCCTTGAACTGTTCTTTGATTTCCTCGAGGTGTGCGGTATGCACCCGCACTCGTGCCTTCACCGCCTCAAGGCGTGCTTGGCTGTCCGCATAACTGGAAGGAGCCCCTCTATCATTGGGCTCTGAAGCAACAAGTTCCGATGTGAGGCTGGGGTAACGACTGATCATCGCTTGGCGACGGGATTCATAATCAGCCAGTTGAGATTGGCTCAATTCCAGCAGACGATTGCCGGGTTTGAATTTGAGCTTCAGCTCCATTTCACGCTTCTGGAGAACATCGATTAGATTGAGGATGGCTTTGTATTCCGAAAGTGCGCCTGCGGGTAGCGCCTGAGGAGGATCAGCCTTTGTCTTGGGTGTTTTACTATCTTTGCTTTCTTGAGCACTTGCGGAAGCCGCAAAGGATTTGATAGAGGCTTCTGCCTCTGCCAAATCCGCCCTTGCTTCCATGAGATTGCCCTGAGTTTTGGTGCGCTGGTCTGTAAGGAATCCGGTGGCTTCCGCGAGCGAGATGATTCCGGATTGCGAGCGAAGTGCATCGAGCTCGGTTTCCGTTTCCTTGAGCTTGGTCCTTGCCTCCTCGACTTGCTTTGCGACCAGTTCAAAGGCCGCAGGAGAACGATGAATCTGCAAATGTTTGAGAAAGTATTGCCTGACAATTTCCTTGAGGATCAAGGTGGAGAGTTGTTTTTCCGAGTTACTATAGTTGATATGGATCACATTGCTCCCAGGCGTGACGAAAATTTCCATACCGTTTGAAACGGTCCCCGCAGCATCCGCCAGCGATGCCAGCGGGTATTTCGGTAGAATTTTAGCCACCCCAAGTGACTCCGCAACAGCCAGGGTGAGGTCCGTGCTTTTGAGTATCTCCAACTCCGTATCAAGCACATAACCCGATCCATACCTGGTGCCGGGCTGCAAGGTGTTTTCCTCATCTCTAACAATGACATATTTGACCAATAGTTTCGCCGTTGACGAATACACAGGTTCCTGATTTTTTTGGAAAATATAAGCGGCTGCGAAACCCAGAAGCGAGAGCAGCAGGATTTTCCATTTGTGTTTGAATATTACATAAATGATATCATGAATACCAAAGGTTGCGCCTGATGGCTGTGATTGGGACTTCTGCATTGAAGTGGTTTGGGAATGGTAGGTGTGAAACGAGTCCGCCAGCAGGAAGAATCTATGAAAGAACCGTGGCTGGCCAGGCTTGTGACAAGGCGTCGCCCACGGCTTGGATTTGTATGGGACTCAAAGCGGCAAAGATGGGAAGGGAGATGAAGGACTTCGAGCAGGCCTCGGAGATTGGAAAGTCTCCGGCACGGTGGCCAAGGTTTTGGTAGGCCGGCTGGAGATGAATCGGAACCGGATAGTGAATTCCGAAGCCAATATCGTTTTGCGCGAGAACACTCAGGACGCGCTCTCTTTCCGGAGTGCGGACCGAGTAGATATGATAGGCATGCGTCCGATGGTTGCCGGTACGGGGGCAAGAAACTTCTTTGATCGGGCCGAGAAGTGCATCGTAGGCGGCGGCATGTGCGCGGCGTTGGTCATTTTCCTGATCGAGATTGGGCAGTTTCAGGCTCAAGACTGCCGCCTGAATCCCGTCCATCCGGCTGTTCCAACCGATGATTTTATGATGATACTTCCGAGTTTGACCATGGTCCCGAAGTGCTCTCAGCCGACTTGCGAGTTGAGGGTCGTTGGTGACAATCGCACCCGCTTCGCCGATGGCTCCGAGATTTTTTCCCGGATAGAAGCTAAAACACCCGGCATGCCCGATGGAACCAGCCTTGCGGTTCTGATACTCCGCACCATGACTTTGGGCGGCATCTTCAATCACTTTGAGATTATACTTCAACGCCACTCTTAGAAGCGGTGCCATCTCCGCCACTTGCCCAAACAAGTGGACCGGGATGAGCGCCTTGGTGCGGGATGTGATCGCACTCTCCAGCGCGGAAGGATCCATGGTGTAGGTGACAGGGTCTATATCAACGAAGACGGGCCTGGCTCCTGTTAGGCTGATCGCTTCAGCCGTGGCGATGAAACTCATTGGCACGGTGATGACTTCGTCACCCGGGCCGATTCCCATGGCGGTGAGGGTGAGCCATAGCGCATCTGTTCCGCTGCCCACACCGATGGCATGGCTGGAGCCACAGTAATTTGCAAATTGTTCTTCAAAACGTTCTACGAAAGGGCCGCCTGCAAACTCACCTGAATCGATCACCTTTCCGATGGCACGCTGGATCTCCCTTTTCAGCGGTGCATGAAGTGCCTTGAGGTTGGTGAATGGGACTTTCATGCGCGAGTCTGGATTATACGGCGGCAGATAGCTGCCTGGAGGCAGAGTCCAGCTCCAGAACACGAGGATTGTTTGGAGAGACCGGGCCGCCAGCCGTCTTTAGGGAAAGGCTGCTGGCTTCCAAGATTCTAACGATCTCCAGGCCTTCCTCCCCTGGCGTGAGGGGAACCTGATCGTTCAGCACGCAATCGACAAAGTGGGCGCACATTTGATGGAGAGGTTCGCTTTGGGTGAGATGCGGGATGAAACAATCTCCATAATGATACGAGTATTGGAACTCTGCAAAACTATCATAACGGGGTGGGCAATCCACTCTCACATCGTAGATTCTAATTTTCTCTAGCGGCTGGAGATCATCGTAAACGATCATTTTGAGAGTCCCTACAAAGGTCATCTGACGCACTTTCCGTGGCTCCAACCAACTGCTCTGGATCGTGGCAAAACGGTTTTTACTGAAACTCAGGGATAGGTTTGAAACGTCCTCGACGCGGGGATTGATATTTGCATTGCCCTGACAATTGATCAAATGGGGGGACTCTCCCATCAGGTGGACAATGATTGAGAGATCATGAGGAGCGAGATCCCAGACCACGTTGATGTCCTGCTTGAAGAGGCCGAGGTTGAGTCTTTGGCAGTTGATGTATTTGAGTTCGCCAATGTCGCCCGAAGCAATGATTTCACTGACTTTCCTGAGTGGCTCGGAGTAGCGATAGGTGTGGCCGACCATGAGAGTGAGGCCGGCATCGCGCGCGAGATTGATGAGTTCCTGGCATTGCTCCGTAGTGCAGGCCATGGGTTTCTCGACGAGGACATGTTTACCTGCCAAGAGCGAAGCTTTCGCAAGGGAATGATGGGAGGCGATTGGCGAGGCAATGGCGATGGCATCAAGCTCGACTTGCTGAAGCATTTCCCTGAAATCCTTGAAGCCGGCCACCGCAGGATAGAGATCCTGCATGGCTTCGAGCCTGGATTCATCCAAGTCTGCGACGGCGACAAGTTCTGCGGAGGGGAGATTGCAGAAGTTCCTTGCGAGGTTGGGTCCCCAATAGCCATAGCCCACAATTCCGATGGCAAGCGGCTTTTTCACGGAGAATCAGCCGAGCCGATGTGATTGGTAGGAAGTCTCGGGTTTTCCAGCGAACCCGGCGCCTTTGGGTTGCTTGCGATGCTGCTTGGCAGCTTGGCACATTTGGACGGCGAGAGCTGCGGGAGTGCGCATCATGATGAACAAATCAAGGAGGAGGGAAGAATTCCTCACGTATTCCACGTCCATCATGTTCATCTGGCTGAAGGTCGTTTGATTCTTACCGTTCACCTGCCAGTTTCCGGTGAGGCCGGGAAGGGCGTTAAAGCGCTCCCGCTGCCTTTCGGAGAAAAAGACGTATTCTTGTGGGAGGCAAGGGCGAGGACCGACGAGGCTCATTTCTCCGCGCAGGACGTTGAGCAATTGCGGTAATTCATCAAGCCCGGCGGCGCGCAGAAGGCAACCACCGGGGATCAGACGGGAATCACAAAGGAGATCCAGTTTGATCATCGGACTGTTCGATTTCACCAAATGCTTCAGGTAGGTCTCATGACGCTTGGTGGCCGCATTGAGTTTCATGCTGCGGATTTTGTAGAGGACGAATGGCCTACCGTTCTGGCCAATGCGCTTCTGGGTGTAGAGCGCTGGACCGCGGGAAACAAGGCGCACCCAAAGCACAATGCAGAGCATCAAAGGAAGGGTGAAAGGAAGGCTGAGGAAAATGCAGGAAAGATCCAATGCCCTTTTCCATTCAAGTTGAGCCGAAGTGGAAGTGGGGTGGCCAGGGGGTTTCAACTCTGGTGGCGTGCCTTTAAAACCTATGAGTTTGAAATCGCGGTCTGGATTGGGATCGTTCGCAAGGGGAGCCTTGAGAAGGGTGGGTGTGCTTTTGAAGGTGGGAACCTTCTTTTTGGCGGTGTTTTCGAGAACAGCAGTGTTCATGGGGGAGCTTCGGGGGGGGTGGGGGGCTGGTGGGGGGAGTTTGGATTGGTTGCGGGGTTGCAACCTGGTGAATCTTAATTGGGGTGAGGCATTCTTTATCAGGGGAAAATTCTTTATATTTAACAGCAATTACGCTACCGCCCTTGGTCGTTTAATGTCGTAAGACACTAAAACCTGTAGGAGTTGGAGACTGGCTGTGGTGAGATCGTTTCATTCCTTTTTTAAATTCTAACCGAACACTGCGCTTTTGCAGTCAATGACAAACAAAAGAATCAGTTGCTCGAATGCGGGTGATCGTGGGAGTATCACTCGAATTTGCAAGGAAAAAGACGAGACTGGAGTTGTTGTTAGCTTTTTTTAAACGTGGATCAATACAATTTAGAGATATTAACTAATTTAGGAGGGATCTTTGAGGCCCATGTGATGCGCCCGATACCCCTGGGAGAGAGCTGAAGCGGTCCGCCTCCACGGCAAGACCCGTCGATGGGTTGGCTTGTCGGAAGTGGTCGATTGTCCTCGCATGGCAAAAGACGCTCTCTGCGGAGGAGTGCATTAAATTTTGAATTAAAACACAAGCCTTCGGCACAAACTCAAGTTTAGTAATGGCGGGCAAAAGGACTTTCATCTCGGCTGGGGGGGAGGAGAAACACTTCAGGGTGACATCTCAACTCCGGGAGTGTGACAAAAAGTTTTGTTTTTGTAACTACGTGATCGCGGATGGCAGCCCACAAAAGGACAACGCTGCCGGAAGCATTCAATCCGCTTGGACGAGTGGGAATGACCCAAACTCTCTCATTGAAGCCAAAATTCGGAGGAAATTGCATCATTCTTCAATTTTTCTCCCAGACAAGTCACTGGTTCTCTTAAATTGAGCATTTTTTTTGCCAATTCGCAGAAAATTCGCTGGGCCTGGAAACGGGAGTATCAATTCATTCATCTGGAAGCCTTAAAATTGGACTGAGATTTCCGCAGATACCGTGAAACGAGACCAATCTTGCTGACCCTGATTCATGGAATAACCTGTCCGGGTGTTTAAAAACACCCGATCTGACACCAATGTCCGATTGTAAAAAACAAAGAGTCCGACGGTATTTTCATTTTCAAGGTCGATGTCTGAAGAATCCACCGGCTCTGAGCTGGATAGGTTCAAATCGGTGCCAAATCCCCATGAGCCACGGAGGAGAGAGCGGGAGAGGTTGCTTGTCAGGGCCAGGTTATTGACGACGTAGCCCTGATCCGTAGGGGAGGGCACGGTGACGTAAGAGAGGCTATTGAGCCAGGACCAGCGTTCATCAATCGCATAGCTGGCCTGTAAATCCCCACGCGCTCGAAGGGTGGTGTTGTTTTGATTGCCATCGGAGAACTTGGCATACTCGAGGCCGAAAGAGGCGGAGATCCGGATTCTTTGGCCAGCGAGATACTGCGCCCTCATTGCGAAGGCCCAGGCATCCGCGCTGCCGATGTTATCCGACTCGACGCGGCTGTAGGAAATAATTGGCCCGAAGCTGAGCCGTTCCGTAGCCGACCAAAGTCCGCCGAAACTTAATGAATACACGTCAGATCCCACCCCTTCGCTACTTCCGTAATCGGATCGAATGTAGGACAGATCTGCCTGCAATGAGGTTCGCGGCGCAATTTGATAGGTGGCTTGAAGTCCGGTGTTGATTTGGGAACCCGTAATGAACTCGGAGGTCAGGCGGTCTGTGCCTGACAGCTCGGCGTAACGGGCGAATGCTGTGAAATTGGTTTTGGCACCCTTGAGTGTCGCACGAATGTCGCCGCTCTGATCCACACCGTTGAGATCCGAGTTGTTTAAAAGGATCCGGGCGACTGGCGCATAGTTCGCCACCATCGAAAACGCGGCGCCGCCTTCGGGGTCCGTTGCGTAAGTGATCCACGGCGCAATGGAAGTGGTCAGCTCATTTTCCAGGTTTTCTTCTCTTAGAAACAAATTGGAGTCGTAGCCGACGTTCATCCCGATGCCGTAGAGGAACTGGCCCTTGATGCCATCGGTCAAACCCGAGCCGAGGCGGTCTCCTGCGGTTACCACGTTCCTCAATCCCAGCGGATCCGTGTTGGTGACCCGGACGCTGAAATCCTGAGCATTTGCCCCACTCCAAATCAAAGTGGAAGAGAACAAGCTTACAAAACATGCCCGTTCTAGCCGAACTCTTGCGGGTGGGATCTTGAATGAAGCCATTGTTCTTCGAGAATCATCTTATTTCGTTAGGGATGTCAATTCCAATAAACCGAACTATGTCCCCGCCGATCTCGATTCCGCCAGAAGCCGACGTTCTGCCGAAAAAATCTGGATAGCTTGTCCTCAACGCGATCGTGTAGGGTAAGCGGAATTGACAACCACAGACGGATGAATATCCTCGGGCGGCCCTACCCCTTCTCCCTACCGCAATTACACTGCCATTGATGAGTTCCCCCACTTCCAAGATCCTGAACGCCTTGGGATCCTTTCTTGACCCGCGAAGTTACCTCCATGTGCTTCGCCTGATGCATTTCTATGGATACAGCCACGTGCGGGAAAAAGGCAAACTGAGCTGCGGTAAAGGCACCGCCATCGCGCCAAATGTGTCCTTTCGAAATGGCGAGCGCATCACTCTGGGCTGCGGCTGCCATCTGGGCGAACGCTGCTTCCTATGGGCGGGTGATTCGAGCGGACGCATTTTTCTGGGAGATCACGTGATCCTTGCGCCGGGAGTTTTCATCACCGCCTCCAACTACAAACTCGAAGACGGCAAACCGATCCATGAACAGCCGAAAATCGAAAAGGACATCCGTATCGGTAGCGATGTCTGGCTCGGCACGGGCGTCGTGGTGACCGCTGGGGTAACCATCGGTGACGGCTGCATCGTGGGTGCCGGCGCGGTGGTCACCAAAGATCTGCCCGCCGGCTCCATCGCTGGTGGAGTGCCCGCCAAAATCATTGGAACCCGAGAAATGCAACCATGAAAGCCGACGTCGCCATTGTCATCGTGACTTACAATTCCGAGGGCCACATCGCCCCCTGCCTTGAGAGCGTTTTCGCTCAGCGCAAATCGGTTAGCCAACAAGTCATCGTGGTGGATAACAGCCCCAACGACCGTACGGTGGATTTCATCCGGGCGAATTTTCCCGAAGTCGAGCTGGTGGTTCCCGGGGCAAACCTCGGATTCGCCAAGGGCGTCAATCTCGGGGTAAAACGCTCGGAAGCGGAATTCGTTCTGTTATTGAATCCCGACACGATCCTGCTGGAAAGCGCGGTGGACGTCATCGTGGACTTCGCCCGCCGGAATCCCAGCCACGGGCTGTATGGCGGCCGCACCCAGACTCCAGAGGGCGATCTCAACCCATCCTCCTGCTGGGGGTTGCCATCGCTCTGGAGCCTCGGCTTGTTCGCCTGCGGCCTGACGACTTTTGCTCCGGGAAATCCGTGGCTGGACCCTGAATCGCTTGGAAAATGGCAGCGCGATACCGTGCGCGAGGTCGGTGTGATCACCGGTTGTTTCCTGCTTGCGACCACTGCGGTTTGGAACGAACTCGGTGGTCTGGACGAACGCTATTTCATGTATGGCGAGGATGCCGATCTGGCAATGCGCGCCCACCGGGCCGGCTATCGTCCCGTGATTTGTCCGGACGCGAAACTGGTGCATGAGGATGGCGGTTGTTCAGATACGCCCGTGCACAAATTGCTGCTGCTTTTCAAGGGCAAGGCGAGTTTGGTGAGAATGCATTGGAAAGGCCCCACCCAATCGCTCGGGCTGTTTTTCCTCGCCGCCGGAGCCGGCCTGCGGGCGGTGATTAGCCAGCTCAAAGGTCCGTCGAGCGAAAGCGCCGGTCCGGGGCGTTGGCAGACGCTCTGGCGCGAACGCAAAGACTGGCTCCAAGGCTACGGCGGCGAGGCATCCAGCTGAGCTTTACATCCCCTCACTTTATATTGACACGCGATGACCTCCTCACCACCCGACATCCTCATTTTCTGCGGCCAAGACTGGTGGTATCACAACCGCGCCCACAGTGATTTCCAACTGATGACCCGCGCGGCGAAATACCGCAAGGTTTTGTTAGTGAACAGCATCGGCATGCGGATGCCGAGCCCAGGTAAAAGCCCGATGTTGTTCCGGCGGCTCTGGCGGAAAGCGAAGAGCATGCTCCGCCCCGCCTGCAAGCCGCTGGAGGACAGGCCGGACTACAACCTGATGACGCCGATCCTGTTTCCGTTCTACGGCAGCGCCAAGGCCCGCGCCTTCAACGCCTGGTTCATCCGGTTCCAGGTCAACCGCATGGCGCGCAAGCTCGGCATCGTCGAACCCCACATCATCGTCACCCTACCGACCGCCTGGGACGTGGCGAAAAAAATGCGCCGCAGCTCCTTGACTTACAACCGCAGCGACAAGCACTCCGGCTTTTCCGAGGTGGACAACTCCTTGATCGTCCGCCTGGAAAACGAATTGATCAGAAACGCCGACACCGTCCTTTACTGCTGCCGGAATCTGATGGCGAGCGAACGGGAAATGGCGGGTGACCGGGCCCGCTTCCTCGATCACGGCGTGGATACCCAACATTTTGCCGCCAAACCGCCCAGTGGCGCGATCACCAGCCTCGGCCATCCACGGCCCATCATCGGTTTCTTCGGCGGACTGGAGCACTACGTGGTCGATTTCGATCTGTTGGAGAAAATTGCCAAGGAGCGTCCTCATTACTGTGTCGTTCTGATTGGCGATGCGACTCTTTCGCTGGACCGGCTCAAAGCGCATCCCAACATCCACTTGTTAGGATTCCAGCCCTACGAGGAGATTCCGGATCTCGGCCACGATTTCGACATCTCGAACATACCCTATCTTAACAACGACTGGACCCACTGGATCAATCCGATCGCGCTCAAGGAATATCGAGTGTTAGGTCATGAGATCGTTGCCGCCCGTTT
>Ga0105048_10006830_pt1 | contig 18389 bp, 18 predicted proteins | sample MAT05_FD_78382 | JGI IMG/M metagenome (GOLD analysis project Ga0105048, IMG submission 78382) | Freshwater microbial communities from Lake Fryxell liftoff mats and glacier meltwater in Antarctica - MAT-05 | ecosystem: Environmental > Aquatic > Freshwater > Ice > Liftoff microbial mat | place... | reverse complement strand
GCGGCAGCTCGGATGAACTCGCCGACCTCGCACTGGTGATCGAATATATTGCCGAAATCCCCGGGATCGAGCGCATCCGCTACACCACCTCGCATCCGCGCGAGCTCTCGCAGCGGCTGATCGACGTCTATGCCAGCGTTGCGAAGCTCGTCTCGCACCTGCATCTGCCGGTGCAATCGGGGTCGGACCGCGTTCTCGCGGCGATGAAACGCGGCTACACGGCGATCGAATACAAGAGCCTGGTGCGCCGGCTACGCGCCGCGCGGCCCGACCTGTCGCTGTCGTCGGACTTCATCGTCGGCTTCCCCGGCGAGAGCGCCGAGGACTTTGAGAAAACAATGAAGCTGATCGACGACGTGCATTTTGACGCGTCGTTTTCCTTTCTCTACAGCGCGCGCCCGGGCACGCCGGCTGCTGAACTTTCCGACGATACGCCGCATGCGATCAAGCAGGAGCGCCTGCTGCGGCTGCAGCAGCGCATCGACGCACTGGCGCAGGAGGTTTCGCAGGCGATGGTCGGCAGCGTGCAGCGGGTTCTCGTCGAAGGGCAGTCGAAGAAGGACGCCAGCGAGCTTGCCGGGCGCACCGACAACAACCGCATCGTGAATTTCGCCGGTAATCCGCGTCTCATCCACAGTTTCGTGAACCTGCGCATCGTGTCGGCCATGCCGCATTCGCTGCGTGGCGAGATACTGGTCAAGGAACCATGAGTCCAAAAACTCCAACCGCACCGGCGGCGATTGACGTTCTCCTCTCCCCGGTCGATAACCACCGGCTGGCCAACCTCTGTGGCGCGCTCGACGAAAACCTGCGTCAGCTCGAAACCGCACTCGACGTGTCGATCGCCCGCCGCGGCGAGCGCTTCACGCTGCGCGGCGCCGCCGAGCAGACGGCGCGCGCCTCCGAAGCGCTGCAGATGTTCTACGCGCTGGCCAAGGACACGCTCTCGGTCGACGATATCCAGCTCGGCCTGATCGAACTCATGAACCGGCCGGCGCGCCAGGGTTCGCTGGTCAGCGGCCTGTCGCCGACACTGATGACGCGCAAGACCGAGCTGCACGGCCGCACGCCGAACCAGATCGAGTATTTGAAGAACATCCAGGAACACGACATCACCTTCGGCACCGGCCCGGCCGGAACCGGCAAGACGTATCTCGCCGTCGCCTCGGCAGTCGACGCGATCGAGCGCGAACTCGTCCAGCGCATCGTCCTGACGCGGCCGGCGGTCGAGGCCGGCGAGCGGCTCGGTTTTTTGCCCGGCGACCTGGCACAGAAAGTCGATCCGTATCTGCGCCCACTCTACGACGCGCTCTACGATCTCATGGGCTTTGACAAGGTGGCCAAACTCTTCGAACGTGGCGCCATCGAGATCGCGCCGCTCGCCTACATGCGCGGGCGCACGCTCAACCACGCCTTCATCATCCTCGACGAGGCGCAGAACACGACGCCCGAGCAGATGAAGATGTTCCTCACGCGCATCGGCATCGGCGCCAAGGCGGTGGTCACCGGCGACGTGACGCAGAGCGACCTGCAGCGCGGCCAGAAGAGCGGCCTCATCGAAGCGCGCAAGATTCTCCAGGAGGTGCGCGGCATCGCCTTCACCGAGTTCCAGAAGGACGACGTCGTTCGCCACCCGCTGGTAGCGCGCATCGTCTCGGCCTACGAGGCCCATACGGCAGCAGAAGAAGCGCAACGCGATGGCCAGTAAGCGCTTGAACCTCAGCGTGCAGTACGCGCACGCACCCGATCGTTTGCCCGCGCGCGTGCACGTCCGCGCCTGGGCACGCGCGGCGCTCGACGTCGACGGCCCGCGTGGCGGCCAGATCACCGTACGCTTTGTCGACGAAGGCGAAGGCCGCGCGCTCAACCGCGATTATCGGCACAAGGATTACGCGACCAACGTGCTCTCGTTTCCCTACGCCAGCGAACCCGTCGTTTGCGGCGACCTCGTCGTCTGCGCGCCGGTCGTCGAGCGCGAAGCGGCCGAGCAAGGCAAGTCGCCGCTCGCCCATTACGCCCACCTGATCGTTCATGGCCTGCTGCATCTGCAAGGCTACGATCACCAGTCCGGAGAGGACGACGCACGCCGCATGGAGAACCATGAGCGGGTGATCCTCGCCGGACTCGGGTATGCTGACCCGTATTTGACTCAGTGAAAGCAAGCGGTAAATCGGCAACCGACGCTTCCTGCCGATAACCCTAGCGCCTTACTCTTGACTGCAAAATGGACCCTGACAAACCGAGCTTATTTGAACGCCTTTCTTCCTTACTCCTGCGCGAACCCGAGGATCGGGAACAACTGATCGAACTGCTGCGTTCGGCGCACGAGCGCGATCTGCTCGACGCCGACGCCCTGTCGATCACCGAAGGCGCCCTCGCCGCCTCGGAAATCAGCGTGCGCGACATCATGGTTCCGCGCGCGCAAATTGAAATCGTCGATATCGACGACCGCCTCGCCGACGTGATTGCGCAAGTCAACCGCACCGGCCATTCGCGTTTTCCGGTCATCGACGGCAACCGCGACCGGGTGATCGGCGTGCTCCTCGCCAAAGACCTTCTCCGCGTGCATAGCGAGGAGCAATTTCGGCGCCGCGAGTGGCTGCGCCCGGCGGTTTTCATTCCCGGATCGAAACGTCTCAACGTGCTGCTGCGCGAGTTTCGCGTCTCGCACAACCACATGGCGATCGTCATCGACGAATACGCCGGCGTCTGCGGGCTGATCACCATCGAAGACGTCCTCGAGCAGATCGTCGGCGATATCGAGGACGAATACGATTTCGACGAGGCCGACGATGCCATCCGGCTTGACGAGAGCGGCCGCTACCGCGTCAAGGCGCAAACCGAGATCGCCGACTTCAACGCGGCGCTCGGCACGCATTTTAGCGACGCCGAGTGCAATACGGTCGGCGGCCTGATTTTGCAACACCTCGGCCGCGTGCCGAAGCGTAACGAGACGATCGACGTCGACGGCTTGCGCTTCCACGTCCTGCGCGCCGACAGCCGCCGCCTCTACACCCTGCTCGTCGGCAGCGTTCAAGACGCCGATGTCGCGGCTTAAGGCCCGCGCTTACCGCCTTTTTGCCGCGCTGCTGCTCGGCGCAGTCAGCGTCCTCGCCTACGCGCCCTTTGCCTGGTTCCCGCTGATCGGGCTGACCCTCGCCGCGCTGTACGCGCTGCTCGCTGGCGCCGCCGACGAGCAACGCGGCGCGCCAAAAGGGGAGTATCAGGGCGCGCTGATCGGCGCCGCCTTCGGCTTTGGCCTGTTCATCGCCGGCGTCTCGTGGGTCTATGTCAGCTTGAGCGTCTTTGGCGGAATGCCGGCGGCGGTCGCCGCGCTCGCCACCTTCCTCTTCTGCGTCATTATGTCCCTCTACCCGGCTGCCGTCGGGGCGCTCTTCGTGCGCTTTTCCCCGGCCGGCTGGTGGCCGCCAGCGCTCTTTTTCGCCGCCTTGTGGGCGCTTGGCGAATGGCTGCGCGGCTGGGTACTCACCGGTTTTCCCTGGCTTGCCGTCGGCTATTCGCAGACGCTTCCCAGCCCGCTCGCGGGGCTGGCGCCAGTATTCGGCGTGTTCGGCGTTTCGTTCGCCAGCGCGCTCTTTGCCGCGCTGCTGGCGACGGCCTGGCGAGCCCCGCGCAAGGCCGTGCCGCCCGTGCTCGCCGCCGGACTACTACTCGCTGCCGGGGCGCTGCTCGGCGAAGTGCGCTGGACGGCGCCGGACGGCGCGCCGCTCTCGGTCGCGCTGCTCCAGGGCAACGTCGCGCAGGACCTCAAATGGCGGCCGGAAAAATTCTCCGAATCGTTGCACACCTACTACCGCCTGGCGCAGGATAACCCGGCGCAGCTCACGGTAATGCCCGAGACGGCGCTGCCGGCCTTTCTCGATCAGATACCGGCGGCCTACCTCGACGACCTTAAAAGGCTCGCCGAACGCGAAAACGGTGACCTGCTGCTCGGCATCGCTATCGGCCAGGCGACACAATACGCCAATAGCGCGATCAGCCTCGGCACCTCGCCGACGCAGCAATACAGCAAGTCGCACCTCGTTCCTTTCGGCGAGTTCGTCCCGCCCGGCTTTGGCTGGTTCCTCAAACTGGCCAACATTCCGATGTCCGATTTCACGCCGGGTGCCGCCCGCCAGCCCGCGCTGCGCATCGCCGGGCAGAAAGTCGCCGTCAATATCTGCTACGAGGACGCTTTCGGCGAGCAGATCATTCGTGCGCTGCCCGAAGCAACGCTGCTCGTTAACCTCTCTAACGTCGCCTGGTTCGGCGACTCGCTGGCGCCCGCGCAACACCTGCAGATCGCGCAGATGCGCGCGCGCGAAACGGGCCGCATGATGTTACGCGCGACGAATACCGGGATGACCGCCATCATCGGCGCCGACGGCGAGGTAGTGAGCGTTCTGCCACCCTTCACGCGTGGCGCCTTGCGCGGGCAAGTGCGCGCTTACACCGGCAGCACGCCCTACGTGCGCTGGGGCAATTGGCCGGTGATCGCTGGCGCGCTGCTGCTGATCGTTTTATTATGGCGACGCAGCGCTGCACGCCCCGTCCCTTCCTGAGAGAACGCCACCATGGCCTTGCTGACGTGGTCCGATCACTATCTGATCGGTAACGAGACGATTGATCAGCAGCACAAAGAACTGTTCCGGCTGATCAACGCTTTTCATTCTCACTGGCTCGAGGAGCGCAATCAGCGGGATATTGTGCCGCTGCTCAACCGCCTCATCGCCTACGCCGAAATGCATTTTCGCCAAGAGGAATCCATCATGGACGCGGCGGGTTTCCCGCTGGCCGGCGAGCACCAGCAGATTCACGAAGCGATGATCGACACCATTTTCCGCTTGCAGCAAGCCTACGAGGACGGCAGCTTGCGCCTCGAAATGGAGACGATGAACTTTGTCAAGTCGTGGCTGACCCAGCACATTCTCGAAAATGACTTCCGCTTTCGCGAATTCATGAAGAAGAAACAAAGCCTCGCCAAGACGGCACAACCGTAATCCGGGCGCCGCTTCCCGCACCTTTCATTACCCGATTTTCGACGAGGAGTGCCCGTGTCCGATCAGCCTGTAGCACCGTCCGCAGCAGCGTCTATTTCCGAAGCGCTGATCAAGGCCGCCGGAATCCGCATCGTCAGTTCGAGCGAACTCTATCCCGCGCATCAGCAACCGGGCGACACGGCGCTGCCGATGCTCGTCGTAGACAACGCGCTCGGTCGCGCGGTCATCGCCCTGCAGGGCGCGCACGTGATGGCCTATCGCGCGGCCGGTCAGCGCGAGATGCTGTGGGTCTCGCCGAAATGCGTCATTGACGCCGGGCGACCGATGCGCGGCGGCATCCCGCTCTGCCTGCCGTGGTTCGGCCCGGGACCCGACGGCAAAACGCTGCACGGCTTCGCCCGCACCATGCCGTGGACGCTGATCGGCGCGCAGGCGCTCGAAAGCGGCGCGACGCGCCTTGAGCTCGAACTCGTCGGCGACGCGACGACCTCCGCGCTGTGGCCGCACGCCTTCGCCTTCCGCCTCGAGATCGTCGTCGGCAGCGAGTTACGCCTCGCCATTTCGGCGCAGAACCGCGGCCCCGACGTCGCGCCTTTCGCCTTTGCCTTCCATACCTATTTTGCTGTTCCCGACGTCGCCCGGACGCGCGTCTCCGGCCTCGCCGGAGTCACTCTGATCGACAAGATGGACAACTTCGCGCGCCAGGAACAGCAGGGCGACGTGACGATCAGCGCGGTTACCGACAGCATTTATCTTGCCGCCCCGGCGCGGCAGACGGTGCATTGCGACAGCGAAGGTTTCAACATCGAATCGAACAGCCGCTGCGCGCTGGTCTGGAACGCGTGGACCAACGACAAGAACATGGCCGACCTTGGTGCCGGCAACCATGTCGGTTACCTCTGCGTCGAGCGCGGCGATTTCGCCGATTACGCGGTGACCCTGCTGCCCGGCGGCAAATACGGCTGCTCGATGACTTTGTCGTACTGATCCGCGACGCGGCCTGCGGCGGAAACGAAAACCCACCGCAGAGGCGCAGAGATCGCGCAGCGATCGCGCAGAGAAAAGAAGGCGGGCAAGCCAAGGGCTATCTGTTTCTTGATCTTCACTGCGACCCCTCTGCGCCGCTGTGCCTCTGCGGTAGATTTTAAATCCTCGAGCGTTTGCCGCAGGCGCTTGATCCAGCGCTCTCGCGGCATGAAAAACCAAGTAAAATCTGGCCTCTCCCGAATTTACGAAGTCTGTCATGCCAACTTTTCAGGAAGTCATTCTGCGTCTCCAGAATTTCTGGGACCAGCACGGATGCGCGCTACTCCAGCCTTATGACATCGAGGTCGGCGCCGGCACCTTTCACACTGCGACCTTCCTGCGCGCCATCGGCCCCGAGCCGTGGAACGCGGCCTACGTCCAGCCGTCGCGCCGACCCAAGGACGGCCGCTACGGCGAGAACCCGAACCGCCTGCAGCACTATTACCAGTACCAGGTCGTCCTCAAACCGTCGCCGGCCAACATCCAGGAGCTTTACCTGCAATCGCTGACGGCGCTCGGCATCGACCTTGCGCAACACGACATCCGCTTCGTCGAGGACGACTGGGAATCGCCGACGCTCGGCGCCTGGGGCCTCGGCTGGGAAGTCTGGCTCGACGGCATGGAGGTGACGCAATTCACTTATTTCCAGGAAGTCGGCTCGCTGACCTGCAAGCCGGTGCTCGGCGAGATCACCTACGGTCTCGAACGTCTGGCGATGGTCCTGCAGGGCGTCGAAAACGTTTATGACCTGGTCTGGGCGAAGAGCGACAGCCGCGTGCTGACCTACGGCGACGTCTATCACCAGAACGAAGTCGAGCAGTCCAAATACAATTTTGAGCATTCGAACGTCGACATGTTGTTTCAGCACTTTGCCGACCATGAATCGGAAGCCAAGCGCCTGATGGGGCTCGCGCTCGCGCTGCCGGCCTTCGAACAGGTCATGAAGTGCTCGCACTGCTTCAACATGCTCGACGCACACGGCGCCATTTCGGTCACCGAACGCGCCGCCTACATCGGCCGCGTGCGCGCGCTGGCGCGCGAAGTCGCGCAGGCCTTCTACAACTCACGCCAAGCGCTCGACTTTCCAATGTGCAAGTCCCCCAAGGGGCCTTCCTCGCTGGCTGCGGCCCGGGAGGCACAATGAACAACGACAGCCTGCTCATCGAGTTGCGCACCGAGGAGCTGCCGCCCAAGTCGCTGAAAGCGCTATCCGAATCGTTCGCCAGCTCGGTCTTCGCGGCGCTCAAGGACCAGGCCTTCGCCGCGCCGGACAGCGTGTGCACGCCGTACGCGACGCCGCGCCGCCTGGCCCTGCTGATCACCTCGATCGCCGCCCTGCAGCCCGATCGCGTGTTCGAGAAGAAAGGCCCGGCGGTGGCCAGCGGGCTCGACGCCGCCGGCCAACCGACCAAGGCGCTTGAAGGCTTCATGCGCTCGGCGGGGGTTACTTTCGAGCAATTGCACAAGGCCAGCGACGGCAAGAGCGAGAATTTTGTCGCGCGCAGCGAAAAGAAGGGCGAAGCGCTCGACGCGCACCTGGCCGAGATCGTCGCGCAGGCGCTCAAGAAGTTGCCGATCCAGAAAGTCATGCGCTGGGGCGATACCGACTACCAGTTCGTGCGCCCGGTGCATGGCCTGATCATGCTGCACGGCGAGCGCGTCGTCGCTGGCCAAGTGCTTGGCCTGAACAGCGGCAAGACGACGCTCGGCCACCGCTTTCTGTCGACAGGCGAGATCGTCGTCGACCAGCCCGAGGACTACGTCGCGCAGCTTTCTGCCGGCAAGGTGATCGCCAGCTTCGCCGAGCGCCGTGCTTCGATCGCCGCACAGCTTGCCGCCAAAGCCGGTGAACTCCAGGCTCGCCTCAACCCGGCCGACGGCCTGCTCGACGAAGTCACGGCGCTCGTCGAATGGCCGGTCGTCTATGTCGGCGAGTTCGAAGCCGAATACCTCGAAGTGCCGCAGGAATGCCTGATCCTGACGATGCAGCAGAACCAGAAGTACTTCCCGCTGCTCGATGGCCGGGGCAAGCTGCTCAACAAATTTTTGATCGTCTCGAACATGGCGGTCGCCGACCCGATTCACATCGTCAGCGGTAACGCGCGCGTCGTTCGTCCGCGCCTCTCGGACGCCCGCTTCTTCTACAATCAGGACCGCAAGCAGACGCTCGCCTCGCGCCTCGACAAACTCGGCAGCGTCGTCTACCACAACAAGCTCGGCAGCGTCCTCGCCCGCGTCGAACGTCTCGACGCGCTAGCGCAGAAGATCGCCACGCATCTGGGCGCCGACGCGGCACTCGCTGGTCGCGCGGCGCGCCTCGCCAAAGCCGACCTCGTCACCGACATGGTCGGCGAGTTCCCCGAGCTGCAGGGCATCATGGGCCGCTATTACGCACTTCACGACGGCGAGAACGCCGCCGTCGCCGACGCCGTGCAAAGCCATTACCAGCCGCGCTATTCGGGCGAGGCGCTGCCGCAGGGTGCGATCGCCTGCGCCGCGGCGCTCGCCGACAAGCTCGACGCGCTCGTCGGCTTCTTCGGCATCGGCCAGATTCCGACCGGCGACAAGGACCCCTTCGGCCTGCGCCGCGCCGCGCTCGGCGTCCTGCGCATCCTCATGGAATCGCCGCTGGCACTCGATCTGCGCGATCTGCTGCGCGACGCGGCGGCGGGTTTTGCGCCCGGCGTGCTGAGCGTGAATGAGGCGATCCCGGCTGGTCTCGAAGACTTTCTGCTCGACCGCCTGCGCGGCCTTCTGCGCGAAAGTGGTGGTCAATTCGGCGGCCACGCCCAGGACGTCGTCGAGGCGGTTCTCGCCCAGCGCCCGAGCCGCATCGATCTTGTCCCGGCCAGGCTCGCCGCGGTGCGCGACTTCCTCGCGCTGCCCGACGCGCTGGCGCTCGCCGCGGCCAACAAACGCATCGGCAACATCCTGAAAAAGGCCGAAGCGGGCGAAGCCCTGGCCCGGCCCGACCCGGCGCTGCTCGTCGAGGACGCCGAGAAGGCGCTTTACGCCCGCGTCGAGGCGATCGCGCCGGTCGTCGCCGCGCACGTTGCCGCCCAGCGCTACGCCGACGCCCTCAAGGTGCTGGCGACGGTACGCGCCGAGGTCGATCATTTCTTTGACAAGGTGATGGTCAACGTCGATGATCTGGCCGTGCGCGCCAATCGCCTTGGCCTGCTCAAAGCGCTGTTCGATCAACTCAACGCAGTAGCCGACATTTCGAAACTGGGCGTATGAAACTCGTCATCCTCGATCGCGACGGCGTCATCAATTACGACTCCGAGCACTTCGTCAAGTCGGCTGCCGAGTGGAAAGCCATCCCCGGCGCGCTCGAGGCGATCGCCAAGCTGACGCAGTCCGGCTACCGCGTCGTCGTCGCCACCAACCAGTCGGGGATCGGCCGCGGCCTGTTCGACATGGATACCCTGAACGCCATGCACAACAAGATGCACCGCGCCGTACAGGCGGTCGGCGGGCGCATCGACGCGGTCTTCTATTGCCCGCATTCAGCCGATTCAAACTGCGCTTGTCGCAAGCCGAGGGACGGCATGTTCCGGCGCATCAGCGGCTGTTTCAACGCTGATCTCACCAACGCCTACGCCGTCGGCGACGCGCTGCGCGATCTGCAAGCCGCCGCCACCGCCGGCGCGCGGCCGGTCCTCGTGCTGACCGGCAAGGGGGAAGCGACGTACGCCGAAAACGCGCTGCCCGAAGGCACGCTGGTTTTCGCCGATTTGCCGACCTTCGTCGACCATATTCTGCGCACCGACCCGAGAAGCCGCAGCATAGCGCTGCCCCGATGATCGCTTTTCTTCGCTCGGCGCTCTTCCTGCTGCTGGCGATCGTCGTCACGGCACCGGCCGGACTGCTGGTGACGCTCGCCGTCGTCCTGCCGATGCGCCTGCGCTTTCGCCTGATCGCACTCTGGCGCGCCGTCTTCATGGCGCTCTGCGCGCACATTCTCGGCCTGCGCTATCGGGTCGTCGGTCGCCAGAACATCCCGCCGACATCGGCCGTCGTCCTCTCCAAGCACCAGTCGGCGTGGGAGACCGTCGGCCTGCAGGCCATCTTTCCGCCGCTCGTTTTCGTGCTCAAGAAATCGCTGCTGATGATCCCTTTCCTCGGCTGGGCCTTTGCCGCGGTCAAGATGATCTCGATTGACCGCAAGTCCGGCAAGGACGCCCTGCGCCAGGTCGTCGAACAAGGCCGCGAGCGGCTCGCCGCCGGTTATTGGGTCGTCATTTTCCCCGAAGGAACGCGCATGGCGCCAGGCCAGACACGCCGCTTCAAGACGGGCGGCGCCCAGCTCGCGGTGAACGCCGGCGCGCTTGTCGTCCCGGTCGCCCACAACGCCGGCGAGTTCTGGGCGCGCAACGCCTTCGTCAAGAAGTCGGGGCTGATCACCGTCAGCATCGGCCCGCCGATCGATCCGGCCGGAAAGACCGCCGAACAAGTGAACACGCTCGCCGAGCAGTGGATAGAGCGCGAAATGCGCCGTCTGTCGCCGCATCGCTACGCTGCCGATGTCGTGGCAAGCTGAGCTGCCGTTCGGCGCCGAAAAACCGCTGGCCGCCAACGAAACGCCGCGCAGCATCGCGCTCGGCGACCGCATCGTCCCCTACGTACTGCGCCGTGCCAAACGGCGCACGATCGGCTTGTCGATCGACCAGCGCGGCCTGCGCGTCGGCGCACCGGCGCGCGCCTCGCTCGCCGACGTCGAGGCGCTGATCCTGCGCCACGGCAACTGGGTGGCGAACAAGCTCGACGAATGGCGCAGCCGCCGCCGACCCGAAACGCTCAAGATCGCCGACGGCGTGCAACTGCCGCTGCTCGGCGGCTCGCTCGTCGTGCGGCTCGCGCTCGGCAGCAACCGCGTCGTCTGGAACGAACAGGGCGCCGGCGGCGCGGGGCCGGTCCTCAGCCTGCTGCTGCGCGGACCCGAGCACGCCGCGCGCGTCCTCGAAAAAGCCCTGCGCGAAAAAGCCCGCGCCTTGTTTGCCGAGCGCCTCGCACATTATGCCGAACAGCTTGCCGTCGACTTGCCGGCGCTGACGCTTTCCGCGGCGCGCACGCGCTGGGGAAGCTGCAGCGCGAAAAGCGGCGTCCGGCTCAACTGGCGGCTGATCCACTTTCCGCGCCACGTCGTCGACTACGTCGTCATCCACGAACTCGCCCATCTGCGCCAGATGAACCACAGCCGGCGCTTCTGGGCGATCGTCGAGGTCTTCTACCCGGATTATCGAGGGGCGCGCGACGAGCTCAAACGACTCGCCGCGACCTGCCCGCAATGGTAAGTGAGGACTGCCGGCGTCTGACGCGGGCTCCAGCGCGCTAGCCGATCACACGGTTTCCGTTTGCGGCACATTGAATTCATCGAACGCCGCAATCGCGTTCGCCGAATACATCAGCGACGGTCCGCCGCCTATGTACACCGCCATGCCAACTCGACGGTCGACTCATCGGCGGCAGCGTGCTGTTTGGCGTCGGCTGGGGCCTTGCCGGCATTTGCCCGGGACCGGCGCTGGCCCTGCTCGGGGCCGGCGTTCCGCAGGCTTGCTGTTTGTTGCGGCCATGGCGGGAATGAGACGATTTGAAGTGCTTGAACGTAGCAAACCATTCTCGCGCACCAGGGTTCTCTAATCAATATCGGGGTTGTCTGACTCTGCGCGCGTCTCGGGGCCGCAGCGCATACTGGCCGATAATTTATAGCGCTATCGGAGTGAGAACGGGCTTAATCTAAAACAAATGGCGTTTATGATAGCATGATGATGAGTGGCTGTACTGCTGGCGATGGGAGATTGAGACGATGGTGCCCCGGCTGCAAACGGCTTCATGTTAAAGTCTTGCACTTGGGCAGCGTAAATGAGCTGGCGAAGAAATAATCCTCATCAAACTGCAGCTATCCGACACCGTGCGCCAGCTTGGATGTTAGGCGATATCCTCGGGCGGAAAGGCGATTGCGAACTGCGCCTCATTATGCATTTTGTCTGTAATGCGAATCGAGTGGTGTCTGATAGCGTGTCCAAAACCCGGGATGGATTAAGAATTAATCATGCCACAAAGCTATTTATATTTAACATTATTATTGGATAAAAAATGTCATTTAATATCGAACCTAAGGATAGATTTTTCCAAGCAATTTGTAGCTTTCCGGAGCATGAGATTAAGACAGAGCCAGCGATAATTTTTAGCTCGCAGGTAAATCTCACTCAGGTCGAGGAGTTGCGCTTAAGTGCTCAAAAAAAAACCGGACTAAAATTTTCTTATACAACGCTGGTAATTAAAGCTTTAAGCATAGCGCTTAAAGAATATCCATATGCCAATCGGCGTGTTTTTTCTTGGCCTGTATTATCTTTTTTTGGGGCTCGTTTGCAGCGCTTTCACAATGTAGACATTTCTGTAGCGGCCGAGCGGGACATGCCTGGGCGGGAAAGCGTCGCTTTTTTTGATGTTTTAAGGGACGCGGATCAACATTCTTTGACCGAGATTGGTGAATGGTTAAAGGCATTGGCAAAATCTGATATGACTAATAATGCTCAGTGGAGATCTTTTAGCCAGATCGTCGAAAATTTTCCCTTTTGGCTTTCGTCGCGGATTCTGCGAATGCCTTATTGGTTTCCGAGCATGTGGGCAAAATATCGCGGTGCTGCAGTTATGGTAAATTCACCATCTAAGTACGGTGTAGAATTTATGTCTGGCACTTGGGTTTACCCTTTAACGATGGCTTTCGGATACGTCGATCATCGGCCTGTAGCGATTAATGGCGAAGTTGTCGTATGCCCTACGTTTAATCTAGTACTGAGCTTTGATCGCAGGGTTATGGCTGGTGCAAAAGCTGCTATTTTCTTCCAACGGGTGGTCGGAATACTTGAAAATGCGATGACTGAACTCGGCAGTGATTTTAAAACTTCTCAGGGGAACATTTAATTATGAAGCTAGCGCATTCTGAGATTGTAATTGACGCTTCGGCTGAAAATGTGTGGAATGTTCTCACTGACCTTGCGGGATACAGTAGCTGGAATCCACTGATTACCAAAGCAAAGGGACCGCTTCAGGTCGGCAAAAAAATCCAAATGCGGATTCAGCCTCCCGGTTTGTTAGGCCGGGATTTTGCAGTTGAAATTTTAGAAATTGTTCCTTTGAAAAAGATCCGCTGGTTGGGAAAAACCATGCTTAAAGGCTTACTTGATGGCGATCATTATTTTATTATTGAACCCCTTAATGATCATCAATCACGTTTATTGCATTATGAACATTTCAGCGGACTGTTTGTATTATTTTTGGGAGGGTTGTTAGCTACTCGGATGAAACGGGGATTTGATGAAATGAATCTAGCCCTTAAGAAACATGTCGAGAAAGCTTTAGTGTCTTAGATCGGCTAGTAGGGGATGGGAGCCGCATTGGAGGTTTGTCTGATGTCCCCGATTTGAACGATCAATTGTCGTTGAAACAGTTTTTTCACTACGAACTCGGGGCCGTTGTCCAACCGCAAGACCTTAGTTGCACCCAATGACTGGTTAACTGGGCGGTCACTTCAATGCTCGCTCAGAGCGGAGCGAACCGACAATGACAACTGCTAAGGAATCGCAGGTCAATACATCGCGATCACGGTCAGGCACTTCAGCTTTTGCAGGCGCTAATTTTAACGCGCTTTAGGCACCCTGCCGGAGCGCATCAACCACATGCATGCGCGATATGCGCCGCGCCGGCAATACGGCGGCCAGGCAGGTCGCGACCGCGCCGATCAGCGCGGCATTGAGTACATCCATCGGCAACAAGCGGATGAAGGCGGTATAGCCGATATTGGCGTTCGGTGGCGGCGGCATGGGAATGCCAATGGCGGAAATGATCCATGCCGCAAGGCAGCCGAACAGGACGCCCAGAAGAGAGCCGATCAAACCCAGCATGGCGCTTTCGGTCAATATCAACTGGAAAACGGCTCGCGGCCTGTTGCCCAAAGCCAACATCGTTCCAAATTCGCGCGTTCGCTCGAAAAGCGTCATGTTGACGCTGTTGGCAACGGAGAGCAGCACCATCAACAGGATGATCAGGCGCAGCACGCCGAATTGTCGGTCGTAGAGTTGTAGCGTTTTGTCGTAAAAATCGGATAGCTCGCGCCACGACGCCAGTTCATAGTTCTGCGACCCGAGCGTCTGACGCAGTTTGGCAATGACGCGGTCAGTGTCTTCAGTACGCTCCAGCAACAGCACGAGCAAATGCGCCGCCGAGTTGTCCATCAGACTGCGCGCAGCCGTAAGCGGGATACGTACGGCGCGGGCGTCGAAATCCTTTGAAAAACTCTGGAATACGCCGACCACTTCAAAGTCCAGCGTATTGACCGCGCCCTGCGCCAGGCTGATCACCAGATTGACCCGGTCGCCCGCCTTCAAGCCCAAAGACTTCGCGACGCCCTGCCCGAGGACGATGCCATCTTGGTCGGCATTGCTGAGCGCGCGCCCTTCGACATACTGCAGGTAGGTTCCGAGTTCGGACTCCGCTGCGGGCTCGACACCTTCTCCGATGATCCCGAGATCGCGTTTGCCATTGTTGATCACACCGGTAAAACCCAGCCGCGCGAGGGCGAGGTTTACGCCCGGCACTTGCGCGACCTGCTGCTTGAGGGCATCGGGTTTGTCGATGAGATAGGCTTCCGGCGCGCGCGTCCTGCCTTCTCGATAGCCCTTGCGCGCAATCTGGATATGCCCGCTCTGCGAATGAATGACCGCCTCGCCGAGCTGGACGAAAATATCCTGCACAAAGCCGCCCGCCAGAATCAGGCCGGCGACGCCGAGGCTGATCGCCGCCAGCGTACCGGCAGAACGCAAACGCTGCCGAAAGACGTTGCGGAGGGCGAATGCGATGCGTTGCCAGAGTTCGAGCTTCATTGGTTGTGCCGTAGCGCATCAACAATATTCATTCGACTCGCGTTCCAGGCAGGCATCAAACTGGCAAGCAAGGTCGTCGCCAAAGCCAGTACCAGGGCATCGAACGCCAGCCTTGGAGCAACAAGGATTTCACCCATGTAACCGCTGGCCATGCCAGGCGGTGGCGGCATCGGAATCCCGATTGCGGAAATGAGCGCCGCCAGAACGAAGCCCAAGACGACGCCAAGCACACCACCAATCACCCCAATCAACATGCCTTCGGCGACGAACATGCGCATGACGGCGTTGCGTCGCTGCCCGATTGCCAGGCTGGTACCAATCTCCGTCGTCCGCTCAAGTACGCTCATCATCTGCGTATTCGAGATCGTCAATACGATGATGATGCCGATGAGTAACTTGACGACGCTAACCTGCTTCGAGAAAAGGACGACCGTTTTGTTATAGAAGTCTGCTAACACGTTCCACGGCACGACCTCAAAATGTTCGTGCGGCAGAGATTTTTCGAGCAAGGCAACGCCAGCCGCCGTTTTTTCCGTGTCGTCGAGCAGAACCACCCAAGACGTCGCGCCTTTGACCTTCATCAGGTTGCGGGCCGTTACGATCGGCAAGCGCAAGGCGCTGTCGTCATAATCCTTGCTCGTGGTGAAGAACGTCCCGGCAACAGTAACTTCGACCGCACTTGGGCCGCCATTTGCCGCCGTCACCAACAAAACGACTTGATCGCCAACCTTGACGTCAAGACTCTTGGCCAAGCCCTCTCCCAGCAAAACCGTCTTGTCATTGCTATTGACCAGATCCGTGCCGCTCACGATGCCAACGCTAGTGCTCACCGGCTTTTCTCTGACCGGGTCAACGCCATCCCCGATAAATGACAGGGTCGTATCGCCATGACTGGCGAGCCCGCTGAAACTCAAACGCGGCGCCAGGCTTGTGAACCCCGGAACTGCCGCGACCAGCTTCTCTTCAGCCGCCCCCTCTGGCAACAAAAACGAATACGGATCGGCGATGCCCTTGTCGAAATAGTGCGGGCGAACAATTTGGACATGGCCGAGTTGCGAGTGAATCGTGCCTTCCCGCATTTGCTGAAAAATCCACGCGATAAAACCACCAGCCAGCAAGAAGGCGATGATCCCGAAAGCAACCGTCATCGTCGCGACCAGCGTCCGTTGCTTGTTTCGCAAAAGATTGCGCGTTGCCAAACGAAAGTCTGCGAATAAACTATTCATCGATACCGCTTCACGCGCAAGGTTAGAATACCGAGTTGTTATGATACGACACACCCAAATCGAGCGAGCCCGGCATGACCACATTCGATTACGACCAGGCGTTTTCACGAAACATCGGCTGGGTCACGGAAACCGAGCAGACGAAGCTGCGCCATGCGCGCGTCGCCATCGGCGGCTTGGGCGGGGTCGGCGGCGTGCATCTGCTGACGCTGGCGCGCTTCGGCATTGGTCGCTTTACCATCGCCGACTTTGATACGTTCGACGTCGTCAATTTCAATCGTCAAGTCGGTGCCTCGGTGTCCACACTCGAACGCCCGAAGTGTGCAGTGCTCGCGGAGATGGTTCTCAACATTAACCCGGAAATCGAGCTCCGCACGTTTCCCGATGGTATACAGACCGCAAACGTCGACAGTTTTCTGGACGGCGTCGACGTCTATGTTGACGGGCTCGACTTTTTCGCTTTCGACGCTCGGCGCATGACCTTTGCAGCCTGCGAGCGGCGCAACATTCCGGTTGTCACGGCGGCGCCGGTGGGTATGGGAACAGCCGTACTCGTATTCGCGCCAGGCGGAATGTCCTTTGAAGACTATTTTGGCTTTGAAGGATGCGACGACGAAATGGAAATGGCGATCCGTTTCCTGGTTGGGCTGTCGCCGGCAATGCTGCAGCGTGGCTACGTCGCCGATATGTCGCGCATCAACCTCGTCAAGCGCCTAGTCCCGTCGAGCATCGCCGCCTGCCAAATCTGCGCTGGCGTCGCCGCCATTGAAACGCTCAAGCTCGTACTTGGGCGCGGCGGCGTCCGTCTGGCGCCCAAAGGCAGCCAATTTGACGGATACCGCATGCGCTACGCAAAAACCTGGCGCCCGTGGGGACACAAGAACCCACTGCAACGCCTTATGATTGCGCTGGTCAAATCGCAACTGTCTCGTTCGACCTAACAGGTATGAATCCGTCATGAACCGCGACGTACTGCTTAAGATTCTCGATCTCGCGCGCTGGGCACCAAGCGGTGACAACACTCAGCCCTGGCGTTTCGAAATTGTCTCCGACCATCACATCGCTATCCACGGCCACGACACACGTGAGCATGTTCTTTACGATTTTGACGGGCACGCCAGCCAGATGGCGCACGGTGCCTTGCTGCAAACCATTGAACTGGCCGCCAGTCGCTTCGGGCTGCATTCGGAATGGCTATTGCGGCCAGGCACACCCGAGGCGTTACCCATCTACGACGTACGTTTGGAACCTGCACGAATCGATGAAAGCCCGCTTACCGCGTTTATCGAAACACGCTGCGTCCAACGCCGTCCCATGCGAACAACCCCCTTGAACGCGCAGCAAAAGAAAGCTTTTGTTGATGCTGTTGGCAAGAACTGTAAGCTTCAGTTTTTCGAATCGTTTGAGGAGCGAATGGCGGTCGCCCGCCTGCTCTGGAAAAACGCCTATCTTCGCTTGACGTGCCCGGAGGCGTACCCGACACATCGCGACATCATCGAATGGGACACGCGCTTCAGCACAGATCGAATCCCTGCTCAGGCCATCGGGGTCGACCCTTTAACGGCAAAATTGATGCGCTGGGTGATGCAAAGCTGGGAAAGGGTCGACTTTTTCAACCGCTATCTGATGGGTACTTTTACCCCTCGCGTTCAGTTGGATTTTCTACCGGCAATACGTTGCGCGAGCCACATTTTGATGCGCCCAAACGAAGCGCTTCGTACGCCAAACGACTACGTCTGTGCAGGAATGGCCTTACAGCGTCTTTGGCTGACCGCAACGTCACTTGGGCTGTACTTGCAGCCGGAAATGACACCCGTCATCTTCCGCTGGTATGTGCAGGCGAACCGGTCAATCTCGGCGTTGCCATCGATCGACCGTGGTGCAGAAAACCTGGCGAACGAGTTCAACCAACTGGCGCGGAGCGAATCTGACGACGATTTCAGTTTCTTTTGTCGCGTCGGTCATTCGCGCTTGCCTACCGCTCGCTCCGTACGGATGGACCTTTCTGACTTGATGAAGGCTCTTCCCTCGCCATAGTCCCGCAAGCCATTCGCCTTCGCCGGGAGCGCCGAAAGCCAAGGTATTGCGCGCGCAATAGGCTGCCGGCGGCGCCACCGCTCGACGCTGTGAAAACGCTGGTTTTCCCCATCACATCCATCACGGGACGTCCGTCGTGCCGGTATCGTTGTACGGCGCCGCCGGTACGCAGTCCCTGCGGTTTAATAGTTTTCGCGCTGGTAAATAATGGG
>Ga0105048_10006829_pt1 | contig 18389 bp, 13 predicted proteins | sample MAT05_FD_78382 | JGI IMG/M metagenome (GOLD analysis project Ga0105048, IMG submission 78382) | Freshwater microbial communities from Lake Fryxell liftoff mats and glacier meltwater in Antarctica - MAT-05 | ecosystem: Environmental > Aquatic > Freshwater > Ice > Liftoff microbial mat | place... | reverse complement strand
CGGCCTTCAGTCGATACGCCGCGCGCGCCACCTGGCTGTCGGGGTTCTTGATGGCCTGCGCCTCATCGAGAACGACGATGCGCCACGGGGTCGCCTCGAGCACCTGGGCATCGAGCCGCATGATGGAATAGGTGGTGAGCGTCACATCGGCCTCGGGGCTGAGCACCCGTGAAGGCCCATGGTACGTGCTCACGCGCAGAGCCGGCCGAAAGCGCGCCAGCTCGGCTCGCCAGGTCGGCAACACGCTGGTCGGGCACACCACCAGCGTGCCTTTCTCGAGCGCGCAGATGGTCTGCAGCGTCTTGCCCAGGCCCATGTCGTCGGCCAATACGGCTCCCAAGCCGGCGCGCTTCAAGAAGGTGAGCCAGTCGACGCCATGGCGCTGGTAGGGCCGAAGCGTGGCGGTCACATCGGCGGGCAGCTCGGCGCTCGGCAGCGTGTCGAACCCGTCGACCAGAGGCTTCAACTTCTCGAGCCCCATCGGAGCGGGGAACTCGAGCGCCCCCGACATCTCGCCAAGCAACGGCAGCACGTGGTTCGCCACCACGCCGTTCTCAGCGCGGGCATCGAGCAGCCGCTGCACCTGCGCTCCATGCGCGTCGAGCCAGGCCTGCGGCAGCGGCGCCCAACCCCCCCCCTCGATCGGCACCAGCCCGAGACCCTGTTTCCACGACGCCAACACCGCCTCGGCGCTCACCGAAGAGCCCGCGGCGCCACCCTCGACCTCGAAGCGCACGGCCACGCGCACCCGAGGTGCTCCGTTGGCGTCGAGCTCCGACTGCACGTCGAGATGCGGTGCCAGCGACAAGCCCGTGCCCACTACGCGGCGCGCATCACCCGAGAGCCCACCGCGCCAGGTCTTCAGCTGATCAACGAAGCGCGCCAACTCGGGGCCGGTGAAGAGCGTTCGCCGGCCGGGTACCAGCCCCATCGACTCGCGCAGCTGGGTCGCGACGAGCGCCTCGGCCTTCTCGTTTCGCACCGGCAGCGGGCCGCCCAGATGAACCAGGTGGCCCTGGTCGACGCGCGCGGTCGGCGGGCTGCCGTACACCAGCAGCGGGAGCACGTTGAGCCCGGTGTCCATCTGGGCGAGCTGAAGCTCGATTCGAGGTTCGAGCGTTCGGTCGATGCGAGGCAGCCGCTTGGAGTTGATGACCAGATGAAATCGTCGGCCCAGCTCGGGCAGCACCGTACTCATCAGCTCGCCCAGCTTCGCCACCGGGTAGCGGCGCACGCTGGGCAGCAAGTGCAAATACGGGCCGGTCAGCGCGATCTCACCCAACCGGCAGACCACGTCACCGCAGCGGGCTACGCCAGCGCTCACCACGTCTGAGACTCGCGGGTCGGCCTCGACGGTGACCACCACTTCATCGCCCTCGTCTTCCACGCGTACCCGCGGGAGCACCACCTCTGGGCTGAACGAGACCGGTTGCCCGTCGAGCAGAATGCCGCGCGACTGCTCGAGCAACCCGAGCAGCCCATCAAGCGACGCGGCGGGCAGGGCACCGCGCAGGGGTCGCTCGAGAATGCGGTCGGCCATCAGGTCGCCGTTGTCGAGCCGAAGCGTGCCGGTCTGCCCGTTGGCGATCATCGACTGCAGCGAATTGCCAGGCAGGGGCTCGACCCGGCCATCGGCGTGAACCAGCTCGCGCGTGGCCGTCAGCCCACCCGAAACGGTGGTGAAGCGGTAGACCAGCCGCGACCAACGCTCTGCCGTCGTCGGCACCGAGGCGCCATTTTGCGCGAGGGTGATGGCCGCGGCGCACACGTGGTCACAGGGGTCGAAGGCGCAGTCACACGAGCACTCCCAGGCGTCGTCGGGGGTCAGGTACACCGAGTAGGCGATGGGCCGATTCGGCACCTTCACGCGAAACCAATGCTCGTTTTTGCCCTGCACCTTCTCGAGCGCGACCGCGTTGGCGCGCGCCAACTTCACCCCGCTGGCCCACAGGCCCGGCTTGGCCTCGGCACGAACCGCATCGAGCAATGCTTGAGACATGAGCCAGACGTGCCTAAGCGATGCCGATGCGTTCTGCCACCGGTCTCGTCACATTCCTGCTGTCATTCTCGCTGGTGGGGTGCGAGCCGAGCGGCGTGCCCGTCGCGCTGCGTGTCACCCAGCCGAACGTCGCTGAAATCTACGTGCACCAAGACGTCAACATGCAGTTCGTCGTGGTCGGCAAAGTCGACACGGTCACGCTCATGCGCAACGGCTCGGCCTTCGCGGTTCTCAGCGCGCCCTACCAGTACACCTTCCTCGTGGGGCAGGAGCGGGACGGTGCCTCCGAGTTTCAGTTGGTGGCCAGTGCGAAGGGCCAGCAAGTCGATGGGCCGCGCTTCACGGTTCATCTCGATCGCCAGCCTCCCGTCTTTCAGCAGCGCTCGCCGGCGGGCACCTTGCTCGCGCCGTGGAGCCCCATCGAGCTCTCCTTCGACGAGCCGGTCAGGCTGAGCAGTGTCGATGTGCTGGAGAATGGCGTTGCACGCGCGGTGCGAGGCGTCGCGGTGAGCAGCACCCCGGCGCTCTTGCCGGCCGACGGCGCGGTGTGGCAGCTCGGCGCGCAGTTGACCCTGGGGTCGAGCGTTGCGACCGACCGGGCTGGCAACGTCGGAGTGCTCCCACTGAGTCTCGGCTCGGCGTTGCGGGTGATGGCCTGGGTCGACGTCACGCCGGCGACGTATTCGCACCCCACGAGCTGCGCACCGCTCGTCGCGCTCAATGGCGCGGTGTACGTGAGGGGCCAAGACTACAGCGCCGGGTACTCGGTCTGGGAGCTTCGTGATGGCGTCTCAGCTCGGCACGCGCCTTCACCGGGAGGTCGGGTCTGGTTCAGCCACGGTGCACTCCACGCGGTCTCGACCCACTTCTCTGGCAGCGAGGCGTGGGGCGACAGCTACGAGGTGCAGCGCTTCAACGGCACCACGTGGGAGATCGTGAGCACGGTCAGCCCGACCGACCCCACTCAGGAGCTGGCCGAATCATGCCCTGACGTTGTGGCCATCGACGCGAGCACTGACGCGTTGGCGATGCGGCTCTACGACTGCAAGGGCAGCGGTTGTTCGCCGGTCTCGGTGGAGCTCTTTCTGCGCACCGACTCGACCTTCCAGCATGTGGATCCACCTCCGGGAGGGTTGAGCGCTGGCGCGACGCTCCTGCCCCTCGCTGGCCAGGTCGCGGTGGTGAGCGGTTCCACTGCATGGGTGCGCAGCCCATCAGGCTCCTGGAGCGTCGTTGCCATCGCCGGCTCGTCTCAATTCTTTACCACGACAGCAGCGTGGCCCGGCAAAGGGGCGGTGGTGTCGAGGACAAACAGCGTGGTGTTGGTGCGGAGCGACCTCACGACCGTCGCCCTCGGGGCTCTCGAAGGCCAGATGTCGTCGTTCGCCGCCACCGCGGATGTGCTGATCGCAGGCTCCTGGTCACCGGGTGTCGTACCGAAGCTGACCGCGCTGGTCGGCGATGGCGATGGGGGCGTGTCGGTGGCGCTGCACGTGCCTGACGGCATCGCTGGCCCGCAGGTGGCGTTCGATGGCCAGGGTCACCTGGTCGTCGGCGATACCTACTCGGGCGACAGGCAGGTCTGGCTGCTGAAGTGAAAGCTGTGACCGGGCATCAACTGAAGGCTCGAAAAACATCGCCGCGCGGGCGACTGCCGGTAAGCTGCCGCGCGCTTTGAGCTCTGGGTCTGGGTCACTCCGCTGGCTGGTGTTGGTGCTCGCGATGAGCGGGCCCCCGGCACGCGCCGACAACACCGCTGACGAAGCCGGCATCGCCTTCGACCTGGGTAACACCCAGTACGCCAAGCGCAACTACGTGGGCGCGCTGGCGCAGTACTTCTTGTCGTACCGGTTGGTGCCCAACCGCAACGTGCTCTTCAACATCGCCCACTGCTACGAGGCGTTGAACCGGCTCGACGAGGCCTACCGCTACTATTACGACCTCTCAGTCGACCCCGCGCTCAAAGAGAGCGACCGCAAAGACGTGAAGGTGGCGCTGACCCGGCTCGCGCCGCGGGTGGCGTTGGTCTCGGTGAGCTCCGAGCCGCCGGGCGCCGAGATCTACGTCGACCGCGAAGACCTGGGCAGCCGCGGGCGAACGCCGCAGACGGTGGCGGTGGCTCCCGGGCCTCACACCGTCTTGCTGCGCTTGCCCGGCTACCACGAGGCCAACGCCAAGATCGCGCTGCTCAAAGGCAAAGAGGTCAAGCAGGCCCTGACCCTGGAGCGCGTGGTGGGTCAGGTCGAGGTGACCGGCTCGCCAGCAGGCGCGGTGGTGCGTGAGACCTCCGATGGGCCGGCGCTGGGCAAAGTGCCGGTGACGCTCTCGCTGGTGCCGGGCCCCAAGCTGCTGGTGGTGCAAGCCGAGGGCTTCGGCGCGGCGCAGGTGCTGATTGAGGTGAAGCCGAACGCGACCGTGACAGCCACGGTGAACCTGGTCGAGCGGGCCAAGCCGGTGGGCAAGGTCATTCTCACCGCCAACCGCGACAACGCGTTGGTGCGGGTTGACGGCAAAGATTCGGGGTTCACGCCCACCGTGCTCACCTTGCCCGCGGGGCCGCACCACATCGAGATCAGCTCTGATGAGGCGGTGTCTTTCGTTCAAGATCTCGAGGTGCTGGCCGATTCAGAAGCGCGGCTCAACGCCGACCTTCGCTACGCGCCGCCGCCGGTGCGCGCAGCCTCGAAGACGGCGCTCTCGGTCGACCAGGCTCCGGCCTCGGTGACCGTCATCACGCGCGAAGAGATTCAGAGCTTCGGGTACCAGACGTTGCCCGAGGCCCTGCGCGCGGTGCGAGGGTTCTTCTTCACCGACGACCACATCTACACCTACATCGGCGTGCGCGGCTTCTCGCCTCCGGGCGACTTGAACACCCGCATATTGATTCTCTACGACGGGCACCCCACCAACGACATGTGGGCCGGCCAGGGCTACTCGGCGCGCGACTTCGACGTCGACCTGAATGAGATCGACCGCATCGAAGTGGTGCGCGGGCCGGCGTCGATTCTCTACGGCACTGGCGCGGTGTTCGGGGTCATCAACGTGGTGCCCCGTGAGCACCTCGCCGGAGGTCGCAACGTCGAAGGTGCGGTCGGTGCGGGCGGCGTCGGCGGCGTCAAGGGCCGGGTCACTGGCAGCATCGGGAGTGGCGATTCGTCACTGTTGCTCTCGGCGGCAGGGTTCAACTCGACCGGGGGTGAGTTCACCCAGATCGAAGGTCGCCCAGAGGTGAAGGGGCTCGATGGAGAGCGAGTGCTCGGCACCTCGCTCCACGGCAAGTGGAAGGGGTTCACCCTCGTGGGCAAGCTCAACCAGCGTCGAAAGCAGGTGCCCAGCGCTCGGCTCAGCGGGGCCGAGCTGGGTGTGCCGGGCACCGAGTACACCGACGTTCGTGGGTTCGCCGAGCTGCGCTACGACCGTGACTTCGGCCGCGTCTCGTTCTCGGGTCGGCTCAACTACGACGCTTCGCGCTTTCGCGGGTTCTACGCGAGCAGGCCCAACGGGGTCGACATCACCCGAAAGACCGACAGCGGCGGCGGCGACTGGGCAGGCCTTGAGCTGCGTGGCGCGCTGAGCTTGTGGTCGGGCAACCGGCTGACCGTCTCGGTCGAAGCTGGCGGCCAGTTTCTCTACGAGCAGTTCGTCGATCACCCGAAAGCCGACCTGATCAACCGCTTCTTGTTCAGCGCGACGCTGCTCGACGAGTGGCAGATTACGCCGTGGCTCTTTGTGCAGGCCGGCGTGCGCCTCGACAAGTACCTCGACCTGCCCGACCCGGCGTTCTCGCCGCGGGCAGCGGTGGTGCTCAAGCCCTACGAGCGCGGCTTGACCAAGGCGGTGGCGGGCCAGGCCTTTCGTGCGCCGAACATCTACGAGCTGACCTTCAACGACGACAACTTCAGTCAGCGCGCGCCGCTGCCCGGCTCACTGCGACCTGAGCTGATCACCACCTTCGAGCTCGAGCACTCGCACAACCTCACCCCTGAATTTCGAGCGACGGTCGGCGGCTACTACAACCTCATCGACCGCCTGGTGACGCTGGGCGACGAAGACCTGCCCACGCCCGCCTGCGGTGAGCCGGGGCAGCCGCCGGTGCAGTGCTCGCATTTCACCAACAGCGCCAACCGCCTCACCGCGCTGGGAGCCGAGGCACAGCTGCGGTGGCAACCCGGCCGCTTCACCCTGGTCGATGCCAGCTATTCATTCGTGGTGCTGCAGGGCGGCGACCCCGGCAAGTCGCCGGTCTACCCCACCCACCTGGCGGCGCTGCGAGCGCTGGTGCCGCTCAAAGAAGGCTTGCTGCGGCTCTCGAGTCAGCTGACCTACCAGTCGTCGCGGCCCGACGCCCTGGGCCGGCCCACCGGTGAAGCGCTGCTGGTGAACTTCGGCTTCGCGGGCGAGTACGGCTTCGTGCGCTACTTTGCCGGAGTTCAGAACCTGCTCGACCAGCGCGTGGGCCTGCCGGTGTCGAGCGAGTCGGGCAACCTGGTGGTCTCGCAGTACGGGCGCACCTTCTGGCTCGAGCTCACCGCGGGCTTCTAAACGCGCAACGGCTCGAGCGACTTGACCCTCTTCGCCGGCAGCTTCGATGCCCGCGAGATTCGCAACCGTTGACCTCAACCAGACCTCTGACCCTCGGGCGACGAGGGTTGCATTTCTTCGCCTGGTTTCGGTGGAAGCCTGTGGCATATGCGCATCATGGCGACGACTCCCGGTTCTGACGGCCGTATCGTGCTCGGAGCTGAATTTGCGACGAATCTCGTGCGCGTGCTCCCGCGGTTGTTGGCGCCAGGCGCACTGCCCGACGACTGGGATCCACGCGCCACCACCTATGACTTGACCCGCTTCGACTCCGACCAAGCCTTCGCCCTTCGCTTCGAGACTGTGGTCAAGGGGTTGGTCGCCGACCCGTCGTTAACTCCTGCGCAGGTGCGAGAGCGCCTCGCTTCAATCGGTCTGCCGTTCGACTACGCCCGTTTGGGCCAGCCCTTGTCGACGGTCTTCGAATTGCTCACGCAGGCCCGCGCCCACGCCGCGCGCTGTTTCTCTTTCGCTTCGGTGACAAAGACGTGGCTGTCGGTCATCGAATCTCCGCATCGCTCGCTCAAGGTGCGCGTCTATGCGCAAGGCGCGTTGCCCGTGTCGGCCGCGAAGAAGGCCTCGCTCACCGAGGCTGGCTGCACGTTGTTCGAAGCGTGGTCAGCGCCCCTGCCCGCTGCTGTCGCTGATGCGTTGACGGTGTGGGTCGCCAACGCGTCTTTCAAAGGAGACGTCAACGAGGTCCCCGCAGATGCCATCTGCTTTCCCGTCACACACGGAGGCATGCTGCTGCTCCGCGATACCAATCGCATCGCTCCGGCAGGCATTCAATTGGTGCGCAAACGCACGGTCTCTGCGCTCATCGCGTCAGACGCAAAGGCAGAACTCGAGCACGCTGCGCACCTGCCGCTGACTCGATTCGAAGAGGCCACTCCAGAGGCGTGTGCGACTAAGCTCAAAGCCCTCTACCCTCAGGTGCGTGAGAGCCTGTACTTCTGCACGGGCCTCGCCGCCGAAGCCGCTGTGTTCGAGGCGGCTGGCGATGTGCTCGGGCCCGAACCCGTCACGGTCTTCTACGCGCAGAACGGCTACGGAGGCACAGGTCAGCTGATCAGCGAATTGCTCAGCCACAAGCGCATCATGCCGGCTCCGCTGGCGGTCATCGGGCAGGACGAGCGCGGCCAACCGGTCACGCTGGTCGACCGAATCATCGCGAGCTTGACGTCGCTCGGGGCGAGGCCGGCGTGCGTTTTTCTCGAAACCCCGACCAACCCGGAGCTGCAGGTGCACGACTTCGAGGGGTTGATGAAAGCGCTTCGTGCCCACCACTCGCGCACAGGCCGTCAAGTGCCGGTCATCGTCGACACGACGCTCGCTCCGCTCTACCCCATCTTCGCGCGCGACTTTTCGCAGGGCTGGCCGTTTCTGCTCGTGAAGAGTGGCTCGAAGTACTTCACCAAGGGCAAGGCGACACTGGGCGTGGTGGCGTGCTCGAACGACCCGCTCGCGCTGCGCATCGTGGCCCGCGCGGCTGAATTGGGCCGCGATGCAGATTCATTCGCGAAACCCGCGCAGCTGGTGCATCTGGCCGAGGCGTTGAACGATCTCGTGCCGCGCATGAAGGCCATCAGCGCGCATACCATTGCGCTCGCTGCGGGGCTCCGTGCGGCATTGGCTCGACGCGGGCACGACCTCACCCTGTACGCCATCACCGAAGAGCAGGTGGCCGACGGCCTTTCGACCGGGCTGCTTTCATTCTATTTGCCTCCGGCTCCGACCACGTTTGACGACTTGGTCGACGAGTTCGTCGATTTCTTGCTGAAGGAGGCTCCGGCGTTGGTGAAGAACCGGGTCAGTTACGGCCAGTCGACCGGCGACGGCAAACCCGATGTTTTCTACGTCATCAACCCGCAAGAATCGACGCAGGGAGCGCTCTCTGCCGCGGTGAAAGCCGCGCAGAAGATGAACAACGTGCAGATTTGCCGCATCTCGGTGCCTGCGAAGGCAGACGTCGAGGGTCTCCTGGCGGCAATGGAGGGGTTCTTCAGGAAGAAGTATTGAAACCTGGTGGCTCACCCAAGTGACCGAGCAGCTGGCTGAGGAGTCGATGCAAGGTCTTCACATCGGTCTTGCCGATCTGCGCGGCAATCTCGCGATCGATCTCGACCAGCTGCTGTGTGCCTTGGATCAACGCGGCCAGGCCTGCCTCGGTCAGCGAGACCCTCCTGGCCCGTGCGTCATCCGGGTCGGCTTCGATTCGCAGAATGCCGAGCTTGAGCATGTCGGCGACCAGTTGATGCACCGCTTGCTTGGTGATGCCGACCTTGCGGGCCAACTCCGTGACCCGAATGCCCTCTGGGGCCCGGAGATGAGGAATCAGCCGAGTGTGCGACTCGCGCATGAGTGGCTTGCCAGCCTCGGCATTCACCCGGGCCATGCCGCGGTCGTTGAGCAGTTGGCCGCAGCGAATCAGCACGAAGGTCAGGCTGTCGTTCTGGAGCTTGCGCAATTCGAACGCTTTCGATCTCTTCATGTCGTTAGTCTTACTTGACTTTAATCGGTCAGGCGACCTTTACTGATTTTCACCATGATTCTTCCAGCGTGGCTTGTTCGAGAGGCATTTCCTTTTGCTCCGCAGGTGGTGGCGTCGCTGTCGGTGGTCGATGAAGGGGCGGGGCTGCCGGTGCTGTTTTCGCACGGCACTCCGACGTGGTCGTTCGAGTGGCGGCACTTGATTCGCGGTTTGGCCTCGACGCACCGATGCATTGCGCCCGACCATCTGGGGTTCGGGCTCTCGCCGCGGCCCCTCGAGGCTGACTACTCGCCCGAGGCGCATGCCAAGCGGTTGAGTCGGTTGATCGACGCGCTGAAGCTCGAGCGGTACAGCCTGGTGGTGCACGACTTCGGCGGGCCAATTGCCCTCGATGAGGCGCTGAACCGGCCTGAGCGAATCGAGAGGTTGGTGGTGTTCAACACCATCGCCTGGCCGTTCACCGACGACGCGCGCTTGCGGCGAATGGCGAGGTTGGCGGGTGGGGGCCTGTTCAAGTGGCTCTACCGCAACGTGAACATGTCGTTTCTGATCAGCAAATCGGCCTGGGGGGCCGGGCCACGACCGGCGTCGATGTGGTCGCAGTACACCAATGTATTTCCCGACGCCGAGTCGCGCGAGCGCGTGCTGTGGGCGCTCGCCAAGAGCCTGACCGGGTCGACGCCATTCTTTGAGTCACTGTGGGATCGACGCGACCGACTCGCGAAGACGCCGATTCACGTCGTCTGGGGCATGGCAGATACGGCGTTTACCCTGCAGTGTTGAAGCGTTTTCGCGAAGGGTGGCCGCATGCGACGGTGAGCGAATTGTCGAAGGCGGGCCACTGGCCCCACGAAGAAGAGCCACAGCGGTGTCTTGATGAGGTGCGGAGGTTTTTAGGCGGCGTCGCCCCAATTCCTCCAGAGAGACGTGGTAGGCCCTGAGAATCGTGCGACGAGGGTTGCGTTGAAGGGGGGTTGTGCCTTACGCGAGCGCTCCATGGCGGTCTCTTTCTCGAACATCACCGACCCGATGGCTGCGCCTGAGTACGCGCCCTCGCGGTTTCAGAAGGCCATCGAAAGCGTGCTCTACGACCCGCGCGACGCGGTCTTCGTGCGGCTCACCCTCCGGGCCCTGCTGGTGATGGTGCCGTTGCTGATCTCGCTCTACGTCTGGTTCTCGTGGTGGCTGGCGGCGGTGGTGCTGGTGGCGCAGTTGCCGTTGATGGCGCCTCCGGTGATTTTGATGTTGCACAACACGATGCACCGGCCCTTCTTCAAGAAGCACCGCTGGCTCAACCGGGTGCACCCGTACGCGATGAGCGGGCTGTTCGGCATACCGACCGGCTACATGGAGCACCACGTGGCGATGCACCACGTCGAGAACAACCTGCGCGGCGACCTCTCGTCGACCATGCAGTACCAGCGCGACAACGTGGTGCACTGGCTGGCCTACGTGAGCCGCTTCTTCTTCACCTCGCACCTGGGGCTGAGCCGGTACCTGGTCTCGAAGGGCCGGGGGGCGTTGGCCCGCCGCGCGATGCTCAGCGATGCCGGCCACGTCAGCCTGATGGTGGCGCTGTGCTTCGTCGACTGGCGAGCCACCCTGATGGGCTTCATCGTGCCGTACGTGATGATTCGGGTGATGATGATGGTGGGGAATTGGGGGCAGCACGCCTTCATCGACGCTGATCGCCCCGGTGACAGCTACGCTAACAGCATCACCTGCATCAACGGCAGCTACAACGCGCGCTGCTTCAACGACGGGTACCACATCGGCCACCATGTGAAGCAGAACCGCCACTGGTCGGAGATGCCGAAAGACTTTCTCGACAACCTCGAGCGCTACCGCGCGGAGCAGTGCATCGTGTTCGAGAAAATCGACTTCTTCGTGGTGTCGATGCTGCTGTTTGGCCGGCAATACGGGCTGTTGGCGCGGTTCTTCGTGCGGCTGCCAGGTGACCTCCGCACCGACACCGAAATCATTGAGTTTCTCAAGCTGCGCACCCGCCGCTGCCCCGCTGATGGAGCGGAGGGCGTGGTGGTCAACGCCTGAAAATCGCCCTGGGCGTCGAGACGCGATTACACTGGGGCTCTCTCCCGATGCCCCTTCAACCGCACGCTCAGAAAGCCATCGAGGTACCGAGCCGCCGGTTTGCGAAGTACACGATTCGCTCGCGTTTGGGGCAGGGGGGCATGGCCGAGGTGTTTCTGGCCGAGGCCACCGACTCGAACGGAGATCAGCTCAACGTCGCGCTCAAGCTGATGAAAAAAGGCATCAGCGAAGACCAGTTCGCTGACGAAGCCGACCTGATGGGGCTGCTCTCGCACCCCAACCTGGTGCAGATGATGGAGATCGGCACCGCCTTCGACCGCCCCTTCATCGCGATGGAGTTTCTCATCGGCGGCGACCTCAAAGAGGTGATGGAGGCCCACCGTCGTCAGATGAAGGGCTTCCCCCTCAACATGGGGGTGCACATCACGCTCGAGACGCTCAAAGCGCTGGCCTACTTTCACTCCGCGACCTCACGCACGGGCGCGCCGCTGAGCCTGGTGCACTCTGATGTGAACCCGGCCAACGTGTTCTTTTCAGGCAGGGGCGACGTGAAGCTCGGCGACTTCGGGGTGGCCAGCTCAGGCCGCGCCAACATCGGCCCGGGCGAAGGGGTGGCTGCGGGCAAGCTCTCGTACCTCTCGCCCGAGCAGACCCGCGGCGACCCGCTGGGCCCGGCCTCTGACCTGTGGGCGGTGGGGGTGATGCTGCATGAGCTGGTGGTCGGCTATCACCCGTTTCAGAAAGACGGCGCCAGCGAGCCCGAGACGATGGCGATGATTCGCTCGGGCAAGCTCGCCATACCCGAGTACGTCGACAAGCCGTTGGCGCAAGTCATTCAAAAGGCGCTCGCGGTCGACTTGCGCAACCGCTTTCGCACCGCGGGCGAGTTCGGTGGGCCGCTCTTCGCCTATGCGCTCGACAAGAATCTGTTGCCCACCTCGCGGCAGGTACAGGAGTGGCTGGAGAGCGTGCTGGGCCTGCTGGTCTGACCCAGCCCCCCGGTCGCGAATGATCTCGGGCATTGATCACGCTTCGCGCCCAATCACGGTATACAGAACAGCGGTTTTGGGGGGCTAACTCGATGCGCGCTCAACAGCCAGTGCTGTTCATAGGGGCCAGTGACGACGCGGCTGCGGCGTTGCTCGAGGCCTTGACCGCCAGCGGGCGCGCGGTGCGATTGCTGCGAGCGGCCGACGCCGAGGCCGAGGCGGCGCTACAGACCGACCCTCAGGCCTGGGTGCTGGTCGAAGCGCAGAACACGCAACGTTCGCCGGCGCACTGGCGTGAGTTGCTCGATGCGGTGCACAGCGGCAAGCCCCTGGTGGTGGTGACCGACGAGGCGCACCATGACCAGGTGGTGGGGTGGCTGACCCAGGGCACCGATGATTGGCTGCAGCGGCCCCGGTTCGCCTCGGCCCACGCCGTGTTCACCCGACTCGAGCACCAGGCGCGCCACCGCGAGCAGCAGCGGGCTCGAGAGATGCGCTTGCAGGAGGCGACCGCGGGGTTGGTGCACCTGGCGCGCAGCCCGCGCTTTCGGGGTGATGACCTGTCGGCAGCGCTGCGAGAGATTACTGAGATCGCCAGCAGCAGCCTCGACGTAGCCCGGGCGGGGGTGTGGCTCTACGGCGACGCGCAGACCCACCTCAAGCTGCTCGATGTCTACGACACCGAGACCGCCGCCCACAGCTACGGCACCGAGCTCTCGTTGGCGGAGCACCCGCGGTACTTCGCCGCGCTGACCGCGCACCAGGTGTTGGCGGTAACCGATGCGCGCACCGATGAGCGCACCTTCGACTTCGCGCAGACGTACTTCAAAGAGCAGCGAATCGTCTCGACGCTCGACGCCGGGGTTCGGTTGCGGGGAGATCTGGTCGGGGCCATTTGCATCGAGCACCGCGGCGAGCGTCGGGTGTGGACGCAAGACGAGATTGTCTTCGCCCGCGCGCTGGCCGACGTGACCTCGCTGGCGCTCGAGGGGGCCGAGCGGAATCGGGCCGAGAGCGCGCTGGCCCAGTCGGAGCGCCGGTTTCGTGACCTGTTCTGGTACTCGAGCGACACCATTTTGTTGTACCGGGTCTCGCTCGACAATCAGGTGTTCTGCGAAGACATCAACCCTGCGGGGCAGGTGGCCACCGGGCTCAAGCGCGATGACATCATCGGCCGCCAGGCCATCGACGTGCTCGACCCCATCTCGGCGAGCAAGCTCAACGAGCGGTATGCGCAGGTGATCAAAGCGCGGGTGCCCATCACCTACGAGCACGAGCTGAACCTCCCGACGGGGGCTCGGCACCTGAACACCGCCATCGTGCCGCTGCTCGACGACCAGGGCCGGGTCAACCGCATCGCTTCGCTGGTGCGCGACGTGACTCAGCAGCGCGAGGCCGAGTCGCTGCACCACCGGCTCGAAGCGCAGGTGGCCGAGGTGCAGAAGAATGAAGCGCTCGGGCGGCTCGCGTCGCACATCGCGCATGACGTGAACAATCTGCTCACGGTGATTACCGCTCACGCCAGTCGCATCGAGGGCGCGGGGCGCACCGCCGAGGCCGCCCGCTCGATTCTGCAGGCGACCTCTCGCGGCCGCGAGCTGACTCAGCAGATTCTGACCTTCGGTCGGAGGCGACCTCCGGAGCGCAAGCCGCTCGACCTGGCTGAGCTGGTGCGCGAGACGCTCAAGTTGCTCGAGCCCACCGCGCCCGGGGTGGCGCTGCGCGATGAGATCTCGGCCAAGCCCACCCGGGTGCTAGGCGACGCCTCGCAGCTGCACCAGGTGCTGACCAACCTCTGCACCAACGCCCTCAACGCCATGCCCGAGCGGGGCAGCTTGACGGTGTCGGTCGAGCCGTTCGACGTCGACTACGCCTTTGCCACCAAGCACCCGCCGCTGCAGGTTGGGCAGTGGGTACGGCTGCAAGTGCGAGACACCGGCGTGGGGATGGATGAGTCAACCATTCGGCGCATCTTCGAGCCGTTCTTCAGCACGCGGCCGGAGGGGCGGGGCACAGGGTTGGGGCTGGCGGTCGTTCACAGCATCGTGGTCGCGCATGACGGGGTGATTCTGGTGGAAAGCAGGCTGACCCAGGGTTCGTCGTTCTCGGTGTTCTTGAAGGCCTACGGCGATGACTCGGCACGGCCTGGCGCCGGTCAGCATCTGATGCTGGTCGATGATCACCCGGGCATGGCGCGGGTGAGCGCAAAGCTCCTCGAGACCCTCGGCTACCGCACCACCGTGTTCGATGACCCGCGCGAGGCGTTGAGCGCGTTCACTGCGACTCCCGCGGGGTTCGATGCGGTGCTGACCGACTTGTCGATGCCGCAGATGAGCGGTGAGGAGTTCACCCGCTCGCTTCGTGCGCTGCGACCGAGCCTGCCGGTGATCGTCTCGTCGGGCATGGCGAGCGAGCTCGACGCTGAAGAGCTCAAGGCCCTGGGCATCGCTGGAGTGCTGCTCAAGCCGTGGCGGCTCGAAGAAGCCGTGGCGACGCTGCAGCGGGTGTTGCCGTCACAGCCGCAGCGCTAGAAGAACGCGACGCCGGCCTCGCGCAGCAGCCGCACGACCCACTGCATCGGTAACCCCTGAATCGCCGCTCGATCACCGTCGACGCGCGAGAACAGCGCCTGGCCGCGACCTTCGATTCGATACCCGCCGGCACAGCCTTGCCACTCGCCCAGCGCGACGTAGGCGTCGACCTCACCGTCGGTCAGCGCGTGCACCGTCATTCGCGCCACGTCGACCTCGGTGACAAAGTAGCCCGAGCCCACCACGCAGACACCGGTGCAAATTTCATGGGTGCGGCCGCGCAGCGCCTTGAGCTCGGTCGCGGCTGCTGCTGCATCGGGCGGCTTGCCCAACGCGCGCCCGGCGAGCGACACCAACTGGTCTGACCCGATGATCAACGCAGTGGGGTGACGCTGAGCCACCGCGCGCGCTTTTCGCTCGGCCAACATCGCCACCGTCTGCGCAGGTGACAGCTCGCCCGGCACGCGCTCGTCGACCTCCGGAGCCACCGTTCGGTACTGCAGACCCAACCCGTTCATCAGCGCGCGACGGGCGGGCGAGGTCGAGGCAAGAATCAGCTCAGAATACGGGCCTAAAGACGACACGCGGGGCTTCTCTCAGACCTCGGCGCAAAGCGCTACATCAGCCCGTCGCACTCTGGTGGTTTCGGTGACCCGCACGCCTGCGAGAGCAGCGCCCTGGCGCAAGAGGCCTTCTTCTGAGCCCGCGAGGGCTCGACGCTGGCGCGCCGACTGGTGTCGTTGCACTGCTTCGAGACGGCGACGCAGCGCTCCTTGCCGTCTTTCTGACAGCTCGTCGCGGCACACTGCGCTCCTGCCCAGAGGTCGCACAACCAGCGCTCGTTGTAGGTGTTGGGTTTGGTGCCCGAAGACATCGACAGTACGAGAGCGGCAGCGGCGGCGATCAACATGACGAGAAGCCTACCCAAGCTCATCAGAGAGGTCGAACCTTCGACTCCTGTTGCACCCTGTATCTTGGCGGAGAATTGGCTACATGCGAGCAGTGCGCATCTGCCTCTTCATCGCGTTGATCAGCGGAGCGGTCTGGGGTCAGGCCCTGGTGCCCGTGTTGCCGATGACCGGCGAAGACGGGTGCCCCGAAGGCTTCAGACCGCTGCCAGGAGAGGCCTGCATCGCCCAGCCCACCGTGACCAGCAACGAGAAGGTCATCGTCTACTTTCACGGCATGCTGATTTCCCCGTGGGCCACCCGCTCACGCTGGGAGCTGGGTCAGCTCGCCCGCAGCGCGCTCCCCCACGGGTACACCGTCATCGGCATGCGTGGCCAGAAGGGCCTCTGCAACTGGAGCGATGAGGCACGACAGAATTTCTGCTGGCCCAACGGCCTGAGCCAACAGAGTCAGCTGCAGCCCATCATCGACCGATTGCGTGAGGCGCTCACCGAGGCCTCGAAGCGGGCGAGGGTGAAGCTGAAGCCTCCGTGCATCGTGGGGTTCTCGAATGGCGGGTTTCTGGTGGCGCTCATCGCCAGCGACACCCGCTTCGCCGTGACCGCCTACGCCATCGCGCACGCCGGCTCGGTGACTGGCCAGGGCTTCCCTCCCTGGCGAAGCAGGCCGATGTTGCTGGTCACCGCCAGTGGCGACTCGGCCCATTTCCCCCGTATGAAGGTGCTGGCCCAGATGCTCGATGAAGACCGCTGGGAGTCGAAGCTGACGGTGCGCGACGGGGTTCACGAAATGACGGTCGACGACATGAAAGCCATCGTGGATTTTTTTGACCGGGTCTAGAGACGCACTCTGTGCACGTCATCAGCGACACCTGGTTCATCGCAGCGCAGAGCTCAGCACTGCGCGCGAAGCCGCTGGCGGTCACCATTCAGGGGCGCCCGCTGGTGCTCTTTCGAAGCGCGTCAGGCCAGGCCACCGCGCTGACCGACCGGTGCCCGCACCGCAACGTGCCGCTCTCGATGGGCGTGGTGCGCAACGGCGAGCTGGAGTGCGCGTACCACGGCTGGCGCTTCGACTCGGCGGGCACCTGCGTCGCGGTGCCGGGCCTGGTCGACGGCACGGTGTCGCTCAAGAGCCGCTGCGCCGAGACCTGGGCCACCCACGAGGCCGACGGGTTCGTCTGGGTCCACTCCACGCCGAGCGTGGTGCCCATCGCGCCGCCCTACGTCTTCTCCCACGTCAACGACCCCGCGTACACCACCGTGCGCCGCCGGTTCGAGGTCGAGGCCTCGGTGCACTCGGTGGTCGAGAACACCCTCGATGTGCCGCACACCGCGTTTCTGCACGGTGGCCTCTTTCGTAAGGCCGAGAAGAAGAACGTCATCGAGGTGGTCGTTCGCCGCCACCCCACCTTCGCCGAGGCCGAGTTCATCGGTGAGCCGCGGCCGACCGGGCTGATCGGCAGGCTGCTCGCTCCGCGCGGGGGCGTGGTCGAGCACACCGACCGCTTTCTGCTGCCCTCGATTGCCCAGGTCGAATACCGGCTGGGTGAGGCGAGCCATTTGCTCTCGACCTCGGTGCTCACTCCTATTTCGGCCACGCGCACGGTGGTCTACGCGGTGGTCACCTTTCGGCTGCCGCTACCGGCCTGGCTTGTGAAGCCGTTCGTGATGCCCGTCGCGCAGCGCATCTTCTCGCAAGACGCGGCGGTGCTCTCGCGGCAAGCCGAGCAGTTTGAACGCTTCGGGGGCGAGAAGTTCACCTCCACCGAGCTCGACGTGCTGGGCCCGTACGTGGCGAAGCTGCTCAAGCAGGCCGCTTCGAAGGAGCCCGCGCCCGAGGGCGTTCATGAGCACCGGCTGAAGATGAAGGTGTGAGTCTCGCTACACCGGCGCGCGAATCACCACGAACGCCAACACGTACAACACCACGCCCGTCGCGATGATGATGACGCCGCCCAGCACCGCTCCAGCCAGCAGCGAGAGCACCGTTCGCCTCCACGTCACGGCGTAGAAGCGGCGAACCGCGAGCGGTAGCCAGAGTGCGAAGCTGGCGAAGATCGCGCCGCCGAGGGTGAGCGAGAGCGCGTCAGGCACCGCATCAGCCAGCCCGAACAAGAGGAAGAAAACGGTCTGTGCATGGAGCGTCAGCACCAGATGCTCGGTGTAGCGACGATGCGAGAAGAGGAGCTTCATCATCAGGGCGAAGATCGGCACCAGGAAGAAGGCCGCGCGCGGGAGCTTCGAGAGCACCCACCCATCGATGAGCGGCTTGGCCGTGCGGGGCGATGATTGGTACCAGGCCATGGTGGTCGCATACCGCTTCACCAGCGCTGGTGTGTGCTCATCGCTGGCGGCCTTCTGAAACAGGGCCAGCTCACGCTCGTCGACCTGAATAGGTTTGAACTCGCTTGGCTTCGCTTCCGCCGGAGGCCCGAATGAGAGTTCGCTCCAGTCGAAGAGCATCGAGGTCAGCACCAGCGCGCTCACCCAGAAGTACATGGTGAACGGCTTGACGTACGCCGCCCGCCGACCCGCGACGTATTGCACCGCGAGCTCGCCCGGCTTGAACAACAGCAGGTGCAGCGTGCGCCACAGCTTGCCGTCGGCTACCAGAAACAAGCCGATCGAGTCTTTAAGCAGCGGCCACAAGGCCCGATTCGGTACCTCGTTCTTCTGACCGCACTTCGCGCAAAAGAGCTCGATCATGACCGCCTGACAATTCAGGCACGCGGGGGGCAGCAGTTCGCCGCGCTTCGAGAATCGCCATGGCTCGGTGCTCATGATCAGCGCTTGATGATCCGGCTCAGCGCGTGCGCGACCATCGCCTCGGCGATG
>Ga0105048_10006826_pt1 | contig 18392 bp, 22 predicted proteins | sample MAT05_FD_78382 | JGI IMG/M metagenome (GOLD analysis project Ga0105048, IMG submission 78382) | Freshwater microbial communities from Lake Fryxell liftoff mats and glacier meltwater in Antarctica - MAT-05 | ecosystem: Environmental > Aquatic > Freshwater > Ice > Liftoff microbial mat | place... | reverse complement strand
CCGGCCCAACGGGGCCGGGGATGATAATGCCTTGCCCATCTGCGGCTTACGGGCCAAGGTGCGGCGCCGGGGGTGGGCAACTCTATCGGAGCACAAGTGGTCAAGTTTTGGTGAGCGCCGAGGTTCCTCCGCGCCAGGAATCATAACGGCGATTAAGAAAGCCGATTTGGACTTGGCAGCCGTTTAAAAGCACCGATCGGTCGCGCAGCGTTTACCAAAACGATCCGCGCAGCCTGGAATCGCATCGTGCTTGATTTCTTCCCTAGCTGTGTCAATGGGGTATGAAGCGGGAGACAGCCAACCCGATTTCTTTTTGAAAGCAGTTGCGGCTTCCGCAGGGTGTCGTGCTTGCCCACCAGCCACCTACAATGGGCTGTGCCGTCCAAACTGGGCCGTCGAAATGGGCATATATTCGCTAACAGGGAACGTCCGCTCTCCATTTCACGCTGAACCAGTCAACATTTGACTGTTTTCCGGGAAAGGTCTATCGTTCGAGAGATAATAGGGATGAAGAAGATCCGCCCCGATGCCTGTTGAACAGATGAATATTTCGCTCCCGCCGCGCATGGCGAAATTTATTCGGGGCAAGGTCAAGGCCGGCGAATACACCAATGCCAGCGAAGTGGTGCGCGATGCGGTGCGCCATATGCAAGCGGTGGAAGAAGACAGGAAACATCGCGCTGCGCTGTATGCATTCGAGGGCGAGGATGAGGCCGCCATGACAGGCATTCGGGAAGGTGTCGCACAACTAGAAGCGGGAGAGTACCAGGAGCTGGACGGTGACGCTGCGCTGAAGGACTACTTCTCGGATGTTGTGAGCCGGGGCAAAACACGAGGAGCGGGACAAAGAGGGAAAGCCAAAACGAGGTGAGCCGCTATCGCCTTTCTAAGCTTGCTCAGAGGGATATCGACGCGAACTGGGATCACCTTGCTGAGCATGGCGGCATCACGAGCGCTGAACGATTCGTTTGGCGGCTACATGATCTGCTCGGCTTGCTGGGCCGAAACCCGGCATGGGACGATTGAGTCGTGTGGTGGCCCGCGGCGTACGAAAGTTTCCGCTGGACGATTACATCGTCTACTACCTCGGCCAGGACCGGCGCGTGCTAATAGCCCGCATCCTCCACGGCAAACGTCGCCAGCGGAAGGCCTATCAGGCGAAATAGCCGTCGAGCCCTTGCGCTATATTCCCTCAATGACAGACGCGCTGCCCGAGACCTTGGCCGACACGCTGGAAGACTGGGCCACCAACGTCCGCGAAGGCCGCGCTGCGCGGCGAACCGCTGTAGTTGAAAATGCACCGCCTGCGCTCCGGCGAGCATCGCACCACGGTGATGGCGGCGAGCAAATCCGCCCGGGCGGGGATCGATCCGCCGAACCTTTTGATCGATGTGGAGGGCGATTACAATCTCAAGGAGATAAGACGCCTTGAGGAGTGAATGTTCCCCGGTAGTCGTTGGGCGTTTACCAAAACGCTCCCCGTAGCCTGGAATCGATTTCTGAGATGTTGAGAAAGCGCGGACATTCGGCCATCGAAGTCGACCGGTTGCCGGTATTCGGGATCCCAAACAATGCGATCGGCGAGCGGGCCTAGTCGCGGACGGGGACTGGGGCGGGCTCGACTACTACGAGGCCGCGGATCGTTACCTGGGTTCCGTCGGCCAGCATGAGGTATGTGACCTCACTGTCCGAGAGCGCGGCATTAATCTGTTTTCCGACGAGAATGTTCTCGATGAAACTCATGCCGACCATATCGGCGGTTTCGACGGCGGAGTTTAGTCAATGCGGATGGTTTCGAGGTTTAGCGTGTCGCTGGTTACTGAGCCTGTGACCTGCGCGGCTACCGGTTTTGCCGACTTGCCGGTTTGCCAGTAGGCGAAGACTTGCTTGCTCGCCTTTTTACTTTTTTGTAGCGCCATTGCCGCTTTGGCGTTTCCGCCCTCGTCGAATTTGTAGAGTTTTCCGTCCGGTAGCCGAATGCCGAAGCCGGTGGTGTTCACGCTCACCGGACAGGTGTCCAAGGGGGACGATCCCCTTGTCTCTCCGCCGCATCCGGTCTTTGTGGTGTCGAAGAGATTGCCTGTCCAGCTTTGCGTGCCGGCGGTTTGTGCGGGCGCTAGCGCCCCCAAGGCTACTAGCGCGATCCAAAAAAGGCTTTGATTCATCTTCGATCCTCCGAGCAATGGTTAGAGCGGTTCGGCGGGCTGTTCGTTTCATTTGTCACTGCGGTATCGTAAACGTCATGCTGCCACGCCGATCCGTACTCGTAACGCCGCTGGCGCTGGCCGCCGGAGCAGCCACTCGCCAAATGACGCTATGCATGCACCACTTCACTTCCGCCGGGGCGGGTTACCGAAAGTCGCTCGAAGGCTGGGCCAAGGCCGGAATCAAAGGCGTCGAGCCGTCGTCCGGGCTGCTCGACGATTTTCTGAAGACGGATACGATGGCCAGCGCGAAACGCGTGTTGACCGATAACGGCCTGCGCGTGGTTTCCGCCGCCGTTGGCGTCACAGGGCTTTGGGAGCCGAGTTCGCGATTTCAGCAACAGCTCGATGCGTTTAGAAAAAGGTGTGAGCAGTTTGCGGAACTGGGCTCGCCGCTGGTCTATTCGCCTTGCGCTACTACCGCCAAATTCACCGCGGACGACTATGCACGAAGCCTGGAGAATATTCGCAAGGCGGCCGATGCGGCGGCGGAATTCAAGGTGAAGGCGGCGGCTGAGTTTGTGCGGAACTCAACCTTCATGGCGTCGCTGCCGACGGCGCTTCAGCTCCACCGGAAGGCCGCGCATCCCAACTTCGGCCTGATTTTCGACTGCTATCACTTCTGGTCCGGTCCGAGCAAAATGGAGGATTTGGACTTGATCCAGCCGGGCGAGATTATTCATGCGCATTTAAACGATACGCCGGACATGCCGCGTGAACTGCTGGATCTGCAGACGCGGGTTATTCCCGGTGATGGCGTGGCGCCATTGGCAAAGATCCTGCGTAAGCTCGTTCAACGAGGATACGCAGGACCTATTTCGGTTGAGTTGTTCCTGCCGAGGTTCCAGCAGGCGGATCCGTTTGCACTAGCCAGAGAGATCAAGGTGAAATCAGAGGCGTTGTTTAAACAGGCCCGGGTTTAGCGACGGCCGCCGCGTTGCTCGCGGTTAAAGGAACGGTTGTCGCGATTGGCGTTACCGCGAATTTGCGGTCTTACGGTCTGGACGCGTCCAGAGAACTGGCGATCGTTGTTGCGGAAGGGTCCGCGGACGGAGACTCCGCCGCCATTCCGGAATCCGTTCCGGTTTCCAACCTGGATGCGGAGGTTATTGCGGTTGCCGTTGTAGCCGAAGCCGGCGTTGTGGCGCGGACGGCTGTAGAGGAAACCTCGATTGAATCCCGAGCGGTTGCCACGCCAGTATCCGGCGTAATAACGACCTGCGGCGTACCGGGGAGCGAACCAGGAACCTCCGGCGAAGGGAGGAACCCGCCAGTTACCGCCGACCCAGGAGTACCGGCCGGCGCCGAAGCCCCAGTACCCGTCAATCCAGGAATAGCCAGGGCCAGGCATGGGCGAGCGATTGTAGGCGTAGTTCGGCGCAGGGGGCGGGGGCGGGACATCGTAACCCTGGTCCGAGTACTCGTCACTGTAGTCTTCGTCGTCGTATTCGCCGTACTGGTCCTGATCATCGTAGTACTGCTGATTGGCGTTCTGGTCCTCTTGATATCGAGGATCCTGTTGTTGATACTGGGGATCCTGTTGTTGCCGCTGTTGCGGATTTTGCGGGGGATACTGTTGCCCGAACATGACCGAGCCGAACCCTCCGGCAATTACCAGCATTGCGATTCTATTGCGTTTCATGGTGTCGTTCTCCTTATTTAGGGGCCTTGTCTGTGCGGCTCGTACACACTCATTAATGCATTTCCGCGGCCATTCGCAAGTGAATGAAAACAAAGCACGTGAATGGGCCACGAGAGGCCCGGAACCACCGGGTGGTGGTTTCCAGCCGATTACGCTGGTAGGATAGCCAGAATGAAACTGCTTGACCGAAGGTCCATACTGCGGGTGCTGCCTGGGGCGGTGATGATGGCGGCGGCGCCGGCGCCGCAGGGCGAGGCGCTTCCGAATCGCCCGAAGGTGGCGGGTACGCTGCGATTGCGAACGCGGCGTCGATCGAAGAAGACCGGGCCGACGGAACAGACGGTGCAGTGGCCGGTGGCGCGAACGGCGATCATTATTTGCGATATGTGGGATTCGCATACGTGCGGGATGTCGGCGCAGCGGGTGGCGTTGATGGCGCCGCGGATGAATCAAATCGTCAGCGCCGCACGCAGTTTGGGCGTGATGATTATTCATGCGCCGAGTGACACGATGTCCTTCTATGAAGGGACGCCGTGGCGGCAGCGAATGCGGAATGCGCCGGCGGCGGCGTCAGCGTTCCCGATCACGAATCGCTGTCCGCGAGTTCCCGAGGAGGAGAGCGGTTTCCCGATTGACGATTCAGCGGGCGGCTGTGACGATCCGGTGGTGAAGAAGTTCACGGGCCCGCCGTATCCGTGGACGCGGGAGCATCCGGCGATCGACATTGTGGGCTACGACGGGGTGAGCGAGAGCGGGCAGGAGATTTATAACTTTTGCAAATTAGAAGGCATCGACAAGATTGTGCTGATGGGGGTTCATACGAACATCTGCATTTTGAACCGCGGGTTTGGGACGCGGCAGATGACTCGATTGGGATTCGATGTCGTGCTGGCGCGGGATCTTACCGATTCGATGTATGACCCGCGGACACGGCCGTTTGTGAGTCACGCGCGGGGGACGGAATTGGTAGTGGAGCACATCGAGACGATGTGGTGTCCATCGGTTCTGTCGGACGATTTGACGCGGGTGGCGGGTTAATTGCGGGGTTGTTGATCGAGATCGAGGGCGACCAGTGCTTGGCGGTGGCGGATGTAGCGTCGCTGGCTTCGCGATTGCCAGGCGGCCATCGTCGTCGAGGACGATGGTGCGGTCTCCGTCTGGTAGGCTTATGCCATGGAATTAAGTGAGATACCGGGGGGTGAGCTTCCTTACCTTGATCGAGGGTGGCGGAACAGGCGAAAGATCGGTTTGTTTGTTGTGGTTCCGCTTGTCCTGCTATTCCTGGTGACGCGGTGCCTGAAGCGGATTGACCCAGGCCATGTGGGCATCGAGGTGGACCTGTATGGGCGGGACAGGGGGGTTCAGAATTTGCCGGTCGTTACGGGGATGAACTTCTATAACCCGATCACCACCGACATTTTCGAGTACCCGACGTTTGTGCAGACGGCGGTCTGGACCAGGGACCCTAATGAGGGGAGCCCGATGAATGAAGAGATTTCGTTCTCGAGCAAAGAGGGCCTGGTGATCACGGCGGATATTTCGATTTCCTATCAGCTGATCGCCGAGCGCGTTCCGGCGTTCTATGTAAAATTCCGGTCCGACCGGCTCGACACGTTCACCCACGGTTTTCTGCGCAATGTGGCGCGCGACGCCTTCAACGAATCGTCGGTCCCTTACACGGTTGAAGAGTTGTACAGCACGAAAAAGGAAGCTTTCCTGGGGAACGTAAAGGCGCGAATGAACCGCGAGGTAAACGCCTTTGGGGTGGAGGTGCAACAGTTCGGTTTTATTGGCGCGCCGAGGCTGCCGCAGAACGTAGTGGATTCGATTAACTCGAAGATAAAGGCGATTCAGGACGCCATTCGCGCCGAGAATGAGTTGCGGACGGTGGAGGCGGAGGCGAAGAAGAAGATTGCGGAGGCTGAGGGAATTGCGAAGGCGAATATTGCGATTCAGCAGTCAGTGAGCGTGACGGTGTTGGAGTGGAAACGGCTGGAGTTGCAGCGGGCGGCGATTGAGAAATGGAACGGGCAGTTGCCGACTTATTCGGGTTCGGGCGCGATTCCGTTTTTGCCGATTCCGGCGAAGTAGGGTTCTTGGGATTCTCAAACGGCGCCGGGTTTTTGGCGTATCCAACGTCATATGCGCTACATTCGTACAGTGTCCGCGGCACCTCGCCTCATCCTTAAAAATGTCGGTCCTATTGGAAAAGCCGACGTATCCTTTGCCGACCTGACCGTGCTTGTTGGCCCACAGGCGACGGGGAAGAGCTTATTTCTCCAGTTTTTGAAACTGGTTCTGGATCACTCTTCCGTTACAGGCACGATGAGGAAATACGGACTCGATTGGAACTCCGACACGGAGAAATTCTTGGATGTGTATCTGGGGCGAGGAATGTCTTCAGTCTGGACAGGAAAGGGCAAATCGAGGAGTTGGATTGATTGGCAGGGCCGACCAGTGGGACTCGATGGGATGGTGGCGGAGAAGACGAAGGCTTACCCCTTCGGCGCGAAGACGTCGAATGAGATCCGTTCAACGACAAGTTTGGGGCGTCCTCCCAAAATTCCCCGAGCGCACGAAATACCTCCTCAGGAGGAGACGTTTTCGGTACAAGGCGACGACACTGAATTAGAGGGTAATCGGGTTAGCGACGGGCGGCGAAGGCCATGCCCAAAGGGCGAGGCCCAAACCGAGAGCCACAAAACATAGCATCAGAGCCGAGGCGATAAGCAAAACCCGCAACACGTTATATTCGGGAGCGGTCTTTAGACCGAGGACGGTGCTGATCTCGATCAGTTCTTCGCGGACGACGGGAGTTTGTTCGGCGGCGTACTAAAAAACCCAAGCAAAGCCGAGGCACATAATTATTGGGAACCAAAGGGCATACTTCGCCATCGGGTTCTGAGAGGAAGCGGTGAAGCAAAATGAGGCGATACCTCCCGAAACGGCATAGAAACGTTGAACTTGACGATCAGGTCGAGGTAGGTCTTATAAAGATCAACGTGGAGTTCATACTGTTTCCACAGGATGTCTCTAGTTTCCTGAGGAGTTTCCGGTAAGCGGTTCGGACCCATTGCCATTGATCGTAGCGTATCCGAAGGGGAGAATCGGCCTCCGCGCTTGCCTATGCAAAAATTGTGCGATGCTCTCGACAATCGGCTTTGTGATCTTATTTGCGGTCGGCGGTATAGTGTTAGCGGCCATATGGACTTTCTTCATCGGATTCGGAGGAGTTCCGGGCGCAATCCTGAGCCACAAGCTCGCGCCTAACGAAAATTGGCACGATGGCTCCGGAAACTATTCCATACCCGCGCTCGTAGTATGCGTGGCGGGACAGTCCTACCTGGCGTTGGCCTTCTCCGCTTTCGCAGTCGCCTATTCGCGCGACACGCTGACAAAACGCCCTGATCTGATCGGGTGGGTCATTTGGATGGTGGCCTTCGTCATCGCCATATTACCGACCACCTTCGCCCTCAAGGACGCGGCGAAGAAAGTGGCGAAGAAGACTCAGGATGTTGCGATGACGATAACGTCGGCTATAGGTGTGATCGGATTTTGGGTGTTCTTCTTTCTTCCGGCGGCGATGACAACTTTTTGGGGATGGGTTCCATTCGTTGGCTGATATTCCGGCGGCGAGGGCGCTCATGCTCCAGGCCTCCCGGTCTTCGAGGTCTTCCCTGTCGCGGAGTATCCGGCGAGGCCTACACGGAGGCGCGGGTGTTTGTGTGGTTGGCGACCGGGACCGTTTACTTACCTCCGAACAGTTCGGGACGACGGAGGATTAGCGGGAGCGGAATTCAACTGAAGTCGGGGCGCCTTGCGCTGGATGCACTTATTCACTCCTAGCGCGAGGCGCCACCGATTGGGACTACAACTAACTGCAGCAGCCGGGCGCGCAGCAGGCGGCTGGTTTTGTAGCCCGGATAAAGGCGCTGAAGAACTTGCCGTCGACTTGCGGGGCGATGGTGTCGACATCAATGCCCTGGCCGCTGAGAAAGGTGCGGGCGTCATCGGCGCGGTAGATGCGGGTTGGTTCGACGTCGATGTTGGTGAAGCCGGCGGCGGCGAGTTTGGCGCGGTAGTCATTTTCCTCCAGGGCGCCGGCGATGCAGCCGACCCAGAGGAGTACCTTCTCGCGAATCTCGGGGAGCATTTCGCCGGTTGTGACGACGTCGGAGACCGCGAAACGGCCGCCGGGTTTCAGGACGCGGAAGGCTTCGCTCAGGACCTTGTTTTTGTCGGCGGAGAGGTTGATGACACAGTTCGAAATAATGACATCGACGGAGTTGTCCGGGAGCGGAATGCTTTCAATTTCGCCCTTGAGGAATTCGACGTTTTCGATGCCGGAGCGCTTCTGGTTGGCGCGGGCCAGGGCGAGCATTTCATCGGTCATGTCGAGGCCGTACGCTTTGCCGGTGGGGCCGACACGCTTGGCGGAAAGCAGAACGTCGATGCCGCCGCCGGAGCCGAGATCGAGGACAGTTTCACCGGCTTTGAGTTCGGCCAAGGCGGTGGGGTTACCGCAGCCGAGTGAGGCGAGGACGGCTTCCGCGGGGAGGCCGAGTTTTTGCTGTTCATCGTAGAGATTCGATGTGATGGGATCGACGTCCGTGCCGCAGCCGGCGGACGCTCCGCAGCAGGCGCTGCCTTCGCCGCTACTGACGCGGAGGGCGGCTTGACCGTATTTTTCTTTGACTACTTCCTGAATGGTATTCATGGTTCTTTCCTATTTAGCGATGCTGATAATGTTTTCGGGGGCGATGGCCTGGTTCCTGGTGCAGCACTCGGCGTACAGGAAACCGAGGAGTTCCTGCAGTGTGCCGGTATTCGCCGCGTACCAGAGAAAGGTACTTTCGCGGCGAACGGTGACAAGGCCTTCGTTTTTCAGCTTTTCTAAATGGTGAGAAAGGGTGGAGCCGGGAATGCTAAGTTCGGCGCCGATGTCGCCGACCGTCATTCCGCCGGGGTGAGCCGACAGCAACAGACGCAGTATGCGGAGACGTGCTTCGGTTCCCATTGCGGCAAACATGTCCGCATACCGTGTGACTTGCTCTTCTGTAGGTTTTCTCGCCATTCGCCCTCGTTCGTTTCTATATTTCGATAATAATGGAAACATAGTACCGCGTCAAGGACAAATGGCGTTTTTGGCGCGTTTTTTATAGTCTCTTGATGTTCACGCCGCCGTTGTTGGTCTTCAAGGTGATGGCGGGGCCGCCGGCGCCGATGTTGAAATCGATGCTACGGGGACGACGCTCACCGCGGTGAACTTCGGGGAGCGGGAAGTCCGAACTGATTCCGCCGTTGTTGGTTTCGGCGTGAACGCGAGCGGAGAAGGAACTGGGCAGAGCGAGATGAATGCCGCCGTTGTGCGTATCGAAGTTGAGCTGGCTGGCATCGGCGGAAGCCATTTCGACATGAATGCCGCCATTGTGGGACGAGCCTGATACGTCGCCGGCGACGCGGGTGAAGTGGACGCCGCCGTTGTGGGTTTTGGCTCGCAGCGTGCCGCGGATATCGGAGACGTTGACGCCGCCGTTGTGGGCGTTGAGCGTGAGACTGGTTTGATGGGGCGCGAAGACTTCCCAACTGACGGCCCAGCCGCGGTTGTCGAGATTTTCCGGGCCGGTGGCGCGAAGAATGCCGCTGGAGGTTTCGACATGCACCTGTCCGGCGAGAAGGGACGCTTCTGAATCGGTGGGCGCCCAAGCTTCAACGCGGGCGCGAACGAGCGTCTGGCCTTGCGACCAGCCTTTGACGCTGACGCCGCCGTTGTGGCCGGCCTCAACGGTAAGACGCCCGAGCGCGGCCAAGGATTGCTCGTTGATTTTACAGGACCGTGCCTGGTCGCTGTTGTGCCGGTTCTCGCACGTTAGTTGTTTGTCGCGGTTGTCTCGCATCTGGGCGGAAAGGCCGACGGCGAGCAGCATTAGGATGGTTGACTTCATGGTGTTGACTCCTCGGCGTTTATTACGCACATCGGAACGAATGGTTACTATGTCTGTTATGCAGATGCCGCGAAGAGAGTGGATGCAGGCGGCAATGGCGGCAGCACAACACGCGCATGAGCAGATGACAAAGGCGCCGGGTGCGAGGAAATTGCGGTTCTTCACGGCGGAGGAGGCGGGGCGGGTGGCGGCCTTGGCATCGGTGATTATTCCTTCCGATGAGGGCCCGGGCGCGACTGAGGCGGGGGTGGTTTATTTCATCGACGCGTTGTTGGCGGACGGCGCGGAGGAGGAGCGGGCGGTCTACCGGGCGGGGCCGCGTTCGCCGGGATTGCCAAAAGAGGGCGCCCCGTATTTTGAATTGGCGCGGACGCATACGGTGATGGTTTTTTTGAGCGATCCGCGCTATGGGGGGAACGCGGGGGAGACGGGTTGGAAGGTGATTTGGTTTGAGAACCGGATGGGGTTCACGCCGCCGTTTGGATTCTATGACGGGGAGGATTCGAAGTGAAGTTCCGGGGCCGGGACGCGGTGGATTTTGTCGTGGTGGGATCGGGCGCAGCGGGGGGAGTGGTAGCGAAGGAATTGACGGCGGCAGGATTCAGCGTGGTGGTTTTTGAACAGGGGCCGCATCGGACGGAGAAGGACTTTACGCACGATGAGCTGAAATTCGTACAGCGAAATTATTTGACGAACGATCATGCGCGAAGGCCGAATACGTATCGCAAAACTACCGCCGAGAAGGCCGTTGTGCAGCCGGCGGTGGGTTATGGCATGGAAGCCGGCGGAGGAACGGTCCACTTTACCGGGAACTATTGGCGGTTTACGGAGAACGATTTTCGGGAGAAGACGCGATGGGGCGGCGTGGCGGGATCGTCATAAAAGGATTGGCCGATTACGTACTCGGAGATGGAACCTTACTACGCGAAGGCGGAACGGGAGTTAGGAATATCGGGAGCAGGCGGGGTGAATCCATTTGAATCGTTCCGGTCGGGACCGTATCCGTTGCCGCCGATGCCGGTAAAGTCGTCGGGAGTGCTGTTCGAGAGGGGTGCGAAAAAGCTGGGGCTGCATCCGTTTCCGGCGCCGGTGGCAATTTTGTCGAAGCCTTACCAGGGGCGGATGGCTTGTACGAACTGTGGACTGTGCGAGCGGTTCGGGTGCGAGGTGAAGGCGAAGTCGAGCACGCTGGTGACGATGATTCCGGCAGCGGTGAAGACGGGCCGCTGCGAACTGCGGACGATGTGTTACGTCCGGAAGATTGAGACGGATAAGGCGGGGCGGGCGAGCGGCGTTGTCTACTTTGACGCCAAGGGGAAAGAGCAGCGGCAGCGGGCGAAGGGAGTGGTGGTTTGTGCGAACGGGGCAGAGACGCCGCGGTTGTTGCTGTTGTCGAAGTCGGCGCAGTTTCCGGATGGGTTGGCGAATTCGAGCGGGCAGGTGGGGCGGAATCTGATGGTGGATAACGGGGCAGTGGCGATGGGGATGTTTGAGCAGCCATTGAACGAGTACAAGGGGATCCAGGTTACGCGGGCATTGTTCGACTACTACGACAGCGACCCGAAGCGCGGATTCTGGGGAGGGGGCGGGCTAGATGCACGGTTCGATTTCTACCCGATATCGTTCGCGCTGGATGCGCTGCCGAAGGATGTGCCGCGATATGGGAATGGTTTCCGGCGGTTTCTGGCGGAGGCGTTTACGCGCAGCATGACCATATTAAGTCACTCTACGTCGTTGCCGTTTGAGAAGCACGGGTTTGATTTGGATCCTGAAGTGAAAGACGCGTGGGGTTTACCGGCGTTACGGATGACTTATAAGAGTCCGGAGGACGACCTGGCCACGATGCGGTGGCTGCTGGAGAGGCAGGTGGAGATTTTGGAGGCGGCGGGAGCGAAGAAGATTTGGCGGTTACCGGTGGAGGATGTGACGTTTACGGTGCATATTATGGGCACGGCGCGGATGGGGGACGACGCGAAGCGGTCGGTAGTGAACCGGGAAAATCAGTGTCATGACGTGGCCAATTTGTTCCTAGTCGATGGGAGCAGTTTTGTGACGTCGGCGCGGCAGCAGCCGACGGCGACGATTCAGGCACTGGCGTTTCGGGCGGCGGCATTGATGGGGGAGAAGGCGCGGAGCGGTTTGTCAGGCCGGTAAATCGATTGGCGATTCGTTTGCAAGGGGGTGTAGGGGAGGACCTCTCGCTTGACCGCTACATTGCCCACTCTTCGATCCGTAACGATCTGTCCGAAAGTGCAGACGAGACTTTGCCAACTTGCCTTTGAGGTATTTACTTCGCGGCCGAAGGAGGGCGAGAGTATTGGCGGCGTGCTGGTGGGCAAGACAACGCGCGACGGCGTGGAAGTTACGGACTATTGGCAAGGCGCTGAAGACCGGGCGGATGTGGTCGGGTTTTGGAGTATCGAACGGCGGGTGCGGCAGGAACTCAAGGGCAAGGGGGTTCTTATTGTCGTTGCGCCGGTGACGGTGCAGCGGGCGGAGGCGCTGGTCTGGCAGCGCGAAGCGGACGGCGAGGAGACCGAGGCGCGGCGGATGACGTTTCAGATTGAACGACGGGTTCAGAAGCGGGACGCCAGACGTTCCGAAGTGAAACCGGTCGCGGCGCCTGCGGTTTCTCATTGGCGCGAATGGTCGTTGGCGGCGGCATGTATCGTCCTGGGAGGATTGACGGGCTGGATGATGCGGGCGGAGGCGCAATCCGCCGATCCTCAGATTACGCTGCAAATGGAGGGTGGCTCATCCAATTTGCGGGTACGTTGGAAGGAAACGGGGGGCGGACCGTTGGAGTCGGCGGTACTGATGGTACGGCAGGGGCCGGAACAGGAAGCGGTCGATCTGATGGATCAATATAAACCGGACGGCGTTTGGACGGTGGCGATGAATGCACCGGAGGTTGTAGTGAGTCTGCGGGTTCGACGGAAAGGGATGGCCGCCATGGAACGCACGGTTACCTACTTGAATCCGCAACCGGCGAGTCCGGCGCCCAAAATTGGAGAAGTGGAGTGGCTGCGGTGGCGGAACAAGCAATTGGAAGCAGCCATGGCGGCGCGAATCGACCGTATGGTGTCTAATTAGGGCTGAGTGCTTTTGGCCCGCGCTCGATGGATTCCGCGGTAAACACCTTGTCTGCGGAGTTTGGGATTCGGGTGAATGTAGAGGATCCTGGACCGGGATTCCAGCTTCGCCGCGGAATGAGTGTCAACGGAAAATACGCGCAAAGTTGGCTGACGGCGGCGTTATACTCCCGATATGCGCTTTCTCCTTTTGTTCGTTTGCCTATTTGCAGCGGGTTTGCAGGCTGAGGTCTATTACCGCACGTTCTTCCATAAACATCCGGTGAAGCAACGAATTCGCGCCGGGGAGGTGGTATCGACGCGGACGCTGGATTCGAGTGGAAAGGATCAGGAGAGTAAGGAGATGTCGGACGGACCGAATCCGCTGACAGGTCCCTTCTTCGTTGAGGGCGCGGAGCCGGGCGATTCGATTGCGATTCACTTCCGGAAGGTCCGGCTGAACCGGAATTGGGGGTATTCAAGTTACCGGCTGGGGTTGTTCGCGATGACTCCGGAGTACATCGAGAAAACCTATCCGCCGATGTATAAGCGGGATTTAGTGCGGAAGGGATTTGCCCACTATGTGCCGTGGGACCTGGACCGGGAGAAAGGAGTTGTCAAGCTGCGGGAACCGGGGAGCAAGGCCATTGTGATGGAGTTCCCGGCCAAGCCGATGCTGGGGTGCGTGGGGGTGGCGGCCGCGGGAGACTGGGCGCCGACATCGAGTCCCTCCGGCCCCTACGGGGGCAACCTGGACTACAACCGGATCGGGGAGGGCGCCACCGTCTTGTTGCCGGTTTACCATTCAGGAGCGTTGTTGTTCATGGGAGATGGGCATGCGTTACAGGGGGACGGAGAGCCGACCGGAAACGGCGTGGAAACGTCGATGGACGTGGAGTTCTCGGTGACGGTGCGGAAGGGGGTCCGGTTGACAGGACCGCGAGTGGAAACGGCCGACGCGATTATCAGCATCGGTTCGCAGCCGGAGTTTCAGAGTTCCCTGGACCGCGCGCTGGAAATGGCGACCACGGACATGGTGCAGTATTTAATGACTGAACACGGTCTGGAGGAGTGGGCGGCGCATTTGCTGATCGCATTCCAGGGGAAATACGAGGTGGTGACGGCCAGAGGATCGATGGCGTTATTGATACCGCGCGCAGCGCTGAAGAAGAGGTAACCGCGCCCGCAGCGAAGCGTGTCCGATTCTTAGTACAGTTAGGGTGATTTCATATGCGCCGACGAACCTTACTGACTGCTTCCATGGGTGCCCTTGCCGCGGATTGGCCGCAATTCCGCGGTCCCGGCGGAACTGGAGTTTCAGCGGAAAAAGGCCTGCTGAAGGAGTGGCCGAAAGCGGGGCCGAAGCTGCTCTGGCAGCAGCCGGATATAGGCGATGGGTATGGGACGGTGGCGGTGGCGGGTTCACTCATCCACGCCGTGAGCAATCATGGCATGGATGACGAATTTGTGCAGGCGCTGAAGGTGGCAAACGGGGATGCCGTGTGGAGCGCGCGGCTGGGCGGCGTGGGGAATCCGGAGCAGCAGCCGCCGTACCCAATGGCAAGGTCCACGCCGGCGTTGGACGGCGACCGCGTGTATGTATTTTCGTCCAATGGAGAACTCGCCTGTTTGCGGGCCGTGACGGGTGAAGTGATCTGGCAGAAGAGTGTGCGGAAGGAGTTTGGCGGCACGCCGGGAACGTGGGGGTATGGGGAATCGCCCCTGATTGATGGAGACGCGGTGGTGGTAACGCCGGGCGGAGCGGCGGCGACGATGGTGGCGTTGAACAAGATGACGGGGGCAACGATATGGAAGTCGGCTATACCGGGAGGAGATAAGGCGGCATACGCGTCGGCTATCGTGACGACGGCGGCGGGACGAAAGCAGTATGTGCAGTTTCTGGATAAGGGCGTGGTGGGAGTGGACGCAAAGACCGGGGCGTTTCTATGGCGCTATACAGGGACGGCGGGAGGGCCGGCGAATATTGCTTCGCCCATCGCGAAGGGGAATTTCATCTACAGCACGAACGCGCGGCGGTTTAACGGCGGACTGGTGCAGTTGACGGCGGTGGCCGGGGGCGTGGCGGCCGAGCAGGTGTATTTGGGACGCGACATGCCGAATACTTTGGGCGGCCAGGTTTTAGTGGGAGACGTAATCTACGGGACGAATCAACAAGGACCGGTGGCAGCGGATTTCGCTACCGGGAAGATCTACTGGCAGGACGCGGCATTCGGGCCGGGAGCGGTTCTGCACGCCGAAGGACGGCTGTATTTTCATGCGGAGAACGGTGACGTGGCGCTGGTGGAAGCGACGACGGCCGCGTATCGGGAACTGGGAAGATTCACCCCGCCCAGCCCGCCGCGGCGTCGCGATTCGCGCGAGCGGGCATGGTCGTATCCGGTGGTGGCGAACGGTCGAATGTATATAAGGGACTTGGGATGTTTGTGGTGCTTTGACGTCAAGGCGGCGTAATGAAAGCGGCGACGACCGTTTTGGGAATAGGGTTGATTGTGGCCGCACTGTATTTGGCGACGTTAACTGCTCGCGAGACCTGCACGCAGATCAACTTGAGCGGGTTCGCACGCACGGAGCTGATTGTTACCGGCTACGATGAGGAAGCGTCGGCGCTAACCGGGCGCGTGGCGGCAAGCGGCGAGGTGTTCTCGCGGATTAGCGAGAGTTTCGTAGGCACGGAGCTCGTTCAGAAACTGAAGAAGGACGGCCGGTTGAAGGGGTACCGGGCGCCAGTTTGGTACTTAAAACGGAGCGATCCGTGGGAATCGATTGACCGCATCATGCCCTTTCGATTGCAATCGGTGGACGAGTTCGGGGCCCGTTCGTACGCGTTGCTAGTGGGAGCAAACCTGGCCTGCGCCTTCCTGGGAATATGGCTGATTCGCCAGGCGAATCCGGGCTAACGCTTCCGCCCCACTTTTCCCATCGCCCGTTTCACCGCCCCCATCACCGTCTCCTCCACATCTTCCGTGTAGGGCCCCGGATTGCCATAGTAAATCTGGCTATCCACCGGTTCGTAGCCACCCTCCAACAGCACGCGCTTCGACACGATATAACTCATGACGTCATTCGTATACCCGGCCACAATCGTGTCCTCCGCGCCGAACTCCTTCTTGACTCGCAGCGCATAATCGACCACCACCTCGCCCCCCAAACCCACCAGCGTCACCGATTTGCCGAAACGAATCGCCTGCACCGGATACGGAATCGCCGTTACCGGACGGCCTTTGTCGTAAGCCTTCAGCATCGCCTCCGCGCGCCGCTGCTTGTACCAGTTCGTCCCCTTCAATTCTTCTTCAAACTGTGCCCGCGTGTGCGGCGCGAAGGCCAGATCGGTCATCTGCCAAGCCGTCCGCAATGGCCCGCTCACCGGCTTCATCGTGCCCGCCATCACCCGCGACACCTCCGCCGCTAAGCTCGCGCCATGCTTCTCCGCCAAGGCATAGGTCCCGCGGGGATTCGGATTCGCGTCGCCCCCGCAAAGCAGCATGAACAGCGCCGTCACGCCGGGATTCTTCGCCTCTATTTCCGCCTGCGCCACACCGGCGTAATCCCCGTGGACCAGGAACAGATCTCCGCCCAGCGTCGTGTTGTGACACGCATATCCAAACAGCACCGCCCGTAATTTACCGTCCGGCGTGGTGATCCGAAACACCGGCACGTCCTGGTCCACCGGTCCCGCTGGATTCAGTCCGATTTTGACGCCGCCCGACGGCCCCTGCCTCCGGTTAATCGCGAACGTTCCAGTTCCATGACCGACCGAAACTTCAGCCGGTTGCAGATCCGCGATAGCCGCGCCCACAACGCTAACCAGTTTCGATACCAGGCCGTTTCCATAGTCGATAATCACCTGGCGCTGCTCCGGCGTCAGATCGAACATCGAATCGAGATTGTCGCGCACCGCCGGTCCGCTATGCGTATGGGACGAGTTGATCATCAACTGCGCCCGGCGCAATCCATACTTCTTTTCCACCTCCGCCCCAACTCGTTCGGACAAAGACCGCGACATTCCAATCAGATCGGTGGTGACCACGACAGCCCGCCCGTTCCGCTTATCCGAGAACGCCAGAGCCTTCGCCCAGATTTCCAGCTTGACGCCTTCCGACGGCTTCTTTCGAGCCGCATAACCGGAAAGGAAAATTGGCTGTTCCGGCGAGATCTTGATCCGACCGACACCAACCTGTAAATCGCCTGCCAAGACGGGCAGTGCCAGAATGAACGCGATCAAAATTCTTAACATGTCCCGCAGGATACCAAACGCCAAAAATAACGTCAGAATAGGTAAGCGCATGCTCGTGCTACTGCTCGCCCAATTCCTCGTCGCCCCGGACGCGCGGTCCATGCAAACCGTTCGCAAGATCTTCGAAGGCACACCGCCAAAGGACACGCTCGCCTGCGAGATCCAAACGATGGTTCCGCGCCTGGGGTTCTCGCTGATTCATTGGTCCGGCTTCAACCTTAATATCCCGGCCAAGCAGTTAATCCTCGACGGCGCCGCTCCCGAAATTGCCCTTGCCATCGAGGTTACCCCGAAGGGCGGCCAACCCGTCTATCTCGGCGAGCGTTTCACCGTTCAAAAAATCCTCGCTGGCCAGACCCTGCCCAAAGGCGCGGCGATATCGTACACAGGCGGCTACTACGTCGGGCCCGGCGAGTATCGCGTCCGGCTTTTCGCCGGTGACAGCCGCAACCTGGAATGTCGCAAGGACTGGAACATCAAAGTTAAAGCCGGCAAGATTCCTCCGCGCATGGAGCCCAACCAAGTGACCGCCGTCGGCGAAGAACGTTGGCGCGGCCTAACCAAGGATGCGCCTGCGAACCGCCTCACAGTGATCCTGGAAGCGGCGCCGCTCAGCCCGCGCCGCAGCATGGTGCGCCTTTCTTCCTATGACCGGAGCGTGCTGCTGACAAGCCTCGTCACACTTCTCGATCAAACCAAAGCCACTGCCGCAAGCGTCATCGCCGTTGACCCCCGCAATCGCAAAATCATCTATCAGACGGACAACTTCACGCCTCGCGAACTCGGCCGCCTCGCCCGAGCCGTGGCCGGCGTCAACCTGGGCGTCGTGTCGCTGGAAACATTGCGCGGACCCAACGCCACGGCGTTCATGGAGACGGTGCTAGCGACGGCGCAGGACCCCGCCGCGAAGTCGGATGCCGTGGTTTTTCTAGGCCCCGTGTGGGGCTGGCAGGGCCGGGTGACACCGAAGATTCGCGAACTCGCGCAAACGCTGCCAAGTCCGCATTATCTCGGGCTGACGCGGTTCCCCGGTCTGCCCGACAACCTCGTCGCGCAGGTTGTGAAATCGGCGAACGGCAGGGTCAAACAGCTCCTCACTCCGGCGGACTTCGCCAAGGCGCTGGAGAAGGTGGTTCCGGCGGCGAAATGATTGGCAAGTCCATGCAGGTCCTCCGCGCCTTAAAATAGGATTCGTGATGCCAGTCCTCCTGCTTATCCTTCTCGCGTTGATTGCCCCGGCCCAGGAAACCGTCATTTTCAAGGCGAATGACGGCT
>Ga0105048_10006825_pt1 | contig 18394 bp, 19 predicted proteins | sample MAT05_FD_78382 | JGI IMG/M metagenome (GOLD analysis project Ga0105048, IMG submission 78382) | Freshwater microbial communities from Lake Fryxell liftoff mats and glacier meltwater in Antarctica - MAT-05 | ecosystem: Environmental > Aquatic > Freshwater > Ice > Liftoff microbial mat | place... | reverse complement strand
CTGGGTGCATGGATTCTCAAAAACGAAAACCTTCGATTGACCGGTGGCGAAACCGTGACTGCCTCCCGGTGAACTATCCAGTCGGGTGCGGAACCGGGGCAATCTGGTGCTCAGCATCCCCACCGCAGGCCCACGATGTCTGAAACTGCGCCGACGATCAGCGGCATAGTCAGTAGCGCGAGCCCGCCGGCAATTGCGAGTCGAGCTGTCGCCTGGTCCAAAGTTTGGGCGGCAGCGTCGGCGGCGGCAGCGATACTCAACGGGTAAAGTTGGCAATCTCGCAACTGGCAACAAAGAGTCCAATCAAGTTCAAAACCGGAAATGGTGACAACCAGAAGATCGGGAACTCGATCAATGCGAGTGCGAATGCCCGCATCAGAAGCCAGGGACCGGTATGGGTGCGTGCCAGTCGTGAACCGGCATACCGCCCGGCCACCATAGCGGCGGCGAAGATGATCATCGCAGTGGCTGCGGTCGACTAATTGAGCCCGACAACCGAATCGATGAAATCTGCTCCCCAGAATGCGACGCAGCACTCGACCGAAGCGGCCATGAAGAGCACACCCCAGTAGATCCAGAAGAGCCCTGGCAATCGCCCGCCTTCCGACGATTATGCGGTTGCGATCGGTGCAGTCGGAATCCGGGTTTTGCAGAATACCAGCAAAAGCACGAAAAAGACGGGAATCCCTAACAACAGCGCGGTCTGCCAACCCGATCCTGCCTTGTCCAGCGTCCCGATTGCCAGCGGAGCCATGGTCTCCGCGGAGCTGGCGGCGACATTCGATTCGGCCAACACGATAGTTCTTCGCTCGCCATGTTGGTCCGAAAGCGCCGACTGATTGGCCATCTGCGCGATTGTGCCAGTCAAACCAGTGACAAAAGCAGCGAAGAGCGTGCCGGCATAAACGGGTCTTATCGCCAACAGAGCGACGCCGGTCACCATACTGACCATGCCGCCACCCCACAGTGACAAGGTTTTCCCCCCAACGGCGGACAAAGCGCTCGCCCGTCATCCAGGTCAGAACGGCACCGGCGGCGAGCGCGGAGAAGTGCAGGCTGGCGGCTGTGAATCCAGGATCGAGATTGTCACGGATGAATGGCATCGTCGGCCAGATGGAGGTTTCGAGATAGGCGAAGAGCCCGATGATGGAATAGAGCGCCCAGGTGGAACGGCTGCGGTTGAGATGGGGAGCGGGACCGGCTAATACCTGTGGCCGGGATCTCATCGAGATTCATCCGATTCGTGTCTTTACCGCATGCGAATCCGCAGGCGAAAGTCGTCGTCGGTCATTATCATCCGTCTCTCCGCTTCGGCACAGGATCGGTACGACTTCTGCGATTTCAGCAGCAAAGACCGAATCGCGTCGACTTGATAAGATGGTGAACGACAATAGACCAGCGATTCGTCGCTGTAGAAAAGTGCGATCGAAATCGTTCGCACGAGTTTTGGAGGATTTCTATGACACCCGAAGAGAAGTTGAAAGAACTCGGATACGAATTGAAAGAAGCCACGATGGCCGCTCCTGCAATGGTGGTCGGCAAAGTCGTTGGCAATATTCTCTATCTCTCCGGTTCGACCCCTCCTCCACGAGCAGATGGGTCACCGTGGAAGGGGCGCGTTGGCGAGACATACAGCGTTGAAGAGGGCTACCAGGCAGCACGCGAAGTGGCGGTATTGCAGCTCGCTGCCGCGAAGACCATCCTCGGCGATCTTTCACGCATCAAGCAGACCGTGAAGGTGCTCGGCATGGTCAATTGCACGGCCGGTTTCACTCAGACACCGCAAGTAATGCACGGATTTTCCGATCTCCTCTTCGAGGTGCTCGGTGAGAAGGGGCGGCATGCGCGCTCGGCGGTCGGTCTGCAGGCACTTCCGAACGATGTGCCGGTGGAAGTCGAAACGATCTTCGAAGTCGAATAGGCCTGACATCTGCATTGTTGGAGGCGGCGAGAATCTTTCGTCGCCTTCTCTTTTCATTCCGGTTTCAGGAATCGAACTCCGAGCGAAGTTTTTCCAGCGGCCGCGAATGCAATGAGCGCCTCACCCTCATTTTCGAGGTTCCTCTGATCGGCGGGTGTAAGCGCTCTGAACGGCAATATCTGAACATAAGCATCATTCCCCGTCAGATGCAGTTTCCATAGACCATGAACGAATCCGTCAACCAGAATTGTTTGGCGGATGATGCCGTTGACCGTGAAGACCCGCTGCCGATCCTCTTCGGAGATGACGTGTGTGCGGTTGGCATGAGAGAGCAGTCCATTGTCGAACACTCCGAGAAAAAGGGCCAGCGCCGGCGTCTCTGCATATGGATAGACTCGCCCTGCGACATCGAACCGCTCCTGCCCATTTGTATCGACGTGTCGTTCCAGACGGTCGGGATTTCGCCCCACCACTTCTCGACGACGACGGATACCGGACCAGTGCTGCAAGTCAGCAATCGTCGCCGGCCCGAACGCGTCAAAATAGCGAATCTCCAGTTCGTCCATCGATGGCGCGCCGCTCAAGGGTTGGGCCAACCAGTGTTCGGCTGATGTTTGAGCGGCCGATCCACTCGCGCCTCACATTCCTCTGGGTGGGACCTGAACACGTGGAACCAACCCGCGAATCACTTCGGCGAGCACGGCTGGTTCATACCCTGAGCAATGCTTACCGAGTTCTTCGCCGAGTTGCTTGTATGTTCGGGGATGCTCCTCCACCAACTCGCGGCCGGTCAGCGCGACGGCATTGATGTCCAACCCAATCGCTCGTTTAGAATAGCCGCTGAGAGGCATCCGATGGACCGCGGGTTGAAGTAAGGGACGAAGCTCAAGGCAGTCTTGCGCCGTCACCAAAAAGATGGTCGATCAAATCAGCGCAATCCGAACCACCTGGCGACTGATGAAGAGTGCCGATAGCTCTGCCTGATCAAATCCAGCGACCCGATTCCACAGCGCAAAGTACTGAGGATTCGGGGCCTGCGCCTGGAATCCAATGTGGTACCGGATCGCGTCCAACACCGGTAATTGCTCCCGCTCCAGTAGCATTTGGCGCGAGAGCAGCGCTCGGTTAAGACCTCCTCGTCGGTCGAGCGGGTTTCGTCTCGTCATGCCTGTTCAGGTTGCCCGAGCAATTGACTGAGACGGCGATCGGGAATGAACCAGATCACCGAAACGAGCGCATAGGCGCCATATCCGATCCAGGGGTCGACAAACGCGAGGAGTGCACCCAGGGAATAGAGCGCAAGTGAGATGATTCCTTTACGATCGGTTCCGACGACAGCTCGAATCCGTGTATGCGGGTTTGCCTGGATGATTGATCTGAGCAGTATTGAATAGGCAATTCCGCAGATCAACCCAAGAACTCCATACAGCGCCGCCGGCCAGGCGTGATCGTGCAAATCTCCGACCCAGCCCGTAGCGACCGGTATGAGTGAGAGCCAGAAGAGGAGATGAAGATTCGCCCACATGACTCTGCCATCTATCGCCTTGGCGGCTTTGAACAGGTGATGATGATTGTTCCAATAGTTCCCGACAAAAACGAAGCTCAGAAGATAAGCCAGAAGTGTTGGGATCAACGGCCTCACCGCATCCAGCGTCGGTTCCTCCGGGCGATGAATCTCGAGCACCATGATCGTGATGATGATCGCAATGACCCCGTCACTGAATGCCTCCAGGCGGGATGTGTCGATGCGCCCGGTGGTCGACTGAACTACGTCACTCACACATGCTCCGTTCTGCAATGGCTTGGAACCGACGGACCCGTCGACGAACGGGGAAAACCCACGTTTCAACCGTCTGACTGAAGATCAAGAATGCCAGTTTGAGCGAGGTTTGACACTACCCGAATGAGTGGGAACACGTAAGCATTTCGGTAGGTACTCGATTCGAGTTGAGGCAACGATCCGTCTCGGAGAGAATGGAGCTGACAACGGAGGCGTACCTCTCTCCGAAACAGATTCGGCAGCGAGCAGGGAGCAACAATGAGCGGAATCCAGCGAATTGCGATCATCGGACTCGGAACAATGGGACACGGAATCGCGCAGACGTTTGCATTGGCAGGTTGCCAGGTCCAGGGATTCGATGAATTTGCTTCCGCGCGTGACTCGGCAAAGTCACGTATTCGGCAGAATCTGGTCGATTTTGTCGGCGCGGGTCTGCTGTCGGAGAGCGAAATCGAACCAGTGCTCTCACGAATCACGATTTTCGATAGCGAAGCAGAGGCGGTGCGGAACGTCGATTGCGTGACCGAAGCAATCATCGAGGATCTACCGGCCAAGCAGGAACTCTTCGCCCGGCTCGAGCCGCTTATCTCCGACGAGACTATTCTGGCAAGCAACTCATCGACATTTCCAATCTCGCAATCCGGGGCACGACTGCGAAAGCCGGAACGCGCGATTGTGACTCATTGGTTCAATCCACCGCACATTGTGCCGACAGTCGAAGTGGTTGGCAGCGAACTGACCTCCGAATCGACGATAGAAGCGATGATCGAATTGCTTCGCCGATCTGGCAAACTCGCGATCCGGATTAATCAGGAGTTGCCTGGGTTCCTGGTTAATCGGGTTCAGATTGCGGTGATGCGTGAGGTGTGGGATTTGCTCGACCGGGGTGTGGCATCGGTTGAAGATATCGATGCCGCGATTCAGGGGAGCATGGGGTTCCGATTGGCAGCGCTCGGACCGTTGAAAATTCACGATTTTGGCGGATTGGATGTTCAGGCCGCCGTCTATCGAAACCTTGCTCCTCAGATCGCATCCGGCACGGAGATTCCGGCAACGGTTCAGACTATCGTGGATGGCGGCAACTTCGGCTTCAAAACCGGAAAGGGATTTTACGACTACCCGGCGGAAACTGCTGACGAGATCAGGTCCGATCGCGATGGACGCTATCTGAAGTTGCTCAAAATGTTCCACTCCCGGAGTTAACGGAGACTTCGAGCCTCACCGCCACCGTCATCTCGACCCACGCTGAGCTATCTCGATTCGCACTCCGCTGGATGGATGGGCGATCAGGGGTCCGGTCGAAATCGAACAGAGATGTATCGATTTCTCTCGACACGACGATTTTGGCGAACGAAGCGGTACCAGGGGTTAACCGGCAGCAAACTCCGGGCGCTGTTCAGCGAGAGCGTCCGCGATGAACTTTCCGATTTGAAGCGATGAAGTCGCGGCCGGGGAGGGAGCGTTTCGCACATGAAGTACCCCTTCGCCCTTGTCGATCACGAAATCATCGACCATTTCGCCGCTCGCCGAAAGCGCCTGTGCACGGACCCCTGACGGCCCAGCGACGATATCGTCAATTGTCAGTTCCGGAACATAGCGCTGCAGTGATGACAGAAATCGCTTTTTGCTCAGATCGCGCGCCATTTCATCGATACCGGTTCGCCAGTTCTTTCGGCCAAATTTGAGAAAGCCGGTATCGGTCAGGATCGCCGCCAGCTCCCTTGGTCGGACGTTCGTAAAGCGATAACCCTCGCGCGAGAATGCCAGTACCGCGTTGGGACCGAGCCAGATGTCGCCATTCATACGTGGCGTGAAATGGACTCCGAGAAACGGGAACGCTGGATCCGGTACCGGATAGATGTTCGAGCGCACAAGATGGCGCCGCTCTGCTTTCAGGACGTAGTAATCGCCGCGGAAAGGGATGATCCGCGGCGATCGCGATGAACCAGTCAGTCCCGCGACTTTGTCCGAGTAAAGACCAGCACAGGTGATGACAGACGTCGATTCATACGTACCGGCGATTGTTGTTACGAGCGATCGGCCGGAGCGGCGCTCGATCGCTACCACCTTGTTATCGACCCGAACCTCGCCACCCGCTGCGATGATCTCTTTCGCGTATGACCGGGCGACCTCTCCGTAGTCGACGATGCCTGTGTTTGGCGACCACAGCGCCTTGATTCCCCTGCAATGAGGTTCGAGTTCCTTGAGCTCATCCGATTCGATAAGGCGAATTCCTTCAACACCATTCGCAATTCCGCGCTCCACTAAAGACGCGAGTCGCGGAAGTTCTGCTTCTTCGGTCGCGACAATCATTTTGCCGCAGCGCTTGTACGGAATTCCGTGTTCCTCGCAATAGGCCATCATCTCTGCTGCACCGGTAACGCAGAGTTTTGCCTTCAATGAACCGGGTTTGTAGTAGATTCCAGCGTGGATTACCCCGCTATTGTGTCCCGTTTGGTGCTGGGCGACCGCAGACTCCTTCTCCAGAACCAGCACTCGCGTGTCAGGTCGCCGGCGAAGGAGTTCACGTGCCGTCGCCAACCCGACGATACCGCCGCCGACAATAGTGACGTCTCCCTTCCAGTCGTGAATGGTGGGTTCTGGTTTCAAAGATGTTTGGGTGGACATCGTTGGCACGTTTCTCCATTCTGGTGCGGACAAATTCGAATCGTCATTGCGAAAACGACCAGTTTAGATCGCCCCGAGATGGTAATGACGGGTTCAGTTTCCGACTCGAAGCGATGGAATCACATCGGCCGCGATCCGCTCTACGGCAGGCCACTGTTTGCTGGTGGGTGGATCGAAGATGAACTCGTTGATTCCGGCCCGCCGGTATCCCTCAATGATTTCAATGAATCGATCTGAAGACTCCCACGGATCGAGTCCAAGCGATGCGGTTCTGGCATAGAGCGAACGAGTCAGTTCGTCCGGATCACGTCCTATCTCCCGGCATGCCTTCGAGAGACGATCGATTCGCTCGGCCATCTCTTCGATTGACCCGTAGGAATTCCAGCGACTCGCGTGTTTTGCCGCCAGCGCGATCATCTTCGGTCCATGCGCGGCAATGGTGAGCGGTGGGTTCGGTTTTTGAACCGGACCAGGCCGAAAAGGCGCTTCGGTCAGCTGCACATATTCTCCCTCATAGGTTGTGACATCCTGGGTCAGAAGGAGATCGATCGCTTCGATCGTCTCGCGAAGTCGCTCAACGCGCTCCGACGGACCCGGGTAGTGCAAACCGAACGAGCGATGCTCTGGTTCAAATCCGCCAGCCCCGATTCCGATTTCCAGCCGTCCATTGCTGATGTGATCGACGGTGACCGCCTCTTTGGCCAGCAGGGCTGGATGGCGAAACGTGTTGCTGGTGACGAGCAATCCGATTCTGATGCGGCTGGTCAGTGCAGCCAGACCGGCCAACGCAGTCCACGATTCGAAGAGTGGAGCGCCGGGATCGGTTGGGCGGTTGAAGTGATCGATTCCCCAAACGGAGTCGAATCCGGTTGCTTCGATGTGTTGCCACTGAGAGACAATCTCTGGCCACGGGATGCCAAATGGTCGAAGAAGTCCAAACTGGAGCGGTGCTGCCATTCGATGCGCTCCTTTGTCAGAAATGAGCCAAACCGATTCGAATTATCGACCATCGGGAGAGCGTTGCGCTTCCCACTGCTCGCGCTGAATCGCGTACTCGACATCTCCTAGCTCGTCACCTGGAATTTTGTCCGGCCACGCCATGAAGAACGTTCGCACGAAGCGAAGTCCGCTCTTTCCCATCACACGTCGGAATCCCGTATTGACCGCCATCGTCGACGCGACCACACCGCGCACGTCGTACTCAGGAAACCCCTTGTCAGTCAGCGCACTTGGAGCTGCAGGTGGATAACGAAGTTCGCCCACGGCAGGTCGGCGAGCCTAGGCGTGGCGCGGATATGGGTCCGATCTGCCGATTCTCCGCAGACCGGACACGGCTCCGAAGTCGTGTCGGGATTGGTGCGAAAGATCACGCCATCGTCGGCAATCAGGAGCGCATCGACGTGGAGAGACGGCGGAACGAAGCGAGTGGCTGCGGTGACCATGAGGACAATTCCGCCGGTGGGGCAGCCGGACGGAGAAATTGTCTCCCAGTCACGTCTGGTCTTGCAGCCTGTTTCACCTTGAGCGAGGAAGGCGCCGGATGTGATGGCGAGGTTTGATGCAGCGTATGCCGATCGCCGTCGAGACGCTACCTGTCCACGAGACCGGGGTAAGTTCAGTCACCAATTTGGTACACCGCCCTCGCCTCTCTGGTGATTCTGTAACGGTCAACCGGATAGGCTGACCAGGTAACAGCGCGTGACTGATCGGGTGCCAGTGATCAGTCTTCCTGACGGTCACGTATTGAAAGGAGCGCGATGATGAGTCTTCAAACATGGCCTGCCCGCGTACCTACCCACACACATCGATCCGACGCACACCGCGACAGGATGACTGCCGAAACAGGTGCTCCCTGGGTTCGCAGTCTTGCCCTGCTGGTGATTATCACGCTGCTTATCTGGGTCGGTTTTACTCAGCTCCGCACGCCCGACGTTCAACCGCTGACCGCCCCAGCGACGACATTCTCCGCTGAACGGGCTATGGTTCACCTGAACGCAATCGCCACCGACAGCCGGGCGATCGGTCTGCCCGGTCATGATGTGGCCCGTGACTACCTCGTCGCCCAACTGACCGCGCTCGGGTTGCAACCAGAGGTCCAGACGACCTCCTCGGTCGTCCTGTTTGACGGGGCCGATGCCTTCAGCGCTGGCATGATTTCCAATGTCATCGTCCGTATCCCCGGCACCGCCAACACCGGCGCGATTGTGATCAATACGCACTACGATGGTGGCGCTACCGGTCCCGCTGCTGGCGACAACGGCGTCGGCGTCGTCGCTACGCTCGAAGTCGTCCGTGCCATCCTCGTCGGTGATCCCCTGGCGAACGACCTGATCATCGTCTTCAGCGACGGCGAAGAAAACGGCGATCTCGGGTCCGCCGCCTTCACGCGGGATCATCCCTGGGCGAACGATGTGCGAATTGCGATCAACTTCGAGGCCCAGGGTACCGGCGGTCCGGCCATGCTCTACGCCACCAGCGACGATGACGGTTGGGTAACAGGGGAATACCTCTCGGTTGCGCCCGAACCAAGCGCCTACTCGCTCCTCCCCGAACTGGTACGCGCCCTCCCAGGGCGGCTCGCTTGCGATCTCGAGGACTATCTCATCAAAGGCGCTGCGGGTCTCGGCTTTGTGATCGCGGACGACACCGCCGCCTATCACACGGCCCGCGACAACGTCGCCAACATCGACCGTGGGAGCGTCCAGCAAGAGGGAGACAACACCCTCGCCGCCGTCCGCCACTTTGGACGATTGGATCTGACCGAGGTGCCGCGTTCGCCCACCCGCGTCTACTTCACCATCCTCCCCGGTGTCGTCGTTACCTACGGTGGTGACTGGGTGCTCCCCGTCGCCGTGATCGTGACGCTGCTCGTTGCGACCGTGATCGGCCTTGGCTACCAGCGCCGTCTGCTCAGCATAGGTGGCTTGCTCGTCGGCATCGTCGCGCTCCTGGTCGGCATGCTGCTGACCGTGGCCCTGGTCGAGGCGGTCTGGTTCGCGACCAAGGCGACCAACCCCGACTTCCGCGTCCATTTGGTCGGCCCCTATCAATCCGACATTCTGGTCGGGGCGCTTTCGTTACTGACGATTGCGCTGATGGCCACACTCTATGTCCTGCTCCAGAAGCGGGTCCACGCGCTAAACCTGATGGCAGGCGCGATGCTCTCCTGGACGCTGCTCATGTGGCTGGTCAGCCTTGTCGCGCCGGGAGCAAGCTACTACCTCGTCTGGCCGCTCCTCTTTGCGCTCCTGCCGCTCGCCTGGACGATCCTGGTTCCCGCGGACCAACGGACGCAAGCCAGGACATTGGTGGTCTTGACGGTTGCCCTGCTGCCAGTCGTCTTCCTGGTACCAGGGATCGCTTACCAAACCGTGGGTCTGTTGAACCGCCTGGAGTATATGTTCGGCTTCACCGGAAACATCCCGGTTCTTGGACTGTGGGCGGTCTTCATCGCCCCACTCGTCGGGCTGCTCCTGCTTCATTTGAACGCGCTCTGTGGTGGTGAAGGACGGCCCTATCGCTGGTTCGTTCCTGGTCTTGCCGGTCTCATCGCCTTGCTGGTACTGGGCTGGACCACCGCCACCTCCGGCTTCGACGCCGATCACCCACGACCCAGCCATATCGCCTACGAGCTTGACGCGGACACCGGCGCTGCTCGCTTCCTCAGCCTCGATCCGGAGCTGGACTCCTGGACCACCCAGTTCTTCCCGGGTGACCCGGCGACCGCCGACTACGAACTCCAGCCGGGTACAACAACCTCGGTCTTCTCCGCGCCAACCACAGCAATCCCGCTCGAACCGGCGAACGTGACGGTCGTGACCGAATCGGTTGCGGACGGCGTGCGCACCCTTACCTTCCGCATCACCTCTCCGCGCGGCGCGGCTGACCTTCAGGCGGACATCACCGCTCAGGGGGTGATCCTGGCGGTAACGATGGACGGGCGACTGCTCGATCTAACGGACTACGCCCCCGCCAGCGATGGTGAACTGCGGTTTGGCTACGCTGGCGTCGACGCTAACGGCATTGAACTGGTCATGACCGTCCAATCAGCTGACCTAGTCTCCGTCGGCATCATTGAAACGAGCTATGGCCTGCCAGACATCCCCGGTCTGACCGTTCAACCGCGCACCGACGCCCAAATGTACGCGGCCGGCCTCCCACCAGACGCAACCATCGTACGCCGGACGGTTCAGATCTAGTACACGGTGCGAACATGGGCTCCCTTGAAATCCTTCGGATCAGGGGAGCCTGTAATCTCAGGTCAGGACACGAGTTGGTCCGGTCTGAGGTAGCGAACCGAGCCAGCATGGGGTTTGCGGCTTAAACGGGACGAAGCGCCGACCTCGTCATCGAGCGGTGGAACACCGTGCGGAAGATCGATGGCGAGGTGTGATTGGGCAACGATGTCATGCCATGGGGCCGACTGGGCGAGTGATTCCGAATTGCAGCGATTGCGCCATCTGATTCGTTCCTCGGGTGTCGAGTTAATCGTGCAGTCAGGTGTCAGCCTTCGAGCGGAAAGAGGCAGATCAGCCGGCCAGATCGACCTACGGCGCAGTCGATCTGTTAGCCTGCTGCGCCTCCCACTCGTCGCGGGTGATCGCATACTCGACATCGCCATGTTCGGAGCCCTCGATGACTTCGGGCCATTCCATGTGAAACGTCCTGATCAACCGTAGTCCGCTCTTTTCCATAACCCGGCGCGATCCGGTATTGACGAACATGGTCGAAGCCACCACCCGGTTTACGCCGAACTCACGAAATCCCCGGTCAATCAATGCGCACGAACCCTCCGTGCCGTACCCCTTTCCCCAGGCAGACTTGATCAGCCGATACCCGAGTTCTGGCTCATCAACCGGATCGTTGTCGTGAGGGCGAAAGTGGAACCATCCCAGAAAGTCGCCGGTCGATTTTTCGATCGCTGCCCAGAAACCGTAACCGGGAAACTTCTGGTAGTACTCGATGTACCAGGGGAGATGATCGAATTCGAGAACTTCGCGAGGCGTCGCCTTGCCTCCGTTGAGGAAGCGCATCACCTCTGGATCGCCATCGAGCGCAACCAGATTGTCGATATCCTCCATAGTGAAGCGACGGAGAATGAGCCGTTCGGTTTCAAGAAAGACATGCACAGCAGGGACTCCTTTGCAGCAACACTCATCGCGCGACAGCATGACTTTGAGACGGGACAGAGCCGGCACGATTGAATGATGTTCGCCAGTGTATCGCTTGTCCCGTCGAGACAAAGACTTTACAGTCTGATCCAGCGATGTCGTCACATTTCTGTCAAGAGAGGGGTTGAGAAGAATGCCACTTACCGGAGATTACGAACCAAGTACCTCGGCCTGGGCGCGCGAACAGGCTGAACTCTATGAGCGGTCAGGGGGAACCGAAGGAACCACGCTCATGGGAATGCCCGTCATCATTCTCACGTCGGTCGGGTCGAAGTCAGGAAAGCTCAGGAAAACTGCCTTGATGCGGGTGGAGCACAATGGCGACTATGCGGTCGTTGCATCGCTAGGTGGCGCACCAAAGCATCCAGTCTGGTATTACAACCTGGTAAATCATCCGCATGTCGAACTGCAGGATGAAACCGTTAGAGCGGATTATCTCGCGCGCGAAGTCACCGGCGATGAAAAGGCCAGATGGTGGGAGCGAGCCGTTGCCGCTTATCCGCCATTTGCCGAGTACCAGTTGAAAACGGAACGCGAAATCCCGGTTTTAGTACTCGAACCCATCGCTCCCGATCCAGCTTAGGCATTTACTGAAGCAATCCACTTGATCCCGGACCCACACCGATGTTTGCATCAGACATCGGCGTGGGTGAGTTACTTCAGATTCCGTCCCACAAGTTCCCCCAGGTTTTGCTCGTTCAACGAACCTGTTGCGCCCTCAAGTTCCGGCTACCTGTAACGATTTTGGCATGCCCGCCAACGACTTACAGATGCGAAAGCGATGCCTCCCCCCTCAAACTACTGAAGAGGTTTTCGTCGGCGTAATGAGTCCTTTTCGATCAGGCGAATGCCGGTGAGAAATGTGAGTCATGTGAGTCTTGCCACCGCTCAGCGGCTGTCGCATGCGAGTCAAGTGGAATCTCTCCAGAAGCAAATTCATTCGCCAGACGGAGCGACACGATCAGGAGGTGACCACGTGCATAAACTGGAGTTGACCAACATTACCAAGCGCTACCGGGGTGCGACGGTCGTAGACAATCTTTCCATAACCGTTCAATCGGGTCGGGTCACCGGGTTTCTCGGACCCAACGGCGCCGGTAAATCGACAACCATGAAAATCCTGCTGGGCCTTGTCTCGCCTGACAAGGGTGAGGCGCTGATTGGCGGGCGACGATATCGCGATTTCGACAAACCAACGCGTATGGTCGGGGCCATTCTGGAGTCGGATGCGTTCCACCCTGGTCGGAGTGGCCGCAATCACCTCCTCATCCTGGCGGATGCGGCAGGCATTTTACACGAACGGATCGAAGACCTCCTCCGGCTTGTCGAGCTCGAAGATGCTGCTGATCGAAAGGTCGGCGGATACTCCCTCGGAATGCGTCAGCGTCTTGGAATCGCGGTGGCGCTACTGGGTGACCCGCCCATATTGGTGCTGGATGAGCCAGGCAATGGTCTGGATCCCGCCGGCATGAGATGGCTGCGCGATCTCTTGAAAACACGAGCTGCGAGCGGCAACACCATTTTTGTATCCAGTCACCTGCTGGCGGAAATGGAACATCTCGCCGACGATCTCATCGTCATCCAAAAGGGTCGTTTGGTGAGAACGGGTACGATTGCCGAACTCCTCACCGCTGCTTCATCCGTTTCCGTGCGCACACCGTCTGCAGCAGGTTTGATTGCCGTACTCGAGGCAGCCGGGGGTGTCATCAAGGTGCAGGACGAAGAATCCTTTCTTGTGCGCAATCTACTGGCTGCCGAGATCGGAGCGCGCGCCCTTTCTGCAGGGATTGAACTGCATGAGTTGGCCGCAAAGTCCAGCTCGCTTGAGGAGCTCTTCCTTACCTGGACAGGGAGCACTCATCCACAATTGTCCGAACACATGATCAAGGAAGGAGCAATGGTATGACATGGTCACTGCTCGTCCGCTCTGAGCTCCGCAAAATTGCGACGACTAAATTGCCAATGGTTTTCCTTGGAATCATAGTGGCAATCGTCAGCGCAACGGCCACGGCGATCCTTGCGGGCCACGATGCCGACGGAACGAAAGGTTTCATCTCTTCGGCGACGGACCAGCAATCGTTGCTGGCATTTGGAACCAACGCGATGATGGGAGCCGGACTGTTCGGGGCAATTGCGGCAGCTCGAGAATACGATCACCGCACGGTGATTTCGATGTTCCTCGTGTCGCCGCGGCGTCACCAGGCGATGCTCGCGCAGTACGTCGCCTTGTTTCTGACAGGGGGGTTGTTGGGACTCGCGGGCGGGGTACTGACAATCGTTGCCGCGCTCATTTGTCTTCCGATGGTCGACTTCGACTTCCTGCTGTCTGCGGGCGCGGTGATTCGGATCCTCGCGACTGCGGCGCTTGCCGGTGGAGTAGGTGCGGTGCTTGGCGCCGGCGTCGGAGCGCTGGTGCGCAACAGCGCTGGCGCCGTAACGGCGGCAGTCCTGCTCCTGATCATCGCACCTCCTTTGGCGGTGCAGTTCCTGAACAATGCAGACTGGGTACCCAGCACAGTCGTGAATGTCATCTCTGGTGTTGGGGAGGGGCCTAGCGTTGCTGCCTCCCTGGCGATTCTTGCCGGGTGGGCGGTTGTGCCTGCGATCGTTGCACTCTTCTTTGTCCACAGGCGTGATGTCACGTAGAGACTGCAACCTGTTGAACAGTGTCTTTCCTGTCAACTGCTGCAGGACTTGCCTCATTTACACGAGAGAGCAGGTTTTGAGGGCGGTACCCCAGGCAGGAATCGAACCTGCGACCTATCGCTTAGAAGGCGAGTGCTCTATCCGCTGAGCTACTGGGGCAAGGAGTGTGAGGAGTCGATGCGACTCCTCACGCAACATTATACGCCGACGGACCAGCCGAATTGAACCTGAGAAACCGCTCAGGACCAGTCTTTCGAGTTGAACTATCAGTTCGAGTCGATAATCTGTATGCCCAGTTCGAGTGCGAGAGGCTCAAACTGCCATGGGGAAATCACGACTCCGGCGAGGTCGTGTCGCTTCAGGTTCCACCGGGTCAGATTTGAACCGCGTAAATCGGTTTGGTGGAAGCGAGCGCCCGAGAGTTCGACTCCGCCAAGATCACACTCTGAAAAAGTCGCCTGGCGGAGATCGGCAAGCGAGAAATCGGCATCGCGGAAGGTGCATCGTTCGAAGCGCATCTTGCGGATGTCGACTCCTCGCCAGTTCGAGTAATCGAAGTTGCAGCCGGTGAAGTTCGCGCCGGTCAGCGTAATGCCATCGTGGAAGTCGACACCGAGCAGTTTGCAGTCGATGAACTCGGCGCCGAAGAGGTTGCAGCCGGCGAAGCGGGCGGCGGTCAGATCGCAACGTTCCAAATAGGAAGCGTTGCAGCGGGCGTCCAGGAAGCGGGTATTCGCCATTAGACAATCGAGGAAGGTGGCGCTTTCAAGATCGAGACGACTGAAGTCGCGTTCGACCAGATTGAGTTTGCGGTAAATGCCACCCGTTTCGATTGTCGGAAGATCACGTGATTCCTCTCCTTTTGAGGGAATTCTCATTCCTTCATGGCCGCGCGTTCGGCCCGGCGTGCTTTGGATAGTGCCCGCAGGTGGATGTTGAAAGCTTCCATCGCCGGACCGAGGTTTTCGCCGAAACCGTCCAGGGTGACGAGGGTCGTACCCGGTTTGCCGACATCGGCGCGGGCGCTGACCTCTCCTGTGACGCGTGGAATTCCGCCCTCCGGTCCGCCCATGACGAAGATTTGATTGGGTCGTCCCGTTTTGGCGGACCGGTATCCCTTCTCCTTGAAGAAGGCGATCGCAATCTCCAGGACTTCGCTCGCAGGAAGCGGAGAGACCGCCTTTTTCTGGTAGGCGGTCCGCTTCATTTCATCGTTGTATGCGTTGAGAACCATGCTGCTCCTATGGAAGAACGAATGACTCGCCCGGCGCGAGAGGAATGCAGCGGGCATTGGTTTGCGTGTCCACTGACGACCTGAACGCTTCAGGGTCCTGTTTGATCGGCGGAAAAGTGTTGTAGTGACAGGGAACCACGAATTTCGGATCGATCATTTTGACGGCGCGTAGGGCGTCGTCCGGTCCCATGGTGTAGAAGTCACCGATCGGCAACACGGCGACATCGATCCCCTCTTCACCGATCAACTTCATGTCGCCAAAGAGCGCGGTGTCTCCGGCGAAATAGATTGTGTACCCGCCGTAGCGCACGATCAGTCCAGCCGGAATTCCGACGGCCATGAGGTTCGTGTTGGTGCCCACCGAATACGAGGAGGTGTGCCAGGCAGGGGTGAATTTCACGGTGCCGCCATCAAACGGGACCGTTCCGCCATGGTTCGCGGCTATTGCATTGGCGCCGAGAGACTCAAGGTATTCGCCGAGTTCGAAGGTCGAGATGACGACTGCGCCGGAGCGTTTGGATATCTCAACGCTATCACCGACGTGGTCATTGTGCGCGTGGGTGAGCAGAATCGCCTGTGGCGAATAGTCGTCCGCCTTCACTGTGGCGGAAGGGTTTCCGGAGATGAACGGATCGATCAGGACACTTTTTTCACCCGATGACAACTCGAATGCCGAATGACCGATGTAGTTGATTCGGGTCATGGCGACCTCCTCTCTAACAGCCGACAGGTAACTGCTGACAGCCGACACGCAACGATCGAAAGGTATCAGGTTCGTTCGTAGACAACATTGCCATCGGCGATGGTGTAATCGATCTGGACTTCGCCGAGATTTCCGGGTTCGACACTGCGAAGATCGGTTTCGAAAACGGTCACGTCTCCCACCATGCCGGGTTTGAGCATGCCTTTGATCTCCTCTTCGAACGAGGCGTACGCACCATTCACCGTGTAGGCGCGGAGAGCGGCATCGAGATCGATTGCTTCTTCCGGCCAGATCGGTTGGCCATTGACATCGTGCCTGGTCAGCATCGTCTGGAGTCCGATGGTTGCACTGGTTGGAACAACGGGCGCATCGGTGCTGGCTGCTGCGATGACACCGTGCCGGGCAAAACTCGCCATGCCATACGCGAATCGGATTCGGTCCATGCCAAGGTTTTGCACATACGCATCCCGGAAATGGTAGAGAAACGAGGTGCCGGGAACGGGAATGACGCCCAGGCGGCCGATCCGCTTGATGGTTTCCTCATCTATGATCGAGCAGTGCTCGACCCGGTGACGCGGGTTTGGGCGGGGGGCGGCGATCATGGCTTCCTCGTAGGCGTCGAGTACGAGGTCGATCGCGGCGTCGCCGATCGCATGAATGCCGACCTGGAAGCCGGCTTTATGGGCGCGCATGACCTTTGATTTGAGTTCGGTTGGCGGCAACATCCAGAGCCCGACATTCTCAGCCTGACCTTCGTATGGGAATCTCATACGGGCGGTCCGACCACCGATGCTGCCATCGCTGAAGAGTTTGGCCGGGCCGATGCGCAGCCAATCGTCGCCCATGCCGGTTTGCAGGCCGATCTCGGTCATCGGTTCGAGCATCTGGTCGATCATCATCATGAGATAGGCGCGGAATGGCAATCGACCCTCGCGGCGCAGGATTTGATATGCCTGGAGTTCTTCCGGTCGGTCAATTCCGGCTTCGACCGCGCTGGTGACACCGCTGGCGAGGAATGCGTTACCGCCGAGCACGAGTGCTTCGGCAATTTGCTCAACAGTTGGGTCGCCGAGCAACGCTCGGACCTGCTCGTACGCGGTTTCGCGGAGCACGCCAGTTGGCTCGCCGTGTTCGTCGTGATCAATCGAACCACCTTCGGGATCGAGGGTGTTGGCGGTGATTCCTGCGAGATGCAGGGCGACGGAGTTGGCGACGCCAATGTGATGACAGGCGCGAATCAGCAATACCGGGTGATCGGGCGAGATCGCGTCCAGATCGTGTTTGGTCGGATGGCGCTGATCGGTCAGCCGCGCCTGATCGTAGCCGCGGCCGATGATCCAGGTGCCGATAGGTTTGCGACGAACGGCCGAACTGACGAGTTCCACGAGATCGGTGATCGAGTGGTTGGGCGGGGTCGAGATATCGAGATCCTGGAGGGCAAAGCCGACGATCATCGGGTGGGCGTGTGCGTCGTTGAGTCCGGGAGTGGCGGTGCGACCGCCAAGATCGATCACGGTTGCGCGTGGGCCGGCAGCTGCGCGGGCCTCGGCATCAGTGCCGACCTCCACGACTCGTCCGGCGCGGATTGCGAAGCCGCTGACCTGCGGGTTGGTCGGGTCCATTGTGAGAATGCGCCCGTTGATGAGCGCTATATCGCCGTACATGTTTGTTGTCTCCATCATCTCCAGGGTGTGACGCCCTTCACGGTCAATTATGCCGCCGAATAGGGTTAGCGTCTCAGATCGGGTGATGAGTGATTCCGGGAGGAGATTGAATCAATAAGTGCAGCAAAAACCGGCAACATTTGCAACAGTTTAACCGATTGTTGTGCCTGCGAAGGCGAAGGTGTTGCACGATCCTGGGTGAATCAGAGTGGTGGCAGAAACAGAGTCACAGATATTGTCACAGGTGTGAAAATCCGGCGTGTTATTGCGATAGAGAAGGAAAACTCAGCCGGTAGATCGGATGACTTTCCGAATATCGTCGTCGCGACGTTGGACTGAAGTTCGCGCTGACTGTCGGGAGTCTCTTCGAGACTGAAAACAACGAACGATGCGGTTGTTGGAGCGTCGGTCTGGAACGGAGAGAGATTTCTCCACTTCAGCTGCGTCCTGTGGTCGAGATGACGGTGGCGTCGTGGGGTTGCGGGGCAGGATCGGTGATGCCGAGTTAGCGCCGGAAACGACGCCCTTCGGGGAGATGCTTTGTTCCTCAGCATGACCGGGTGAGGCGTTCGTGGAAGGAATTGGACAGTAATTGTTCCGCTTCCGCTGCGACCTAAGTACGCAACGACAGTGGTGCGATATGGGGT
>Ga0105048_10006824_pt1 | contig 18396 bp, 17 predicted proteins | sample MAT05_FD_78382 | JGI IMG/M metagenome (GOLD analysis project Ga0105048, IMG submission 78382) | Freshwater microbial communities from Lake Fryxell liftoff mats and glacier meltwater in Antarctica - MAT-05 | ecosystem: Environmental > Aquatic > Freshwater > Ice > Liftoff microbial mat | place... | reverse complement strand
AGATGAATCAAATCAAGGACGGAGCTACGAAGATATTACCGCTAATCCCAATCAGATTACTATTACCACATCTATCTCGGATGAATCGGTAAAAATTAGTATTGCTGATAATGGGGCGGGAATGCCGGAATCAGTTAAAGCCAAGATTTTCGATCATTTATTTACGACTAAAGATGTAGGTAAAGGCACAGGGTTGGGGTTGGCGATCGCTCGGCAAATTGTTGAGGAAAAACATCAGGGCTGCATCGCTGTTAATTCTGAACTTGATAAAGGAACTATTTTTACTATTCAACTCCCTGTCTTCTGAGACCAGGATTGCCTAGCAAAATTACCCGAATCCCTTAGCCTTGCTATATGATTAGGAATATTGCTGTTTGTAAAGAAGACTTAAAAAAAAGACTACATGCTAATCTCTCTTCCTAATCTGACCCAAGTGAAAGCAACTCTTAAGGAGAAATTGTTCTTGGGAAATGAGCCTACACCAGAACTTCTGGCAATTCTTACCGTATATTTTGTGCAAGGTATCTTGGGTTTGGCAAGGTTAGCAGTAAGCTTTTTCCTGAAGGATGAATTGGGTTTAAGCCCCGCCCAAGTAGCCGCCCTGATGGGGATCGCTGCCCTACCTTGGATAATCAAACCAGTCTTTGGGTTTCTCTCTGATAGCTTGCCAATTCTGGGCTATCGGCGGCGATCGTACATTATGTTTTCTGGTTTGCTGGGGACGATCGCCTGGCTAACCATGGCAACCGTAGTAGATTCCGCAGCAACAGCAACCTTAGCAATTCTCCTCAGTTCCCTCTCGGTAGCGATCAGTGATGTAATTGTTGATTCCTTAGTGGTAATTCGCATCCAACAACAATCTCAAGAAGAAGCCGGCTCTCTGCAATCTCTGTGCTGGGGTGCTTCTGCCCTAGGAGGATTAGTTACAGCCTACATTAGCGGTTCCTTGCTACAGCAGTTTAGTACCCAAGTAGTATTTGGAATTACTGCCAGTTTTCCTTTATTAGTTTCGTGCGTGGCGATGTTAATTCAAGACCAGAAAGTGAGCGATCGCCCCAACTTCTCCACAGTCCGCCATCAAACCCAGCAACTATGGCAGGGCATGAAACAAAAAGCCATCTGGCTCCCCACCCTATTCCTATTTATCTGGCAAGCTACCCCCACTGCCGACTCCGCCTTCTTTTTCTTTACCACCAATGAACTAGGTTTTACCCCAGAATTTCTCGGCAGAGTCCGATTAGTAACCAGTCTTGCCTCCCTAGCTGGCGTGGCAATTTTTCAACGCTACCTCAAGCATCTTTCTTTTAGACTAATTCTGGGTTGGAGTACTGTGATTGCTGCTGCCCTAGGTATGACCACTCTGTTGCTAGTTACCCACACAAACCGTCTTTTAGGGATCGATGACCACTGGTTTAGCTTAGGAGATAGCCTTATCCTTACAGTCGTTGGCCAGATTACCTTTATGCCCGTGCTAGTCCTATCTGCAAAAATTTGTCCTCCCGGTGTGGAGGCGACATTTTTTGCTCTCCTGATGTCGATTTGGAATCTAGGTGGCTTACTCTCTCACGAATCGGGAGCGCTGCTTACCCATGCGTTGGGGATTACCGATCGCAAGTTCGATAATCTTTGGGTGCTGGTAGTGATTACTAACCTTACTACCCTGCTGCCCCTGCCATTTTTAGGCTGGCTCCCCCACGGAGATGAAGACATGACTTCCACAGAAATCCCCAATCCAGAACCAGAAATGGAAGCTAACCATCCGCCTAAGTCTCCGGTATTGGGAAGTTAGCAGTACCTTCCTGAAAAATAAATTTGCGCTCCACCAAGAATCCTTGAGCACAAATTCCACAAAATAAAGGCTAGTTATAGATAACTAACCTTATTAAGGGTTTATGAATTTTCAGCTCATCTCACTAGTTGCTAGATAGAATAAGCAACTTCTTGGTGAGCCATAGAAGGCTTCACTTGGTATTTAACTAGGTTTTCTAACTCTTGTAATTGGTTAATAGCTTCCGCACCCTCTAGTTTCATTAGTTCCCGATCGTCCCGCATTTCTGTCCAAGTAATGCCGTAATCAGATACTAAAAAACGAATGAGATGGTTATCAGTCAAACTAACCATAAAAGAAGCACTATTCATCTGGCTGCCACAAGTATAGCAAGAAGCCAAATAACCTCTGGTCTCAAGAACTAAAGCCAGGGCTTGGAGGTTCATTACCAAGTCCTGAACAAACTGCCGATGTTGTTCTGCAAGTCTAATAAACAATCTTCCCTCCTTGAATTACGATATTATCCTAGCAAACTTTATATTTTCGGTAGCCCCAAACAAGTAATGATTTTCGAGCCGGAGTTTTCCCCGCAGCACGAGGGACATCCTGCCCTGTTTAGGACAACCATATTTTTTAATATTGGTTTGCTAGGTTCTGAGGCAGGTGAAGTCTAGGATTAGTGTATAGAGGATAAATAAGACAAGTCTTAAAAAATAAGATTATTAAGATTATTCTGCGATCGCCCTACCTAACCCTAATCAACATGCCACCATCCTAAGCCAGGACCTACTATACGAATAGTAACCCAAAGCACAACTAAAAGCCCAATCCCGCCCCAAGCGCCTTTGGTAGTCCATTTAATAAACTGCTCGCTTTGGATTTTAGTAATTGGTAACCACGGGTAGATGTAGGGCTGATCACCATACTTCTCTCCCAAGACAGCTTTACGACGTTTTGCTTCACCCATAGTTTTTTCCTTAGATTTGTATACTATTCCCTAGGATATCTAAATTATAACAACCCCCTATAATTTATAAGATTTGCTCGCTGTAGCCCTAAATAATTAATATTTCTTGGGATACAGCACTTCGCAGCTTGGTGAGATACAGACTTGATCCTCAAGTCCCCCTTTGCAAGGGGGATTCAGGGGGTTTTCCCGGCTGCATTTCAATGAAAAGTGCTATAAATAAACCTCCCGCATAGCAGGAGGCTTATGGAGTTATTTATCAAAAATTTAGATTTAGCAGGAATTTGTAATTACCTAGAAGAACTGGGAGGTTAATCTTCAAATAGTTTATCTTCCAAGAAGGGTTCAAGTTCTTGGACTTCTTCTGGAGGCACTAGCTCTAAGACTCCAGCAGCATTTCGTCTTGCAAATAAGAGGAGCGGGTCTCTGGGGGTGTAGATGCCAAACTCTTCTTCTTCGTGGTAGAAAGTTGCTAAAGGTTGATATTCTTCTGGTTCTAGATCAATATCATCATCTTCTACTTCAATTGTCAGGAGAGTTTCTTCATCTACTGGAGGTAATTCTCCAGCAACGGTTAGAGTGAAAGCAGTCCGTTTGAGAACTAAATTTTGCTCTGCTAAAACTGCTTGAGCATCCGGAAAAATTAGATCGATTTCTTCTTCTTCTAGGAAAACAGCATCACTAAATTCTCCATCTTCTTCCCAAGCAAAGATTTCTATAGGATGATCTACAGGCAAAAGTAGAAAGTATTCTACATCATCGATATCTAGCTCGCGTTCGACAAAGCAGTCTAGCGATCGCCCAGCGTCATCCTTAATGGTGATAACTTGGTTTGGGGGCTGACCATTATCTTCAGAAAATTGTGATGAAAGCATTAAACTAAACAGATGGGGGTGAAATTTTTATGAATATTACCAGTCAACAAGTGGTAGAGGTAATTGGTGGGGGATTAGCCGGGACGGAAGCCGCTTGGCAGATCGCTCAAGCAGGTGTAAGGGTAATCTTACATGAAATGCGTCCCCAAAAATTCACTCCAGCCCATCACTCCGAAGAATTGGCTGAGTTGGTATGCAGTAATTCCTTTGGGGCGATGGCTGCCGATCGCGCTGCTGGACTCCTGCACACGGAGTTAAGACACTTGGGTTCTGTAGTAATTGGCAAGGCAGATTACCATGCTGTTCCCGCAGGAGGAGCCTTGGCAGTCGATCGCGGCAAATTTAGCCATGACCTCACCGAAACTCTGGCGCAGCATCCTTTAATTGAACTCCGGCGGGGTGAAGTTGCCGAAATTCCTGATGGGGTAGTAGTTCTTGCTAGTGGGCCTTTAACTGCGCCTAGCTTAACCACAGATTTACAAAGGTTTACGGGGCTAGAGTACCTGAGCTTTTTTGATGCGGCTAGTCCGATCGTGGTGGGAGATTCTATCAATCGGGATGTTGCTTTTTTGGCTTCTCGTTACGATAAAGGAGATGCTGCCTACCTAAACTGCCCCATGAATCGGGAGCAATACCTGCATTTTTGGCAAGAGGTGGCTAAGGCAGAACAAGCAGAGTTGAAGGATTTCGATCGCGAGACGGCGAAGTTTTTTGAAGCTTGCTTACCTATTGAAGAATTAGCCCGGCGGGGAGAAGATACCATGCGCTATGGCCCCCTCAAGCCGGTGGGTATTTTTGATTCTCGCTTAGGGGATGGGAGCGATCGAGCCAATAAGCACCTCCGTCCCTACGCTGTAGTCCAACTCCGTCAAGAAGACAAGGCTGGGCAACTATGGAATCTGGTCGGGTTCCAGACTAACTTGCGCTGGGGTGAGCAAAAAAGGGTATTCCAATTAATTCCGGGTCTAGAAAATGCTGAATTTGTTCGCCTAGGGGTAATGCATCGGAATACTTTCCTCAATGCTCCAGAATTACTCCACCCGACTTTGCAGTTCAAGAATCGATCTAACCTCCTAGCCGCAGGACAGTTGATCGGTACGGAAGGCTATACGGCAGCGGCAGCAGGAGGATGGTTGGCAGGAACTAATGCAGCGAGGTTGGTATTGGGTTTGCCTACCTTGACACTGCCTACTACAACCATGATGGGAGCTTTGTTTGAGTTTATTAGCAGTGCTTCTCCCAAACATTTCCAGCCCATGCCCCCTAATTTTGGAATTTTGCCAGAACTCTCAGAAAAAGTGCGATCTAAGCAAGAAAGACACGGCAAGTATAGCGATCGCTCCCTAAGTGATTTAGCTGAATTTCAAGTAACATCTAGCCCTCATAACCCAAATTCCGTAGGGGCGCAAGGCTTTGCGCCCTCCTTTGCCCCCTCTATTGCTTAATTTCCACCAATATTGCAGAAAACATTTTCCACTTATCCTGATAATCGCTTTCCGCTGAGAACAATAGAGTGGTAGATGCACCCTGATTGACGATCCCTGACTCACCGGTTTGAGTCGGGGATTTTTTTGCCTATTTAGCGATCGTAGTTGTTATAAGTTGCCACCTTGAGATCCCAAAAGGTTCTGTAGAATTTAGGCAGGAATAAACTTCATGGATACGCCATTCATGCAGTAGCGCTTGCCGGTGGGAGCAGGGCCATCATCGAATACGTGACCAAGATGGCCACCACAGCGATGGCAATGAACTTCTACACGGGTCATAAAAAGAGTGCGATCGGTGGTAGTAGCCACTGCGCCATCAATAGGTTGATAGAAACTGGGCCATCCAGTCCCACTATCAAATTTAGTCCCAGAAGTAAATAAAGGGAGGTCACAACCAGCACAAATATAAGTACCTGCGGTGTAAATTTTATCTAAGGGACTAGTTCTAGGTCGCTCAGTACCGTGCTTACGTAATACTTGAAACTGCTCTGGAGCCAGAACTTCTTTCCATTCTGCTTCTGTTTTAGTGACTTCAAAGTTTTCGTCTTTTGTAGTTGCCATACTATTTGTCTTCCCTAATAAATAATAAAGTAATGTTCCAGCAATTATGGTAGTGCCGCCAGCACTGAAAAGAAATCTGCGCCGATTAAAACCTTTTTGATCTAACAATTTGCTTACTCCTCTAAGTCCAAGCTTTCTAACCAAGTGGCTAAGTCACTTGAGTGGTGAATATCTAGTAATGCTTCAGCCAGATTCTCTAATTGGCTAGTTTCTAGAACTTTTACTTGGCGATTGAGGTCTGGGGCGATCGCTCCCAATCGCCGACTAATCAACCGCTGAACTAACTGCAAAGCCTCTTCTTGTCTAGTTTTCGCCGTAACAGATTCCCGCACTTCTGCTGTAACAGACTCCCGCACTTCCTCAGCCAACTCTTCACGAGCTTCTTGACGAACATCTTGATAGTATCTAGTTTTTCGGAGATCCTCTTTAGTAAAGGTGTACATTGCAGCTAATTCCTCCCTACTCATAAATGGCAGTTTGTACAAGACAATAGTCTCTATCAAATCTAACACTTTTTGCCGATGTAGAGGACTGGGTATCTCTGATCGGGTCTTGTTAATCAAGTTTTTAATTAGCTTTGGGGTGCGCCTTTTACCTTCTACAATAAGCTTGATTAAGCCAAGCCCTAAGGGAATTTGATCTACTTCTCCTAATTCATCTAAGTAGAGTCTAGTTATATGTTCACTTTCTAATAAAACTTTATAGGGCAATATTTTTCTTGGTTCTAAACTACGCCGAGGAAATATTAATAAGCTGTTCGCCACTTAAGTTAATAGAGCCATCCAAGCTATGTAAGGGCTTCAGCCTTCAGAATCCCCGGTTTAAATGCATAACAGCTTACTCCGCGCCAGTTTTTGTTATTGTTGTATAGGCGAAGATAGAGAAATATTTCTGAGAAAAATCGTCCGTATAATTCTGTATCCTTTTGAAATTGAACTTCTATAAAATAAACTGGCAAATTTAGAGAGGTTTTATTAGGTAGGAATAGACCATCAATACGAAAAGATGTTTGCTTTAATTCTACAGAGGAAAAATCATAGAAGGATGACTGTTCAGCCTCCACTTTTATAAGCTGGAAAAATACTTCTGGAAGAGATTGAAATATCTGATAAAAGATCGAATCTGTTCTCATATTTTTAATTCGTATTTATAGGATGGATCAGGTTATATACTGTGGGAGCATCCCACTTTTGCAGATATACCATTTTGTTTAACGGCAGAATAAGGGTTTTGGAATTCTTCACCAGTGTTTTTACGAAAGTGGGATGCTCCCCATACTGTTCTTATTCGATCCTCAATGTCTGTTATATTTTCCTTGGCAATGGCAGTATAATCTTATAGAGATATAAATAAAATAGAAGAGAGAAATTAAGAAGGCGAGTATATGACTAATCAACTGATTCCAGTTGTGGTGAATGGAGCGGCGGGCAAGATGGGACGGGAAGTGGTGAAAGCGATCGCGGCTGCCCCAGATATGACCCTTTTAGGGGCGATCGATCGCCATCCAGACTACCTAGGCAAGGATGCGGGAGAAGTGGCTGGTTGTGGAGAGCTAGAAGTCCCTATTCTTGCTGACCGGGAAGGGACGCTGGTGATGGCAGCTCAAGAGAAAGAATTAGCAGTGATGGTAGATTTCACCCATCCTGATGGCGTGTACGACAATATCCGGGCTGCGATCGCCTACGGAGTCCGCCCAGTAGTAGGCACAACCGGCATGAGTCCATCTCAACTCCAAGATTTGGCAGATTTTGCTGAAAAAGCCAGCGTGGGTTGCTTAATTATTCCTAACTTTTCGATTGGCATGGTATTACTCCAGCAGGCGGCGATCCAAGCCTCTAAGTATTTTGACCATGTGGAAATTATTGAACTGCACCACAACCAAAAAGCCGATGCTCCTAGTGGGACAGCAATTCAAACCGCCCAAATGTTAGCAGGCTTAGGAAAGACTTATAATCAAGCAATAGTAGAAGAAACCGAAAAACTTCCCGGAGCGAGGGGTAGTATTGCTGAGGATAATATCCACATTCATAGTGTGCGTCTGCCCGGTTTAATTGCCCATCAAGAAGTAATGTTTGGATCGCCCGGAGAACTTTATACTCTGCGCCATGATACGAGCGATCGCTCCTGTTATATGCCCGGAGTTTTGTTGGCGATTCGTAAAATTGTCCAGCTAAAATCCTTGGTTTATGGCTTAGAAAAAATCCTTTAGAAAAGTTACTTGGCCCTTATGCTCATCCCCATTAATCGTGAAAAGTTTGAACAATTAATCCCCTTAATTGCCACCGGACTCCAGTACAACTACTCTTGGGGAAAATTCCCAGATTTTCTCAATAGATTACTTATTTCTGTGTTGGGAATTGTCGTGGTCTGGATTATGCACCTATTTTTAGGAAGTGGTTTTGATGCTATTTCTTTAGTGTTGGGGGTAGGGGCTGGGTTTTATTGGCTTTGGGGGCCGATCTATTGGGCAAGTCAACGGAATAATAAGTTTAGAAGCTATAAACACAGTGGTTTTTGGCGGGGAAGGGTTTTAGATATCTATGTCACTGATGAACTTACCAGAGAAGAAGAAAGTGTTAACAAAAAAGGTGAGCTGGTAATTACAGAAAATAGAGAACGGAGATTAAATATCGAAGTTGGAGACGAGACGGGTTTTCGGGTAGAACTGCAAGTTCCTCTGAAGCGCATTTATAAACAAATTGCTAGAGGGCAAACAGCAGAAATGTTGGTAGTCGCTCATCAACCCAGTTTTAAAAGATTAGATAAGTTTACTGATATTTATCTGCCAGAGCAGAATTTGTGGGTGAGTGATTATCCTTATTTACAACGGCAAGTTTTTGAACAATTGAGTCAACGTATTGATCAAGTTGGTAGCGATCGCCCCCAAAAGTCTCCAAATAATAATAACTACCGAAATGAAGAAGAATACGATGACTATGATGATCGGGATGATCGGGACGATCGGTTAGAAGATAATTATGGCAATAGAGATAATTATTTAGAAGAGCAGTCTCGCAGCAGGAGCGGGGAGAGCGATCGCTCCTCCAGCAGAAAATCTTCTAGAAATTACGATTCAAACTACGATTCAAACTACGATGCAGAAGAGTTCGATCGCCCGCAAGATCAGCAACCCCCGCGACAATTACCTCCAAGAAAATCCCCATCTACCAAAGAACCAAGAAGAGGAGTTCCTGTTAAAAACAGAAGCAATCGTAATCCTCCCCGGAGACCTCGTGCTTAAAGATAATTTATTTAGAGATAAGTTGTTTCAGTAATATCTTCTAAAATGCGATCGCCAAAATTAGTTATTAATCTTTCTCGAGTGGTAGCAATAGCAGCAGGGTTGAGATCAATACCAATCCAGGGGCGATCGAGCTTCTGAGCAGCAACCAAAGTTGTGCCACTGCCACAATAGGCATCTAAAACTAAATCCCCCGGATTGCTACTAGCTTGAATTAAATAACTTAATAGAGCCTCTGGTTTCTGAGTCGGGTAGCCCAATCTTTCTTTACTATCAGAACCAATAGTTGGGATTTCCAAGACATCTCGCCCGTAGACTAGAGAGTATTGTTTTCCTGTTTCTAGTTCTAATTGAAAGTTACTTTTCTTGAACCCATATTTGTGCATCATATAGGATTTCTCTTTTTGGGCATGGAAAGTCCATTGATGACTTTTGGTATAGAAAAAAATCACATCGTGCTTTCTGGCAAAACGCTTTCTAGATGCGCCCCCAGTCCGGTAGCTCCAAATGATTTCATTCTGAAACTCTCCACCTTGGGGGCAAAAGATCGTATCCAAAATTATTTTTAAATAGTGACTAGCCATGGGATCGCAATGGAGATAGAAACTCCCACTAGGTTTCAAAACTCGGTGTAGTTCTTTGGTAATTAGAGTGAGATGAACTAAATAGGCTAATAGATGACCTGTCCCGATAATTTCTGGCAAGTTTTTAATAAAAGAAACTGTAGCCAAAGGAAATTCTGGCTGTTGAATTGCTAGGAATTTAGATTCTGCTAATTTATCCCAAGACCAAATATCAATAAAGACTGGAGATTTTTTGTTTTTGTTAATTAATTGACTTTTAGATTGACTTAAAGATTGTTCTGGAGATGTTTCTAGAGAACTATCCAGAGAACTATCTAGGGAATTATCTAGGGAATTATCCGGTGATCGCTTGGTTAAGATTTGATAATAGTTACGCTGAGAATTAAACGGGGGATCAATATAACAAAAATCTACCGTAGCAGAATCAACAAAATCCTTCAGAATCTTGAGATTATCACCACAGTAGAGATAGTTACCCACAGAATTTATTGCCTTTATTTGGCTACATTGGGCGAAACATTAGACGGAACATTAGCAGGGGAATCGGGTTGAGCGGGGTTAGAACCCTTAGGCTCAGGATTGCTTTCCGGTTTACTAGCCGCCAATTGTTGAATCTGATCCTTGTACTGAGACGGAGCAAGGGTAGCTGCTTGATCAAATAGGGGTTTGGCTTGAGCATTTCTACCCTGCTCTTGAAGAATTACCGCCTTGGCTAGGAGAGGACGGAAGTCTTTGTTGTCCCCTTTAGTTAAATCATCGTAAAGGGCGATCGCGCGATCGTACTGCTTCTGGTTGGCATAAACCTGTCCCAGAAGTAATTTCACCGCCCGGATATCTATAGCATTTGGTTGCGCTTGGTTGGTAGCTTCCGCAACCTTGAGGGTATCTTGAAGTAATCCCACCGCCGCAAGAGGGCGTTTCTGCTGGAGGTACAAACCTGCTAAGCCTTGGAGTGCATTCATATTTCCCGGCTTAGTGACCAGAATCTGGCGGTAGGTTTGGATCGCTGCGTCATTTTCCCCCAATTGCTGTCTAGCCTGAGCTAACAGGACTGCATAATCAGATTCCTCAGTTTTTACCTGAGCTAATTTTTCTAAGGGTACGATCGCCCCTTTCAAATCCCCTTGTTGGAGACGAATCTCCAATAACCCCCGCAAAGCCGTAGAATTATCCGGCTCCCTCAGCAGCACTAGCTCATAGCCCTTAGCCTGAGCCGCCATATCTGCCAACCCCGTACTAGGAGAAGCACTCGCCACCGGACTAGAGGATGGACTAGCTGAAGTTTTGAAGCGGGGAAGAATATTTTCTAGGAGGGGAAAGAAGGAAAACCCCAGAAACCCCACAATAGTTACCACTAAAAATAGATTAATTAACCAACGACTACGTTTTTGCGCCACGGGATCACCTTGAACTCTACAACTACAATTATTAATTCAACTACAATCATCAATTATATCTAAAAGATTTATCTAGGTTTGCGGATTTACCTGTTATGCTACTGCATTTTGTACAATGAGGTAACTACAATAATCACCATAGTTAGGAGACTAGTCTTCTCCGGTGAAAATTGCTAGTCTTAAGTTTCTCCTTCAAACTCATCCTCTGTTCAATCTCCTGCATTACCCCAGCAAAGCCATGCCAGAACCCATAAGTTTATCTACTCAGTCCGTAACTTCTGACCCTAGTGACCATGGAGCATCTATTACTCCAGAGGCTTCTATAGAAATAGCAGAGATAGAAGTACCTAATATTAGTCGGCAACAACCCATTCCTCCTCCTAGTGAACCCAAGCAGTATCGAGCGATCGGGCTAGTCCAGGGGCAGTATATGCCCTCCCAAGAACAGCTCACTAGAGGCACACTTCTGGCAGCCGATGGAACTCTCATTGATGCCGTACTTCTAGGACGGGTGATGAGTTTAGTTAAAAACCATTTAGATATAAATCAGCCCCATCTTTGGGTGGTTTATCCCCGTACCCGTCAAGAAGACGGTAACCTCCATGTACAGATCCTTGGAGTGTGGGAACCAGAAAATCTCAACCAAACTCTTGTAGAAACCCCAGAAACTGATAACACGGCTAACGATGGTTATTTTTCTATTCGAGGCGAAGTTATCTACCATTCCAAGGACGATGGGCAAGTAGTTGCAAAAATTCGGCAGGCTCCCCGCAAACAAGAGGAAAAACCCAAGTTTTTTAAATTAAAGCTCCAAGGTGGTCTGCCTGAAAAGGGGATTAATCATTTCTGGGACCTCCAAGTTCAACTCCAAGGCAATAATCTAGTTATCAAACAAGCAACGAATATTGGAGCCATGCCTGTGAAGAAGAAGTTTGACAAAAAGCCCTTCCCTATTGGGGGAAGCGGTACTGGGGGAAACCGCAAGTTTTCTGCCACTCCTCGGCCAGTAATCAAGGGTGATGGTCTCCAGCACGAGAAGACTGAGCGCACAACTCCTCTAGAACCACCTAAACGACGGGAAATGCCCATTAAACCTAAACCCCAAGGATCAGTGCCGGAGTCGCTATAGCGGCATCCGTCAACCAAACTTTTTGAGGAGTTTTGATACTTTTGGGAAAACTTGAAATAAAATTCAGGTGTGACTAATATTTATAAATCTGGATATTAACTCTAGATTTAAATATTGTCTGCTAACCTAGTAAGCAAATTACCTTGAGAGTAATCTAAAAGTAATTTGCTACTAAACTTAAAAAGCAATAGCCTAATCTACTTGTAAAGTAGCCTAATGTACTTCTAAGGTACTGAGGTCTTGATAGGTTATTGATAGGTTTAAGTTAATGCAGTACTTTATAGTCTTAACTTACAGCCTAAACTGAAGGCTCCTGATAAAGAGAAACCCCTATGACAGCTGCATCTCCTAACCGCCAGACCCTAGATGCCCGCGATACTACTATTGATATTGATGTGGTAGTAGAACCTGCTGAGAATCCTAGCGATCGCCAACCTACCCCATCTCCATCAACTTCCTCTAATGCCTTAGCCACTACCAAAGGTAACTTCTCTGCCTACCTTGCTCCCCTGAACCAAGACACCTTCAAGCAAGTGGTCAATGGGGTAGAAGAGAAATTAGTGGTAATGAATCAAACCCTGTCCATGCTGGATGATATACTTAGCAGCCAAGGTTTTGATGGCATTTTGGATGAAATGCTTCAGTCTATTAGCTTGAAAACTGGGGAACTATTAGCGGCTGACCGAACAACTATTTTTCTGCTGGACGAAGAAAAGCATCAACTTTGGTCGATCGTTGCTAAGGGCGGCGGTGGTGGTTCTATAGAAATTCGGATTAATGCCGATCAAGGGATCGCCGGAGAAGTGGCGACTTATAAACGAGTTGTGAATATTCCCTACGATTTCTTTGATGACCCCCGATCTGCTGCTGCTAAGGATCAGTTTGCCCGAACAGGATATCGCACTTATACAATGCTCTGTTTGCCTTTAGTGGGTGAGGATGGCCGACTAGTTGCGGTGGTGCAGTTGTTAAACAAACTGAAGAAAGACCGTGAGGCAAGTTTAAGTTTAGATGAACGCATTGATCAGCAGGGGTTTACCCAGACTGATGAAGCACTCTTTGCAGATTTTGCTCCCTCTATTCGGCTGATTTTAGAATCTTCTCGATCGCTTCGCAAAGCTACCCAACGCCAACGAGCGGCTGAGGCTCTGATGACGGCGACTCAATCTTTGAGCCAGAGTAGTTTAGACCTTGAAGAAACTCTAGGTAAGGTGATGGATGAGGCTAAAAAATTGATGGGAGCCGATCGCAGTACCCTTTGGCTCATCGACAAGGAAGCAAGCCAACTATGGACACAAATTCCTATTGCTGGAGAACTTAAGGAAATCCGGATTCCTTTAGGGGCTGGCTTTGCCGGACAAGTGGCAACCACTGGACAACCAGTTAACCTCAGCTTTGACCTCTACGACCATCCTAATTCCCAAACTTCTAAGGATACGGATAAAAGATCGGGCTATCGGACTTGTAGTATGCTCTGTATGCCCGTTAAAAATGGGGACGGAGAATTAATTGCGGTCACGCAACTAATCAACAAAGTCAAGCAAGGGGAATATCCTCCCTACGATCCCGAAAATTGGCCCACGGCTCCTGATTGTTGGAAAGCAGGGTTCGATCGCAGCGATCAAGAATTTATGGAGGCTTTTAATATTCAAGCCGGGGTTGCCCTCCAAAATGCCAAACTGTTTGCCACCATCAAGCAACAGGAGCAAATGCAACGGGATATCCTGCGGAGTTTATCTGACGGGGTGATCTCCACGAGCAAAGATGGAAAAATCATTGCTGCCAACGAGAAAGCTAAGGAATTATTAGGGCTTAAAGAAGAAGATAAAATCGAAGGTCGCATAGTTGGGGAACTTGTCTTAGTCCGGGAAAAACAAGATAAAACTATCAATAAGTTTACCCAATGGTTCCAAAATGCTCTTAACCCCCAAGAAGAAAAAAATCGGGAGCAGTACTACCCAGACCAAATTTTGCAATCTATTGGGGCCGAACAGCATAGCGTCAATATCTCTATTAACACGATCGCCGATGCCACAGATCCAACCAAGGTCAACGGAGCGTTGGTAATCATGGAGGATATCAGTGATGAAAAACGTCTGAAGACTACCATGTATCGGTACATGAACCAAGACCTAGCTGAACAATTAATCAGCGGTGGCGAGGCGATGTTGGGAGGCGATCTTAAGGATGTTTCTGTGCTCTTCTCGGATATTCGAGGCTACACTACCCTTACAGAGAAAATGTCTCCAGAAGATGTGGTGAGTATGCTCAACGAATACTTTGAAGACATGGTAGATGCCCTATTTAGCTTTAAGGGAACCCTAGATAAGTATATCGGCGACGCAATGATGGCGGTATTTGGATCGCCCCTACCCCTTGATGACCATCAATGGATGGCAGTACAAACTGCGGTGGAAATGCGGCATCGGCTTATGCAATTTAATGTCAAGCGGGTTACAGAAGGGCATATACCGATCGCTATTGGAATCGGCATTCACTCCGACAAGGTGCTGGGTGGAAATATTGGCTCTAGTCGCCGGATGGAATACACCGCGATCGGGGATGGCGTAAACCTTGCTTCCCGTTTGGAAGGTGCAAGTAAACAGTATGGTTGCGATATTGTCATTAGCGATAGCACCTACAATCCCTGTAAGGATCGCGTTTGGGCTAGAGAGCTAGACTACATTAAAGTTAAGGGCAAAACCCAACCAGTCAGTGTCTATGAGTTAGTCGGACTCCGTACCGAAACTGTGCCGGGTCAAAAACTAGAAGTGATAGATCACTATGCTAAGGGGATGGAACTTTACCGTGGCAGGCAATTTGCAAAGGCGATCGGCGAATTTGCAACGGTGGCAGAAATAGACAAGTATGATAAATCTGCTAGTTTACATATGGTGCGCTGTCAGCATTGGCTCACTAACGCCCCTCCTGACGACTGGGATGGTTCTTGGATCATGACTGAGAAATAGGTTGAGGTAGAGGATGGGTAAGAAATAAGTAATCTTGGACTGGTTGATTACCCATAATATGTTCAGTGAGGATGCGATCGATCGCATCCTTGTCAACACTGTGATACCAAACTCCATCGGGATAAACTAATAAAATGGGGCCAGAGTGGCACACTCGGAGACAGTTAGCTTTAGTACGGAAAATGCAACTTGGAGATGTTTCCGTGGGTTGATCTAGTTTCAACTCCCGGAGGCGGCGCTTGAGGTAATTCCACACTTCAATACTGGTAGCCTGATCACAGCACTCTGGCTTGGTAGCATCCGCACAAATAAAAATATGGCGCTGGATTGTATTTAATCCTAGGGTTTCCACACTTTTGGCTAATTCTATTGGCGTAGATTTAGAAGTCATATATTCTATAAAATTTGTAGAATTTTTGAAATATCGTTATTGCTTTATCCAACAAGCAAATTGTTTAAAATCAACCATACCACTATAAAAATCCTCTGGAAATAAATGTACTGCCCATCTACCTTGTTTCCCCCATTAGTATAAGCATTGCCATACTAGTTGAGGATAATTTTGTAGCGATTGCATTGAAAGTCAAGAGCAGGAGGGTAATAATAAAAAGATACCCCCGGACTGAGGGAGGCATCATTAGCAAAACATAATTATTTCCGTGGTACTTGGTACTACCAGAAAATGTATGGCATCTTGGTTTTTTAAGGGCGGATACTGATGAACTTGCCATCTTTATCAATGTAGGTCGTGCGGTTACCAAGCTTAACTTGAGCAATACCTTGAGAGAAGCCCCAAGTATCTGTGAATTGGGGAGAAATAATCATGCGACCTGTGGGTTCAATGTAACCCCATTTATCCCCCACCTGCACATTCGCTAAACCTTCATTGAAATTACCAGCCGCATCATACTGGGGTTGGACTGCAAAATTCCCACTATTGTCGATGTAGCCCCACTTGCCATCAAATTTAACTGGAGCAAAGCCAGAAGAAAATCCGCCGGCTTCTTGGAATTTAGGAGAAATAATCATTTTGCCTGTGCGATCGATGTAGCCCCATTTATCCCCAACTTTGACACTTGCCAAGCCTTCTGTAAAAGATTTTGCAACCTGAAACTGAGGTCTGACGATCATCCGTCCCATGCGATCGATATAGCCCCACTGCTCACCAACCTTAACTTCAGCTAATCCTTCTGAGAAATTCCAGACCCAGTCAAAGGAGTTGCGATCGATGGCTGATTTTGTTTCTGCGGAACTATCTGGAGAAGAGGAATTTTCCGGCTTTACTTCCTTATCTTGATTGTTGGAATCTTGATTGTTGGAATTGCTGCTACCAACTCCTCCATTGGGAGAATTGCTTACCTCTGGGGCGGCAGAGTTGCTAGGGGTTTCATTTCCTGCAGGAGTCTTTGTGGGAGTCTTAGAAGCTGTGTCGGATTCTCCCTTAAGGTTGCCATCAGCGACCAATATAGTTCTGTTTTGTAGATAAGATTTCACAGAGGTGACTGGACTATCACCTAAAACCTTGGGGGTTGAAATACTAGATGAATTCCATCCTAAATCTTGAGAAGAGAGGGATAGCTGGTTTTCAACAGCAACTTTAGCGTTGGCTGCCAGAGGAGAAACAATAGTCCAAGCTCCAACTCCGCTTAAAAATAACAGGATAGTTGATCCAGAACCGACTGCGATCCAACGCAGAGGGTTAATTACAGAATTACTAGGGGTTTCTGGAGAGGCTTTTTCTTCTTCGTGGGTCATGATTTTAGGATGGGTTTTTGAGGTTCAGTATTGTTTGAGTATTTAAGATTAGCTAATAATGCAAGTTAAGAGGGAAACAGTAGGCTCAAAAAACTCAAAAAATCATGGTTATTAACAGTTATGCTGTGGCAAGCATTCAGCACGCAAATCTCCAAAAACTATATCTTTGTGAGTGTTAGGAGTTCATGATGAATTTTACATTGTAAGGTGCTTGCTAGGGCTAGGGGTGTCACCCTTATTGTCATGGAGTTATTATTGAATTTCTCGATCGCTATCCTTCTAGTGACATTGACAAGCAGACAATCCAACTAGGACAATTAACAGAGAATATTCTAGTGTCAAAAATCTTCTTTTTTTAGCACTAACCCAATTTTTTTAGAATTTCAGAATTAGAATTTACAAGCAAAATACCAAGAAAAATACTATGCAGATTAAGCGATCGATGATAGGAATTTTTTTAGAGAATCTAGGAAATCTTTGCCGCAAAGTTTTTCTGCTAGGGATTTTAGTTATATTTATCGCAACTTTTGCCCCGCGATCAGCCATGGCGCGATCGGCAACTCTTCTCAGTCCAGAAAATCTAGAAATAAACTCAAAAATCCCTCTGCAAAATCTGATCCAACCAAGATCAATCCTAGGATTTTTGCCCAATAATAGTAGTGGTCTTCCTAGGGGGAATGCTGTTACTGACGGAAAGGCAATTCTCCGCTACTCTTTGCCCATCGATAACCGCCCTATTCGTGAGCTGCAAGGAAACTTGGAAGATATTGCCAACCAAATTAGAGCTAAACGTTGGAAACCGATTGGTCAAGATATTAATAAAGCTGAGAAGGTTTTGAGCGATCGCACTCCTGAAATTCTGGCTGCGATCGCCGAAGAGAAAAAAACAGCAGCTCAAGAATTAATTACCGAGATTCAGGCAGGAATTATCAATCTCCGAGAAGCCGCAGAAGTCAAAGATTCTGAACAAGTGTGGACTCAGCGCAACAGCATTCTGGGCAAAGTAGGGCTTATTGAAGAAATGATGGTGGTGGGTTTCCCCTACCAAGTCCCTCCAGAATATAGTCACCTGCCTCAACTCAAGGGCAGAGCTACTATTGAATTTACTACCAACAAGGGTAAGATCACTATGATCGCGGATGGCTATAGTGCCCCAGTCACTGCGGGAAATTTTGTTGATTTAGTGCAAAGAGGTTTCTACGATGGTTTGGAGATTACCAGTGCTGAGGAATCTTTCACAGTCCAAGCGGGCGATCCTCCCGGAGAAGCAGCAGGCTTTATTGATCCCCAAACTAAAGAGTATCGATCGATCCCCCTAGAAATTTTGGTAGCCGGGGATGAAGCTCCCACCTACGGCATTACTCTAGAAGATGCTGGACGTTACCGAGATCTACCCGTACTGCCCTTTTCGTCTTATGGAGCAGTAGTTATGGGGCATCCAGAATTTGATGCTAATGGTGGTTCTTCCCAGTTTTTCTTTTTTCTCTTTGAACCAGAACTAACTCCTGCGGGACGGAATCTCTTGGATGGACGCTATGCGGTTTTTGGCTATCTCGTTAAGGGCAAAGAGGTCTTGGGCAGTCTACGGGCTGGGGATACGATCGAATCTGCTCAAGTAGTAGAGGGCATAGAAAACTTACTCACTCCCGCTACCTAAGATTCT
>Ga0105048_10006820_pt1 | contig 18405 bp, 13 predicted proteins | sample MAT05_FD_78382 | JGI IMG/M metagenome (GOLD analysis project Ga0105048, IMG submission 78382) | Freshwater microbial communities from Lake Fryxell liftoff mats and glacier meltwater in Antarctica - MAT-05 | ecosystem: Environmental > Aquatic > Freshwater > Ice > Liftoff microbial mat | place... | reverse complement strand
TATTACATCAACTTTTAAATGAAGGACAGTTAGTTATAATATGGGGAAGGAAGATTAAAAACAAGGGAAATGCCCTTATCACAGTTTAAATGCATAACAGCTTACTACTCCTACTGGATCTTTGTTGGTGAGCATTTTATAGAACCCATTTGACATCTTTTCAGGAAGAGGCTAGACACCTAAGCATTAGCCTGATGAAGCAGAGATTAAGCTTTCCTTTAGCATTGTCTAACGTTCTTTCAAAGTTTTTGACTAAACTCTTACATCTCTCCACTCAAGCGTTTGACCTTTCTATTATCCAACGAGTAGCCACAGGCACAAACCCTGACTTTCCTTCCTGCTGCTGCTTCTCCTTAAATGGTTTGGGAGATACTTCAAACTGGATTTTAGTCATGATCTGTGGATACAGCACTTCGCAGCTTGGTGAGGTACAGACTTGAGGGGGTTTTTCCGGCTGCATTTCAATGAAAAGTGCTGTAAATCTTCTCTAACTCTACAGTTATTTTCTGGGGGTGGTAGCCATTATCCATCAGAATTGTCAGTTTAGGTATATCTACTAGTCTGGCTCGGAAGTAATCCATATTTTGCCCAAACATTTCAATCAATCCTTGGTCATCAGAAACATTAGCTTTGGTGCAGTGAGTCATGAAGGGAAGCCCTAAGGTATCAACACCCAAGTGTCTTTTAATCCCATTAGTTACTTTGTAATGACAAAAACCCTTAGAAGCAATGCTGGTCTTACAAGTATTTTTAACTGCTTGGGAGTCCACCATGATTAACATTGTCCATTCGGGCTTTTTTTTACTTGCTCTCTGGCTTTGCTATGCAGTTTGTTCATGATATCGTCAATAACTCCCTCTTCTCGCCATTGTTTGTAGTACCAGAAGACGGTTGAATAAGGTGGTAAATCTTAAATCGTAAATCTTTAGGTAAGTCACACCAGTTACATCCATTCTTGAGTTGATAAAATACCCCATCCAGAATCTGGCGTTTACTCCACAATGGCGGTCTTGTCTGCTTCTTTTTCGGGAGCAGAGGTTCAATGATCTCCCATTCTCGATTACTTAAGTTACTGGAATAAGGCATTTTTGATTTAGTTTATCTCTTTTCTCCTAAGATATCAAATGGGTTCTATAGGTCAATACTTATAAATGGTCTATTGAAGAATCTAAGATTGTCATGCAAATAGCTGTCTTAAGGAGACTGAGATTCTTGATTTGGCAAAGGAAAATTAGGGAAAGAACTTGCCCTAAGAGCTATCGCACCTGATTTAAAAAGTGCTACAATACTAGCCTTGATTCTTATAAAAATGTCTAATGCCCTGGAAGCGAATTATCAGTGGAATTGTAGCGATCGCTGCTGCCTTTAGTTTAATTATTCTTGGCGGATGGTACTTCACCGTGGGCTTTGCCATTGTTGTATTTTTAGGGCAGCTAGAATATTTTGAACTAGTCCGAGCCAAAAATATTGCTCCTGCCGCTAAAACAACCTTGGGAATTTCTCAAGCCATGCTCATAGTGGCTACCCTAGTCCCTGAATTGACGGAAGCCCTATTTACCTTAGGCGGAACGGGAATTTGCTTTTATCTATTGTTCCAGCCTAAATTAGCCACTATTGCTGATATTTCTACTTCTCTTTTGGGACTATTTTATGGCGGGTATTTACCTAGTTACTGGATCAAAATCCGCGAAACTTTACCTGAAACACCTTTTTTATCTGCCTTCCCATTCCCTTCTCTCTCCTTATCAGAACCTATTGTTGTTGCTGCCAATCAACTTCCCTTCCATAACCAATTTCCTGATTTTGGGTTACATTCTCCCCTAATTACTCCCGGCTTGAGTATCACGCTACTTTCCTTTGGATGTATCTGGGCAGCAGATATTGGAGCTTATTTTATTGGCAAATTTTTTGGGCGGACTCGGTTATCTGAGATTAGCCCTAAGAAAACTGTAGAGGGAGCTGTATTTGGGACTCTGGCTAGTATAGGAGTGGCGATGAGTGGAGCTTATTACCTAGGCTGGTGTAACTGGTTAGGGGGAGGAGCCTTGCTGGGCTTATTGATTGGCATTACCAGCCTTTTAGGCGACCTCACGGAATCTATGATGAAAAGGGATGCAGGGGTAAAAGATTCTGGGCAGTTGATTCCTGGCCACGGAGGTATCCTCGATCGCACCGATAGTTATGTCTTTACTGCCCCAGTAGTCTACTATTTTATTATCTTAATCTTGCCTCTGATCCCCCCTAATACTTAGAGCTAAATACTCATCTTTGGTGAGTCATTACTCAGAGATGTAAACTATAGTAATTCTAGGCAAAAGCTATGGGGGCGATGGGGCTAATGATTAAGTTAAACTTGAGTAGTTTGAAGTGCTTTGATACAGTAACGAACCAATTTCAAGATATGGGAGTGCTATTCCAGAATGCGATCGCCCTTGAACCTTCCAACTCCGCTTATTTTTCCCCCGCAAGTACAATACTCCTCCTGGGCAATCCCAAGCAAGGTTGGCTAGAAGCAACTTTTCTTAGTCCCGTGTCTGCTGTTCAGTGTCGGCTTACCAGTTCTCAGCGGACAATTATGTCCGTCCATAATGCTCAAGATATATTACTGGGACGTACTGAATTAGAAGAAGCAAATTTAACTGGTTCCTCTTCTACTCTTAGTGCTAATCAATGTTTGGTTCTTAAATTTCCAGATATTAGCAAGGTGACTTTTTATGCTTTTGATGGGCAAATTACCTTAAGTGAATTTAGTTTTGAGATATAAAGCTTATTCTGTATATCTATCTGTTTTTAGAGATGGGCGTAGGTGCTTACTCTCTAGACAGAATCTTTAATACACCCTACCATAAGTGCCAAATACCTATATTGATTTAGCGGCAGATAGTAGTTTCTAGATTTTCTGTAGGATTTTATACTTTTAAGCCTTGAAATATATGAATTAAATGGAATTACTGAATAGAGTCTGTATAGGTCTAATATTTCTCTAGGGCTTGATAATTATTATTGTCGTTTTTAATTACTCAAATTTGCATATCTAAACCCAATGTTTTCTACAGAATTATCTAGCTCATCGACTTATAAATATCCCGAATTTATTAGTGGGGATGTCGATTGGTGTTTGGAAATGATCGCTCATCTTCCTCAAGGTGTACGATCGCTCACCCTTAATAATTATGGGCAAATTTATCTCAACCCTGCTGCTAAAAACCTATTTCAATCCTCTCCCCTAGAGCAGCCTAATCAGCTTGATAATTGGTTAGATATGGTTCCAGCAAGTGACCTTTCTCATCTCTTGAAATGTCTCCAAGAGGTTTTGAATACTAATGCTATCGAGGTGGAATATCACCTAATCAAGGGTGATGGTGAGACTAGGTTATTACGAGAAAAATTTTGGTTGGTGAGAGATAAAGAAAGTAATCCTTTAAGAATTAATACTCTAGTGCTTCAGGTAACAGAAGTAGTAGAAACTCTAGAAACTCTAGAAACCCCGACGGAGTTAGAGTTGATTCAATTTTTTTGTGAAGATATTTTGGATAATGTCCCAGTAGCAATTTATACGAAAGACCTAGAAGGTAGGTATTTGATGGTAAATCGGGCTTGGGAATTTATGCGCCATTTGAGTGCAGGAGAAGTTCTGGGTAAACTCGATCGAGAGTTTTTTTCAGAGGAACAAATAGCCCAGTTTAGGGCAGGCGATCGCCTATTAATTGAACAAAAAAATATAATTACTAGTGAAGAAACTACCTACCAAGAAGATGGGTTGCATTATCTTTTAAATACTAAATTTCCTCTCTACAATGCTGAAGGAGAAATCTATGCGATCGGTGGTGTAGTGACAGATGTGACAGAAATGACAGTCGCTGCTCAAAAATACCAGATAGAGATTAACCAACAGGCAGATTTTTTGCAAAGTATTTACGATGGGGTGGATTTGGAAGTTTTTGTAGTAGATATAGATGCTCAGGGAAGGTTTATTTGTAGTGGATCAAATGCCAAATCTCTCCAAGCGTTGGGAGTTACTCTAGAACAGTTGCAAGGTAAAACCCCGATCGAAGTTGCTGGGGAAGATATTGGAAAAATTTGGGAAGAGGCTTATCAAAGTTGTATAGAAGCAGGAACAATTTTTTATTGGGAGGAGAAGTTTTTGAAGGATGGGCAGGATATCTGGCATTGGACTACTCTCACTCCTTTGCGAAATCAAGATAATCAGATCTATCGCTTGATTGGGACTGCTACAGATATTACTTCTTTCAAACAGACAGAGTTTCAACTCCAAAAATCAGAAACAAAATATCGTCAGATCGCCGACCGCGAGGCTCTGCTCAATCACCTGAGCACCTTGATGAGGGATTCTTTGGATGTGGAGCAAATCCTCAGTGCTACGGTCATGGAGTTGAAATATCGGCTGCAAGTAGACGTGTGTAACTTTTCTTGGTGTCGATCGCCAGGGGATAAACTCCTAGATGGAACGGTTACTAAGATTATTTGCTGGGAGGTGATCAAAGAAGCAAAGGCAGCAGAAATTACCAGTACCCTAGGAGTTTTTCCGGCAAGACTCTACGGTAATATCAACAAAAAACTATTTTGGGGAGATGTTTATTACGTAGATGATGTAGATGGAATGGAAGATTCTATGGTCCAAGAGACACTTAAGGCAGCAGGCTTTAAGGCGGTGGTTTTTATCCCTATCAAAGTCCTAAATGGGGTGGGGGTAATCACCTGCGCTCAGCTAGAATCCAGCAAGGGCTTATCCCATAGTCAAGAGTTGTGGTCAGGTATCACCTATCACTTGAGTACTGCCATTAATCAAGCGCAGCTCTACAAAACTAGCCAGGCGAGAGCTAAGGATTTATCCGAAACCCTAGAGGAATTGACTCAGACTCAGGCCCAGTTAATCCAAACAGAAAAAATGTCTTCCCTTGGACAAATGGTAGCGGGAGTGGCTCATGAGATTAATAACCCGGTAAATTTCATCTATGGTAATCTTTCTTATGTCCAAGGATATTGTGACAGTCTTCTCAGCCTTGTTAGTTTGTACCAAGATTCCTATGCTGATCCTCCAGCGGCTATTACTGAAGTAATGGAGGAGATAGACCTAGAATACCTCCAAGAAGATTTGCCGAAAATTTTACAGTCAATGCATCTAGGTTCTACCAGAATTCGAGAGATTGTCAAGTCTCTCAGGACTTTCTCCCGCCTTGATGAAGCAGAAATGAAGGCGATCGATATCCATGAAAATATTGATAGTACGTTATTAATTCTTCAAAGTCGTCTGAAGGCGAAGCCAGATCAGACTCCGATTCAGGTTATCAAAGATTATGGGGATTTGCCCCTAGTGGAATGTTATGCCGGACAACTCAATCAAGTCTTTATGAATTTGATTTTGAATGCGATCGATGCCCTGGAAGAAAAGACAAACCAAAATCTAGCCCCAGAAAATCCGCCTAAAACCAACAGGATTGTGATCCAGACTAGCTTATGGCCAAAATCTACCCCAGAGACCCCAGAATATGTGGGTATAAAAATTTCTGATAATGCTCAGGGTATGCCCCAAGAAGTGATAAATAAGATTTTCGATCCTTTCTACACAACTAAACCCGTGGGGAAAGGTACTGGCTTGGGTTTAGCAATTAGCCACCAAATTATTGTTAATAAACATGCGGGAGAACTAACTGTAGTTAGCAAACCCGGAGAGGGAACAGAGTTTTTGATTAAAATTCCTCTCCATCAAAATTTTCCTGCCCATGCTAGAGTACCCAGTTATCGAGTTGCCTAGGGATTTGTGGGTGTAGGGGAAGTAGGGAGTGTAGGGGAAGTAGAGGGAATTGTTCCAGCTTCTGAGTTCCGAATCCGTTCTAATTGTTGACGGCGGAACTCTTCGCTACTGGTGTTTAAGTTCCGGCGCTGTTGTTCAGCAAATTCATCGGTGGTTCGGGAGGGGGTGTTTTGCGATCGCAAGATCAGATCAAACATATTCAATCCATTATTACTCCCACCAATAGTAGAGCCGGGTTCATTGGAGCGGAGCGATCCATCGAAGGAACTTGGATTTTGAGAATTTTGCGCGGCACTAGGCAGCACCCCAAAGGTAGTTAATCCCCAACAACCTAAAAGAACAGAGACGAGCAACAACCCTCTAGAAAAAGGTAGCGTAGATGTAGGCATAGGTGTAGATGTAGACATAGATGTAGGCATAGGTGTAGACAATGTAGATGGACGGTTACTCATAAAAATCACCAATTAAATACCAATAGGACTTACGAAGATGCAGTAGATTTATCAGGAGAGGGATGGAAATCTTTCCGGCTTTCAAGAAGTTCAAGATTTAATATTTCAGACTAACAATCGAGGGAATAGTTGCCAATTTTTGGATATTGCGCCCCAAGCACGGATAGATTTAAAGTCACCCAAGGTTTCAAGATTTAAGTAAAGTTAGTTGTTCTTGAGCTGGGATGTAGTGAGGATCGAACCTTAAGGCGTTAGTAAAGGAGGCGATCGCTCTTTCTATCTCACCCAATTCTTGATAAATACAACCTAATTCAAAAGCTGGGGCGGTAGTGGCGTAGATCAAATCAAAAGGTTCGCCCCGGTAGTAACTGCCCTCTTCTATCAGGGTGAGACAATACTCAAAGTAGGCGATCGCCCCCCTCGCAAAGCCCAGATTCTTAACTACTAGACCAGTTAAATAATTCAAAGGTGGGTAATTAGGACACCACTCCAAACCTTGCTGACAGAGTAACCGAGCCGTTTCATAATCTTCTTGCTGCAAAGACTGTACGCCCAGAGAAAACACAGTACAGGGAATGAAATCAAAATCCTCCGGCGGTGTCCCCGTCATTAAATTGGGCATTAATCTCTCAAAAATCTCCCCAGAACAAGCCACTGCCTGCTCCATCTGCTCTACGTCTGCATACATCGCCGCCAAACAATGCAATAGCCGAATACTTAGCCCATTTTTCTCCCGCATTCTCTCTAACATAGGAATACTCCGGGTTAGATGCTTGGCGTGAAGAACTTCAGGACGAAAGCCGTAATGTTGTATTTTCAGTCCTGAGAGGTAAGTGAGGTTCTGGGATGGTACGCCCTTTCCTTGATACTGGAGAGCTTCATGGTATTCTCCCTCATAGCGAAACTCTGGCAAATTACGGAACAAGCAAATTCGATAGGAAGGAGTCCGTTTCTCGCTATCAATCATTTCCTCATACTCTAAGGCGAAGGCAAGAGTAGCTAGAGGGTTAAGTATCTGGGTCGAATCTTTGTTGATAATTGTTGTTGAATTATTACCCTTAATAGAATCATTACTCTTAATAGTTGCGATCAAATCTTCCACTTCTAGTACCAACTCTTCATCGGCATCTAGCATCAATACCCACTGCCCAGATACTTGCTCTAAGGCATAGTTTCTGGCGGCGGCAAAATCATCACACCAAGAAAAGTAACTAACCTTTGCCCCATAACTAGCGGCAACCTCTGGAGTTCCATCTTCTGAACCTGTATCAATAATGACCATCTCCTCTACATAGGGCTGGACTAAAGATAAGCACCGGGGGAGATTATGGGCTTCATTCTTTACGATCATGCAGAGAGATAAAAAGGGTTGGGGCATAAGAGACTTAGAGCTATAGTTAGCATTATTAGTCCTACCAAATCTGGTTATAAAAACAGGGTTGCAAGGCTTGCTTCCAGAAGATTTGAGCAAAAATTTAGTAGCTTAGGTAAAGCGGATTTGGGATCAGGAGGATTTTTGGGAGTAGTTAATCTAGGAGATAATAGATTAGGAATTTAGCAGGAACCCCAGTATGGATTTGCAACAGCCAGATTTACTAGATAAACTTCGTCAGCAATTTAATAGTACACCCTATCCTAGGATTGGTGTAGCCGAACCGCCTAATCTGAATCCCCTTAACCTGTACGTTCATAATTTGGTTACTCCCTACTACTTACGACAACAAAAAGTAACAGATACCAGAGATAAGGTGATTTTGGATGCCGGATGTGGCAGTGGCTATAAGGCTTTGAGTTTGGCGATCGCCAACCCCGGCGCAAAAATTATTGGCGTAGATATTTCTGAAGCTTCCGTGAAAGTAGCCCAAGAAAGACTAGAGCATCACGGATTCAAGGATGCCAAATTCTATGCCATGAGCTTAGAAGACTTGCCCCAGTTGGGGATGCAATTTGATTATATTAATAACGATGAAGTGCTGTACCTAATTCCAGACCCCGCCGCAGGATTACAAGCTATGCAATCTGTGCTTAAGCCGGAGGGAATTATCCGCACCAATCTCCATAGTAAGCGGCAAAGACGGATGTATACTAGGGCGCAGCAGTTGTGTAAGTTGCTAGGTTTGATGGATGGCAATCCTGAAGATGCGGAAATTGAGATGCTAGGAGGATTGATGCGATCGCTCAAGTCTACGATCGATCTAAATGGTGTTTGGAGGAGAAAATTTGAAACCAACCCTAAAGAAACCTTGGCAAATCATCTCCTCGTTGGCGATAAAAATTTTACGATTCTAGATTTATTCCAACTCCTGCAAGGGGCAAATTTAGAGTTTGTGAGGATGGTGGATGGCTGGACTTGGAACTTAAATGATTTATTTAAGACCTCAGAAAATTTACCTGATAGCTTGAAAGAATTTTTATCACCCCTTTCTGTAGCTGACCAACTACATGTTTTTGAATTACTACAACCCATTCATCGTCTGTTAGATTTTTGGTGTGGTCATCCGGGGCAGGGTAATAGTTTTACTCCCGTGGCTGAGTGGACAGTAGGGCAGTGGAACGAAGCAAAAATTCATCTCCATCCCCAACTACAAACCAAGGATTTCCGGGCTGAAGTAAGCCTTAGCCTCAGTCAATCCCACCCTTTAGAAATTAGTCGCTACCTGCCTACTCTTTCTAACTCAATCCTAGATGGCAGCTTGGTGGCAAATATAATTCTGCCTTTGGGGGAGGCTCCACGATCGCTCTCGGAACTTGTGCAGCGATCGCAACAAATTTATCCCTACAATCTCCAAACCCTAGAGCCTGTTTCTCCTCCAGAAATTTCCCAAACTATCATTAATGCTTTAACAACCCTAGAATCTGTGGGCTGTGTGCTTCTAGAACTCCCGACTTAGTTAACCTCTACTACTTGTCTCCAATTACTCGTTACCAATTGAATTTTAAAACTGAAAATTGTTATAGCCATGCCTCAACTAGACTCAGATCAACTAGAAAAAATCCGCCATCAGTTTGATACAGGCCCCTATCCCCGTACTCCTGTGGATAAATCCCCCAGTGGCGATCCCTACCTGCTCTATACCCATAACTTAGTCACTGCCTACTATCTGCGATACCAGCAAGTCGTGGATACCAAGGGTAAATTAATTTTGGATGTGGGATGTGGAACTGGTTATACTACCTTGATTTTGGCGGCGGCGAATCCGGGAGCAAGGGTGGTAGGCCTTGATATTTCCCCCGTTTCTATTGATCTAGCTCATCAGCGGGCGGCTTACCACGGCTATAGCAGTACGATCGCTGAATTTGGTCAAGCTGTAGAGTTTTATGCTTTGGGAATAGATGAATTAGAGCAGTTAGGCTTGAGCTTTGACTATATTAATTGTGACGAGGTTTTGTATTTACTTCCGGATCCCCAACAAGCCTTAAAGATTATGCGATCGCTCCTTCGTCCCCAAGGTCTTATTAGAACCAATTTACACAGTTATCACCAACGCATGGATTTCTTTCAAGCTCAGGAGTTGTTCAAGTTTATGGGATTGCAGGCAAATTCTCCCCAACAAAGAGAAATAGAAATTGTCCGAGAGACTATGGCAGCCCTGAGCGATCGAGTAGTTCTCAAAGCTCAGACTTGGGATCAGAGCTATAACCAAGATGAGGAGAGTATTTTATGTAATTTCTTGCTGGTGGGGGATAAGGGTTACACCATTCCTGAGACGGTAACTATGCTGGAAGCAGCGGGGCTAGAACTGTTTAGCATGGTAGATTGGCGGCAATGGCTGTTGCGAGATTTATTTGCAGAGCCGGATAATTTACCCATCTACCTTAGTTTTGCTTTTGCAACTATGGCTTTAACCCAACAATTAGAGATCTATGAACTACTGCATCCCGTTCATCGCCTCCTAGATTTTTGGTGTGGTCACCAGAAGGAAACTCCCGATATTATTGCTGTTGCTGATTGGGATCTGGCGGATTGGCAGCAAGTCACGGTGTACCTCCATCCCCAGTTATTAACTCAGGAAGTACGAGAAGAGGCGATCGCCCAAATCCACATCTCTAAATCTTTCCAAATTAGTTGGCATCTACCCCTAACGGGAGAACCCTACCACCTAGACCCCAAAATCACCAGTTGCCTTTTGCCCCTCTGGGACAGCAGCCAAAGGTTTACAGAACTCTGCGATCGTTGGCAAACTCTCTATAGTTTAGACCCTGTAACTCTAGCCCCCTCATCCAAGGAACAGGCTCAGGTAATTTTAATAGAAGCCTTGACGGAGTTAGAGAGCCTTGGCTATGTCCTGATTGTTCAGGAAAGGTTAGTCCTAAAAAAGTAATGATCTTTTAATCAGGATTTCCCCCACAGCGCGGAGGAAATCCTTCCCGGTTTAGCACTACCCAGGGAAGTTAGGGCTTGAGTAATTTTCGGAGTCGATCTTTAAACACCAAGGGAATAAAACTCTTGATCACTTCCTCTCGTAGCCACTCACCTTGGCAGCGCTGGTCATGACCCTGCAAAATTTCTATACATCCCTGAGCAACAGATCCAACGTCTCGGTGTGGTACTTGCCAGCCTAAGCGTCCATCTTGGAGAGGATCGGCGGAACCATCATCATCTCCAGCAAGAACAGGAATCCCACAAGCCATGGCTTCTAGGTAGACAATCCCAAAACCTTCTTGGGAAGGCATGATATAGGCATCTGCCAAGCGGTAATGATCAGGTAAATCGGGGGTAGGTACAAAGCCGGCAAAAATCACCCGATCGCTCACCCCCAACTCCTCTGCCAGAGCTGCTAACCGGGGCTGGTCATCTCCCCGTCCAATTACTAAATACTTAACATCCGGGAAGGCTTGAATAATAGTAGGCAAAGCCCGGATGGTCACATCCACGCCTTTGTAGATATCTCCCGACCACAGCCGAGCTACTGTCAGTAAAACTCGGTGGTTATGTAATGCGTAACGATCGCTCAATTCTGGAGACTTTTCTCCCGGGTAAAATCTGGCTGGATCCACCACACAGGAAACTACTTGCACCCTTTCTCTGGGAATTTGATTCACCCTAGCCATGCGATCGCCACTATAACGGCTCACCGTCCAAATATCCGCCGCTCCCCTCAGAGCATTTTTCTGGGCTTCTGGTAAGGGATACCATACTTCCTTGCCGTGGGTGAATACAGTGTAGGGAATGCCTAAGGGTTCCGTTAGCCATTGAATTAGCGGCGCAAGCTTTATATGCCCACAAAAAACATGGTTGGGCAGTTTTCCCCATAAATGAGTGCAGAGGGCGATCGCCAGGTTCACCCGCCCCCAAGTTGCCCAAGATGAGGAGAAACCACGAAACTTTAGGTGCGGACTAGAAAAATCCTTAGGCAGAATATCCCGCAACAAAAACACTTCTCCTTCATATTCTTCTCCCTCTTCAGCCAAAGCAGCATAGGCAGATAATAGCTCTTGGGCATAAGATTGAATACCTCCTTCCCAGCTAAATACTTGAAGAAATACAAAAACGTGGCTGGTCATAGTTGGCAAGGAAGTGGGGTGAACTTAGGGCAGGGGAGATTCTGGAGGATCAACCATTTTGAAAATAATGCGATCGCGCCCTTCTTGTTTAGCTTGATAAAGAGCCTGCTCCGTAGTATCCAAGAGGATTTGTGGTTCTAAGAGTTGGTTTGGTTCCACCATAGATACTCCTATGCTGACCGTTAGATATCCTTGAGGATTTTGACTATGAGGAAGAGCCATCCTTTGGAGTTCTCTCTGGATATGTTTAGCTACCGCAATTGCTCCCGAAGCATCAGTGTTTGGCAGAATAATACTAAAATCCTCTTCTCCATAACGAGCCGCCAGATCTCCAGGGCGTTTCACAGCTTTACTTGTAGCTTGGGCAACTTTCTGGAGGCAATTATCCCCTTGGTCACGACCATAGGTTTCATTATAAAGATTAAATAAGTCTATATTACAAATAATTAGCGAAAGGGATGTCATTTCTCGCTGCATTTGTCGCCAAGTTCCTTCCAGATATTCATTAAAATAACGCCGGTTAGATAACATCGTCAAACCATCAATCTGATTTAGACACTCTAGCCTGTGATTAGCCTCTTGGAGGGCTTCCTGGGTAGCAATATGCAAAATAATTTCTTCTTGTAAGAGCTTATTTTGTGCTTCTATCTGTTTCCTTATGCCAACTTGTTCTATTTGGTTTTTTACCCGTGCAAACACTTCAGAGATTTGAAAAGGCTTAGTTATGTAGTCTGCCCCTCCTAGTTCAAATCCCCGCAGCTTATCAGCTAAGTTGTTGGAGAAACTAAGGAAAATCACTGCGATCGCATTAGTTTCCAGATCGGATTTAATTTTTCTACATACTTCATAACCGTCTATCTCTGGAATATCCGTGTCCAACAAGAGCACATCAAAAGTATTCACTCTAATAGATTCCAAAGCTGCTTGTAAATCCGGTATATCCTCTCCTACAGATTTAACTCCATAACCTGCTTGGCTAAACATAGCGGACAAAAGCCGGACGTTTTCTGGTGCATCATCAACTATGAGTATATTTCCTTTGCCAGATTCATGGTAATCGCTACTCATTATTTTTCCAACCCTGATATCTGATGACGGCAAATCATTACTGCCGAAATACTTGCTGATGCAAGAAAGTTTCTAATCTATTTAACCTAATTTACTTCATCTTAGACAAATATTTAGTCTAACAATGGACTAGAGTTTAGCTGATGCGAACCCCAATAACCGTAGCATTAAAGTTATAATCTAACCCTTCTAGCTCTATAGAAGTGCCAATTTTTACTTTGCTGCCTCCCATGATTGCTCCATCCTTAGTCACCTGTACCTTACCCGATAACGTCATCAATAGATCCACACTGAAAATATCAGTCCGGGGATCTGGAAGAGCTTTAACGGAACCATCAGGTTGGGGAACAACTACTGTCCTAGCAAGCTGTCTGATGGATTTAATGTCAATTTCCCCGTGGGGCTGATTGCGAATAATGATTTTTGTTTTCTTCTCGGTTTGAAACTTATTTATCAGGCTAGGGGCATCTGATACATTCAACCCCCGGACTACTAGGTCTACTTCTACGGGCTTAGTGTCTGAATTAATCTGAGCAACCGATCGCCCAGTCCCGGGAAACAAGAATATTCCTACTACTACCATCAGGATTACTAAGGCAGCTCCCAGATCAAGAATGCTAACCTTGCCAAACAAGCGACCTTGGGAATCTAAAATAGCCATAAATAATAATTATTTTTTACTCTTAATTTCAACAATACAATCCTAGTCTAGGTTATCACATTGGTAGTCCTAAAGAAGTAATGATTTTTTTGGTAAGGATGTCCCCCGCAGCGCAGGGGACATCCTTACTGTTTTAGCACTACTATCACATTTTGCTATGCAAACAAAAACTTGCAATTTGGTAAGCAGAAACTTCTACTTGAGTATCTTGATTAGGCGTATTATTAGTAGCGAGATTATTAGTAGCTGGCTCGGTTGATAGCTTTTCTAAGGATTCTATCGTTTCTAGGGGTTGAGTTAAGTCACTGGCTAGTTCTGTTTCTAAGAGATTAACTTTGTAAGCAATGGTTAATCCTAGAGAGTTATTAAGAATTGGAGTGGCCCGATCGCCAGTAGTTTCGTAACAACGCAATATCCACTGGTAGGGCGAGGCTTCTGCCTGTTTTAGGGAGCTAAGGACTAAGTTCTCTGTAGCTTCGTTAGTTTGATTGTTAGCCTGAAAACTAATCCAGCTATGGCTAGAGGGGGAATTATTAATTGCCGCATTCCGCTCTCCTAAGCTGGAGGGAAGTAATCTTGTGGTCAAGGGAAGATTTAGCTCATAACCATGGTGAATGGTTCGGGCTTGTTGATAGTTGCCTCGATGGGGATAGAGGGCGTAGGTAAACTGATGTTGGGTGCGATCGCTCTGGGGATCGGGCCATTCAGAACCCCTTAACAAAGTAAGACATAACTGATCTGGCTGGGCCTCGTAGCCATACTTACAATCATTTAACAAACTCACTCCGTACTCTCCATCACTCAAATCTGCCCAACGTAGGGCAGGAACTTCCCATTTGGCTTTTTCAGCCTCAGTAGTGGGTTCGGTGGGGCGATCGATGGTTCCGTAGGGAATTTCGTAGGTGGCAGTGTCGGTGGTAATAGTAATAGGAAACGCCACTTTGACTAAAACATGGGATTCTTGCCAATCAACCTTAGTAGTAATTTTCAGGAGAGGGGAGTGGCGATCGAGAATATAATCCTGTATAAATGTAGAATTTCTAAACTTTCTCACTACCCGAATACTCTGGCGTATAGCTCCTGTTTCTAGGTAAGAAATAGAAATCAATTCAGCACTTGGCAGAGGATGATTCTTGTAGTTGGGATCAATATTCCACGCATCCCAATACTGTCCTTGATCTTGCCAAAATTGTAATTGATTACCCTGCTTACCACCAGTTTCTTGGAGAACTTCCCACTCATTAATTAAATCAAATACCCTAGCTAAATCTCCAGTAATTGGATCGATCAATACCTCCAGATAATCATTTTCAAGTAACCATACCTTCTCCATTAACCCTGTTTCTACCTCAGTCCCCATATCTTTTTCCATAACTGTTCCCAACTCTAGCAAAGGATTTTCAACATCTAGGTCTGGAGCGATCGCAGGTGCAGCATGGAGCCAGAAACAAATAAAGCCAATGCTGGGTATATTTTCAACCAAGAATAATAGAGTATTAGGATCGCTAATAGATAGTTGACTGGGGATAATTTGACCATTGCTATCTAATATCTGCCATGTTTGGTCGGCTTTTTGAATATCAAGAGAAACATCTAGGATACGATCGGGTAAAGCTAGGCTAACTACTCCCTTACGTTGCCAGTTGAGAGAATTAAAAACGATAATTGGTTGAGCATCTTTTTGAGGTAGGATGGGTAAATTAATCTTGGAAAATATAGTTTGCCAACTTGCTTCCCAAATTTCTTTGCCAATTTTAATTACTGCCTGCCAATCTTGATTAGCTGTTGCAAAAACTTCGGCAATAGAAGTTCCGGGAAGAATATCATGGAATTGATTAAACAATACTTTTTTCCAGATATCAGTTATTGCTGCTTGGGGATAATTCTGGTTAGTAGTAAGAGTGGCGATCGCTGCCAATAGTTCTACCTCATAAAGCAAGCCTTCACAATAGCGATTAAAGTACTTTTGATCCCCATGAGTAGTATAGCAACCCCGATGAAATTCTAGGTACAATTCATCTCTCCATACAGGAAGTTTTGATGAAGTTTCTAGGTTATTGATTTTCTCTAAGTAATCTATAGCAGTCGTAAATTGTAGTTGCGGGAAAGCAATATTTTGGCTAGTGATTATATCTTCTTTAGGAAAAGAATTAGGGGCTTGAGAATTTAATTGCCAACGTCTAATAGTTTCCAACATATCCCGACTGGGGCCGCCTCCATGATCGCCCACTCCCATTAACCAGAGATGAGAATCTAACCCCGTTTTAGCTTGCCAAGCAGCTCCATAGGTGGCAATTTTTACTGGTTCAAATCCCTCTCCGATCGGGTTCGACATCAGACTCAAAACTCTACTGCCATCAGCAGATTCCCACCAAAATAAAGGATGAGGAAATTTAGTCGTATCATTCCAATCTAGCTTTTGGGTAACAAAATAATTAATGCCAGCTAATTTGAGAAACTGGGGTAAAGAAGCGCAAAATCCAAAGGTATCTGGAAGCCAAGCAATCTGAGTAGTTTGTCCAAATTTATCTAGGAAATATTGCTGTCCGTAAAGAAGTTGGCGGGCGATCGATTCCCCACTAATTAAATTCATTTCTGGCTCGATCCACATACCTCCTACAAGTTCCCAAGTTCTCTGCTGCACCTTACTATGAATAATCTGAAATAAATCAGGACGATGCTGCTCAATCCACTGGTACAAAGCTGGGGTAGAGTGACAAAATATCAACTCAGGAAAGTCTTCTTGGAGATGAATTACAGATTCAAAAGTTCGCTGGGCAACTTGCCAAGTTTCTGCTACTTCCCACAGCCATGCCATATCTAGATGAGCATGACCGAGGAGGTGAATTTTATGGTTTTGGATCGCCCTTGGTAAGTCTAGAGTGCTAACAGCTCGATACCATCGATCTAAACTTAAGTTAAACTGCTCTCGATCGCCCAATAAATCCCAGTCAATCTTGTCAGTTATTTCTGCTAACTGCTGTAGTTGATCCTCGGCTAAATACTGTTGATAAACCGCTAATTGATCAGCTATAAAATGCAGATCAAATAATTGCAAACCTGGAGAGTTTTCAAAAGTAGAGTAGGGCAGTTCATAAATGCAGCGCGATCGCATTAAGGCTCCTTGATCATGGCTCGGACTAACTAATCTCACCATCACTTCTACAGTGTCTCCCGGCAGGACTTTTTCCCGTAGTAAAATCCTTGCTTGAGCATCAAAGAGATCTCCCTGTTGCACTAACACTCCATCTACAAAAATCTGAGCTGAGGCTGCCCACCAAGTTAGAGCTAATCGCAGGGACAAATCAGCGAGGGGATAAGTTTGCAGAGCAGTAGGAATTAGCAATTTTTGCCGGAGCCACAGAACTTGAGAGCCTTTTGCCCAAGTGATTTTTTCTGTAATTTTCTCTGGGGGCAGGTTGGGAGACTCCTCTGATGATATGGATTGAGAGGAGTTGGATGGAAAGGAGTTGGATGGAGAGGAGTTGGATTGGGGTGCAGGAGTGTTCCAAGGGAAAGAGTATAATTGGGCTATCTGACTAGCAGGAAGATTCGTGTCACAAGATTGCCAGTTCCCTAGGGTATCAATTTCTGTACAGGCAAGGAGTTGAGCGATCGCCTCTCCTACTAGATTGTTGGCAATTTTACTATTTTGTTCCAAGGTTCCTCCTATGTCTGAATCTAATTCTGAATCTAATTCTGAATCTCACCCTGAATCTAGCTCTGAATCCAACTTTGAATCTAACTTTGAATCCAAGGCTAAATCTAGTTCTGGTGTTTATAAAAGTAAGTTATTTAACTTCTTAAATCGGCGATCGCAACAACTGAAAGACCAGTCTAAGGCAGTGTTGCGTCATTTGCAAGTAGCAACTATTTGGGGTGTTCAAATAGCTTTTTATCCAGTTTATTTGCTAATTCAAACTACTAGAAATTTTGCTTTTCAGTTACGGGAATCTGCTGCCCTTAGAAAAGTCAACTCTTTAGGGGAAGAGTCGAGCGATCGCCCAAATTTACCTCCTGCTGTAGATGAACCTATTACTCAGACCTTGAAACTAGTTAAAGAACTACTGGTCAATCTTTTGCCGTCATCTTTACCGCCATTGTTGCCCGCGTCTCCAATTTTAGAACTATCTCAAGGTCGTCAAGATTTAATATTTATTCCTAATTATAGTAATTATAATATTGATGCTAATTCTCAGATTATAACTTCAAAAATGGGAGGAGATCAAGAAAATTTAGCTGTTCCATTAAAGGAAGAAAATAGTTTAGGAAGTCAAGGATTTTTCATTCAAGGGGTAGCTAATTTAATCACTTCTCGAACTCTAGTTTTAGTAGATATAAATAACCAAATTCTTGATATTCTGACTCCAGAACAACAACAGAAAATAGCCCAAAGAATTATTTGGGAAGTAGCAAGCTATAGATACGATCGCCAGCGTTTTTTTCAAGTGCAAAAATTTCTTTCGCCTCAGTTACCTGACACCAGAAGTCCAAAAACTTTGTTGCCAGCTAGATGGTTTTGGCAGTTAATGGCTTGGGTACAAAGGGGAGAAGTGGCGATCGCAGCCAATCTTTTTCAAGAGTCTTCTTTATCTGTAGTTACGCCATCACTAACATCTTTTATAATCCCTGATTTCCCTTCTCTAACTATCTCTACAGCAACTTTGCAAGCCTTTGATCAGCAACTATACCAAATTGAAATAGATAAAATCAATCCTGCTTCTAAGTGGTTAAGTCGCATCGGAGAAAAATTACTTCCGGTGGTTGTTTATCCAGAGCAATTATTTACCCATCAGGAAGAAATTGCCAATCCCAATTCTCAGCATCAAGGAAATATATGGGCTTTAATTCAAGGGGCGATCGCCTATTTTCTTGGTCAAAAATCTTCGTCTATCTCTTCCAGTATGCCAACAGTAATGGTCAGTGACTATGATTTAACTAGT
>Ga0105048_10006819_pt1 | contig 18407 bp, 12 predicted proteins | sample MAT05_FD_78382 | JGI IMG/M metagenome (GOLD analysis project Ga0105048, IMG submission 78382) | Freshwater microbial communities from Lake Fryxell liftoff mats and glacier meltwater in Antarctica - MAT-05 | ecosystem: Environmental > Aquatic > Freshwater > Ice > Liftoff microbial mat | place... | reverse complement strand
TCGCTGCAGGAACGAGTTTCTCCGCGTTGATCGAATCGGCGAGTTCGCCCGAGGTTTTCCGGCGGGCTTGCTCGACCTGAGTTTGATAGCCATGGCCAATTGCCGTTCTTGATTAAAATGGGCGCGTCAGGTTAAGCGCCTTGGTGGGGTTTCGATCACCACGCCTGATTGCCTTATAAATCTGCCGGGCGAGATCGCCGATCGAGTTCGCTTGTCGGCCCGCACTCGAGCGACGCAGAGCCAAGAGTTCGACGCCGACGCCGTTCTTCGTCTCGAATTTGGAGATCGCCTTGCAGTAGGCCTCTCGTTGAGCGGGTTGCTTAAACACGAATGCTGAGAGCTTGATTAGTTTGTAGATCTGGACTTGTTCGCGCCGAAATCCGAGGGGGAGCACGACCCGGACTGGAGATCCGTTCGTCTTTTGCTGGTTCTGGGATAGATGCTCGCATCCCGTACGTGCGGCTTTCGTTGCGTCCGAAAGCGTCATCAGCGACCCTGATCGAGTTATCGGGGATGGTTCCGAATAACGGTCGTTCGTGAAAACGTCAATCAAGTAGGGCGAGAGAACCTTCTTGGCGTCCTTGTGGAATGAACGTGCCTTGAAGTCAATCGCACTCCAGGTTGCCCCTTTCTGCGCCAGTTTGATGTAATTGGCACCTCCGTCACAGCATAAGCCGTCGAAAGCGACCTGGCTGTCGCCGCACCGCTTGTGTTCAAGCGAATGAAGGCCGAATAACCGTTCGTAATTCGGCCCGGTGACGCCGAGGAACCGCATGGCGTGAATGCGATACCACTTCGTAAAATCGGCATCATCCGTCGGTACACTTGCCGCTGGTACGAACGGAATGCCGGCCTCGGCGCGGCAGATGGGATATTCGGGCTGTTGTCTGAGGCATTTACTCAGCGGCACCGCGGGAATCTGATCGGCCCGGTAAGTGCAGCCGTCGGTGATGACCTGGATGCCGTTCAGCGACAAGTGTTGGGTGAAGGCCAATGCCCGTCCCGTCGCGGTGATGCAGTTGGCGGCAACGACGTTGCCGGTATCAAGATGGCGTGATGCCAGAACGCCGCAAAGAGCATTGATCGTGCACTTGAGGGCTCTCTCCGCCGCTGATCCTTGGCCTTGAGCAGTTCGCGCCCTCCGACGCTCTTCCGACAGATATCGGGACAAATCCCCGATGTCAAATGCGAGGCTGACGTGTCGTTCGTCAAGCTGGTCATCGGTTGTGGTAGTTAGTGTTCCGAGGTCCAGTCTGGTCTTCCAGCCGCACCCGCTTCCGCGAAATTGCCGGCAAAGCGCATCGTATTCGGCGACGGTACACGCCACGAGTTTTTTCGGATAAAACACGATGGAGTCGACCACGAGATTCTCGTACTCTTTCCGCCAAGCCGGAGGAAGCGCCTGAATGATGAGCCAGGTCGGCCGGGCGATAATGCCGCTCTCGATTACGTCCGTAAAAATCGCCGTTCTTCCTGAATCAGGATCGCGTTTCGCTTGGCGCTCGCTCTTGGACCGAGCCTTGGCGCTTTGACGCCGGTAGTTGTCGGTCGTCAGGGCTCCAGTCGTGCTTGGGATCAGCGTGTTCGGAAAATGTCCGATCTTGCCGCTAACCTTGATGAACCAGGCGTCGTCGCCGGCAGCGTTTTTCTTGAGACATGAGATGGCTTGCGCGGCCGTGGTGCGTCGATCACCCGGTTCCAGCACGATCGGTTGGCCGAAGTAAACGGTGAGATTGTTGATGATCGAGCCGTAGCATCCGCTGAGGTCAACATCGCGAAGCTGGCCGGGCGCAAGGTGAGTGAAAGTGAACGGGGATCGGCTGTAGTTGAGACCGCCATGAACGTCGCCGGTCTGTTCCCCGAATCGGCTGCAATCGCGGCTGCCGATTATGGTGGCCGAACCCCGCGTCATGAGTTTGGCCACCTTCGTCTTCGACGCCGTCGGGGAATTTTTGCTTTTGGCCAACTCCGTTGAACCGGCTGCCAGCCGGCACGTATCCGCCTTAATCAGCGTGGCGGCCCGGCTTCCCAGAGTCGGCCGCAAGTTCGGGATGTCCTTCGGCGCGTAACCACGGCTCGCGTAGATCTGCTTGTCTTGTTTTTCCATCTGTTCGCGCACGAGCAGCGGCAGGATGGCGTCGAGGATCGCGTAGGCGTACGCAAATTCGGGTTTGTCGCGGAACGTTCGGCGCATTCTTGGTTTTTCGCATTCGGAAATGAGACTGGTTTTTGAAATTCCGAGCAGGGCCTTCGACAGTTCGTCGAGGGAACAGCTCCCGTAAGGCAGGTTCGTATCGAACGTCGCCAGCCTGATGTCGATGGTGCCCTTGGATGTAGCCCAGGCATCGGCGACCGGCGGACGAAAGTGCTGTGAGCCGCCGTGGTCTGCAAATCGGATGGTCTTGCGCTGCAAGAGGGTAAGAGGTGCCGGTTCGCCATTGGGCGATGGCAAGAGTCTATCGTGATAAAATCGCTCCCCGAACAGCCGCAAAGCGTCGGCGGAGAGGTAGTGGCCCACGAGGGTGAGCCGAAGGTCCCGCAGTGCAGTGTGGTGAACATTAGGCGCCGTTGCGACTTGGGGCGCCGGAGTTATGCCTAAGAGTTTCGATAGCATCGCTGCTGGGCTGAACGACCGATCGATGACATCGACTTCCCGCACGATGATTCGATTGCACCAACGCCAGATTCCTTTTGGAAGGTCACGACTGAGATCGAGACCGGCCGGCAGCACGGGAATGCTGGGCGATCGCTGCACGAGCACGACGAAGTCATTTTTCCATCGCGTGGCGAACTGCTGGGTCAGCGTGTGCGCTCCCTGAAATTCGGTGTCGCAGCCGACGAGGACTCCGTCGCGGTAGCGGTCCAGCATCTGATCTCGCGAACTGGCGAATGCTGAATGATCGCGGATGGTCTGTCGACCGGCGGACGTGAATGCAACGACCTTGGCGGATGGATGCTTGATGGCGGGGTTTCTTTTTTTCATGATGATTCTCGCTGGATTCGTGGAAGTTCGCTTTGCCGCTTGTTGACATTGATCGATTCGTTCACGACGAATTCGGTTTTGAAAATCCTAAAATTTTGCTTTCGCGTCAAGCGTTGACCGGTTCTGTCGTGCCGATGTGAATACCGCTATTTAGAATGTGCTACGAAATCCGATTGGGCAAAACGCCCGTATCGGAACCTAGCCGAGTAAACGGATCATGCTTCTTGGCGGCCGTCATGACCGCTGCCTGATGCAAGCAACGAAAGATTGGCCGCCGCCACCGCATAAAACCGAGTGAATGCCCGCCACTCTATCTCATGACGCGCACCAATTTCAGGCAGACCGCGACAATGTCGGCATAGTCAACGCCGCGGGGGCCTTGGATATTCGAATTGTGTTCGACCTCGGCGAATTTTGGGGATCGGGATCGACGATTGCGCTCCATGATTTCTTGGACTTTTCGCTGTGTCTGATGGATAATCTTGGATCCGTCAAAGACCACGCTGACCTCCGTGTAGTCGTGTCGGACCTCGTCGAAAAAGTCCGCTTCGAAACAATCGCCATCATCTTCGTTGCCCGGTACGAAGGTTACTGCGGCGAGCTCAACTTCGTCCTTGCCATCTCGCTTGTGGCGGACGGAGCAGATTCGCGAATTGAAGTCGGCCTGATCGGGAAAGATCTTTCGCTCCGTTTCCATCAACAGGTAATCGTGTGCCCGGATTTTTTGGTCGGGGTCTCGGGTGGCCCCCGTATTCGGCTGAATGCAAAGCCAATAGCGAGATGCCGAGTAATCATCCTTAAAGTGTCCGACCGGCTTGCAGTAATACACGTTGGACTCAACCGCCAGCTTGTCACCTGCTTTCTCCAGCGAACAAGCAATCGGTTCACGGAGCACCGGCATTTTGGTCGTTGGCAGCGGCGCTCCGCGGCCGACGAGCAGCCACTCGGCGTTGACGTCGGTGTTCTCGACGATGGATGCCATCAAGCGGCGCCCCGGCTCTTGTTGCCCGGTGACCACCTTGATGATGCCGGGGAGGGAAATCTTCGTCGACTTGGCCATGGCCGAGCGCGAGCCGTCGTAGAGATGTTCGAGCAGCCAAGCGATTCGGCCGGAGGGCGAATTCCAGTTGCGGGAGGTTTTCATGACAGCGCGCACCGTACCTAAATGGAAAATAATAGTATAAACACTTGGAAAATCTATGCCGGATTCTTTATAATGTCCAGAGTCGTACCGGAGATTTTCAATGGGCATTGATCCGACAAGCACGAATCGATTGATCAAGCTCGTGGCGAATCAAAAGCGCGATTCATGCTCGCAGAATCTGAAGAGGCCCACCGTCCTATCGGATTAGACAGGCAGAGATTCGATGGTGACCAGCACTAAGTTCGGTCTGAAGCTGTAAATGAGGCATACCCATCATGGACGTCGTCTTCACGGAATTGAGCAAGATTGGCGATCGGTTGGCCGCGCTCGAGACGGCCATTGATCGGCTGACGATGCAAAAGCTCGTCAAGGAATGGTACAGCACCACCGAAATCGCTCAGCTTCTTGGAAAGGCCGAGTTCACCGTCCGCGAATGGTGCCGCCTTAATCGCATCAACGCCAAGAAGCGGTCATGCGGCCGGGGTCCGATCCAGGAGTGGTCTATTGCTCATTCCGAGTATCTGCGAATTCAGAATGAAGGTCTGCTACCCATTTCCAAAAACTAAGCAGATTGCCTCACGTTGCTTTGATGGAAAGAGATGTCGATATCGTCGCACCATCTCTTCCGTCTGATGTCCCATCCATTCGTCGATCATCCTCTGATCGAGGCTCGACGCGGCGCAGTTTGAAGCGAAGCTGTGACGCAGGGCGTGCCAACCACGCAACTTCGCCCATTTGCTATCTGCGAGCGTCCGCTGAAAGTGATCGTGGGCTTCGTCGCGGGTAATCGGGGTCGGCGCCGAACGGTGTGTTTTACTGCGGCAGACGTGCGTCGTCTGGCAGAAGAGATACAGCCCGCCCGGATGGTGCAGCAGCCAGTCTTGCAGAACGCGAAGAAGGAAAGGCGACAGTGGGACGCGCCGAGTGGTGCACTTGCCTTTCGCTCGTTTCTTCTCGTGTAGAACGACCGTCTTGCCGTCGAGATCGAGGTCGGCGATTCGACAGCGGATGATCTCGCTCCTGCGAGCGCCGGTCTGTGCCGCGAAGGCGAACATGGGGTAGACGAAGTTGTGCCTGGCCTTGTCTCGGACGAAGCGAAGCAGTTCATCGACCTGCGTGAGATTGAGGTAGAGACAATCCCAAAGGTCACGCTCGTCCTCGGTCTTCAGTCCGCCTCTGGCGATCTGGCGCTCGATCTCTTCCCACGTCTGGAACGCGGGCTTCTCTGTGGTCTTTGGGTATTTCAGTCCCCGGTACGGAAAGGGTCCGACGACCTTGCCGGCATGGGCTCCCCAGTTCCAGCAGGCGCGGAAGGTGGCCACTTCTTTGCGGAGAGTGATCGGGCTCAGCGGTCGCCCGCGGTACTTCTTTCGCGATCGGCGATCCACGTGCTGTTGAAGATGGTCGAGCGTGAGCGACTGTATATGAAACGAACCGCCGAGCGATTTCACGAAGTGACGCAGATGCAGCCGGACCGTGTCGAGGGAGTTGTCCTCCATGGCACCGTGCGAATGGACTTCGATGTACTGGTCGCACATCTTGCCGAGGGCGAGAACGTCCTTGGCCGGCTCGTCTTTCGGGTTCGCGATGAGTTTGCCATCCGAGAGAAGGAATGTGGCAATGTCCGCATCAGCCGGAAGCGTGAGCCGGCCCCGTTCGACGAGGGTGATGTTCTCTTCGAGGCGGACCGTGGCTGCTTCAGCGTCGCGACGGTTGCTCGTTTTAATCGTGCGCTTGATTTTATTCTTACCCCAGCGGAAGCAGACCTTGAAATGTCCAGATGTGGGGTGTTCTTCGAGCCATGCCATGCGGCGCCTCCGTGTTCATTGAATTATGTGGCTGTGGACAAGCGACACGAATCCAACATGAACCCAGTGGTGCCCCCCAAATGCCCCCCAAAAGGTCGGGGGCCAACGAAAAAGGACTCAGGGCATTCGCCCTAAGTCCTTGTGCTGCAAGCAATGCCGGGGACAGGACTTGAACCTGCACCTTCTTGCGAAGACCAGGCCCTCAACCTGGCGCGTCTGCCAATTCCGCCACCCCGGCTTTTCAATTGGTAGAGATGAATTATCGGGGAAGACGGTTCGCTTTCAAGATGGGTTTCGATCGATTTTCCAGAGTAGTTGAATTCCGAAGCGTCTCGCACGCGGACGCTTCGGGCTCACCTTGCCTTATCGAACTCGCTTCAACATCTTATCGACCATTTCCTTGTACGGCTCTTCGACCTTCTCGAGCGTGTCAGTCTTGAAGGTCTTGCCGTTGTCGTCGATCTCGATGAAGTTCGGCTTGAGCTGGCCGTCTTCCTTCGTGCCCTTGAGGACGATTTTGATGTCGTCCTCCGAGAACTTCATGACGTACTCGCCGTTGACCACCGAGACCGACATCGAGGTTGACTTGCCGCCACCCTGAAGACCTTGAGGCGGAAAGGCCGGGTTCAAGTTCGGGAACTGCAGGCGCGGCACGCCCTGGAACTGATTGATCGGCTGGATGGCGGGAAGCGCCACCTCCTTGATGGTCTCCTTCTTGCCCTTCCGCATGATGACGATGTCGACCTTTTCGTCGGCCTTGATCTCACGCAGGAGGACGACGAGTTCGCGGTTATCGTTGGGGATGTCCTTGCCGCCGATCGAGAGCAACACATCATTGGCCTTGATGCCCGCCTTCTCGGCCGGGGTGTTGGGGATCACGTCGGAAACCAAGATTCCCTGATTCTCCGGAAGTTCAAGTTGCTCAACAAGTGCCGGAGTCAGCCTCTCCACGCGGACGCCCAACCGGGTGCCGCCCGCTTGGCCGAAGCCGCCATTGAGCACGGGACGACCGTTGATGATGACAATGCGATTGCCCTGGAATCCACCCGGCTGGAACGGCATATTCTGCATCTGGCGAAGCAGATCGGCCTGCGCTTTCTCCAGTTCTTTGAACAAGGCTTCCAGGTCGACGTTTCCCAGATCAGCGGGGTTGATCGGAGCGAAGGGAGCAAGGGGTCGGAAGTTCGGTTGGTTCTTGCCGGCTTCCTGAACTCGCTTCTGCGCATCTTCAAGCGCCTTGCGGGCCTCATCGGACTTGGGGTCCTTATCGAGTTCCTCGCGAGCTTTCTTCAACGCATCCTGCGACTGACGCAGTTCATCGATCGGGTTGAGATCGGGCTTCTTCTCTTCCACCGCTTTCGGCGGGGGGCCGTTCTTGAGGGCTTCGAGCGCCTTGCGGACGACTTCATCAACGTCCTCGTCGACCGTCTTCTTGTCGGCCGGTTTGTCATCGGCGCGGAGAAGAGCGGTTCGGCCGGCGAAGGTGAGCCCGGCCGCGGCGATCGTCAAAAGGCCAAAGCCGATCAGGGGGAGGAAGCGTCTCTGAGTGGCAGTCGGTTCAATGCGGTATGCAGTCATATTGCCCTCCGAAAAGGATCAGATCATGATAATGGGACGACCTTGCGTGACGCAAGGAACATTAGTGGTCTAACGTCTCTTCGCACGCCAGGCGCGGAAGAAGTTATTATTGTTGTTGTCGGCCTTGTGGTCCCAGACGACCTTGTTGGTCTTGGGGTCCATCTCGGCTACCTGATACGTGTTCTGGTTCGAAACCAGAATGTTCCCGTTCGGCAGTCGCTGGGCGGATGTCGGGAAATTATAGGTCATCAAGACTTCTGTCTTCTTGGCGACCAGATCGACCTCCGCAACGGCTCGTTGTTGCGTGATGATCAGTTTGCCGTTCGGCAGCACTTGCATGGTCGCGTTGTAATTGCCGCGGCCGGTGGCATAGGTATCAACCTGCTTGCCGTCTTTGTCGTACGTGACGATCTGACCTTGCTGATTGTAGATCGCGAACTGGCCGTTGCGGAGCTTGGCGCCGGCCACGATGTCGTATCCCGGCCGCGTGATCGTCGTGATCGCTTTGCGGTTCCTATCCCATTCAACCACTTGATGGCGGCCGACAATCACGAGGTTGCCATTGGATAGACGAGACAGGCCAATTGGCTGCTGAAACGTTTCACCCCAGATCTCCTTTCCCGTCGCAGTGTCCCGTTCGCTGACGCGATTGGTGTTCTGCTCGGCCACGAGCACGCGATTGCCTGGAAGAACCAGTGCATCGGTCGGGAACTGGACGTTGGTAATCTGCCAACGAACTTTCCCATCCGGGGTGATTTCCTTCACCCGGCCGCCCGTGCCGCGGACGTCCATTTCTACGACCAACGTGTAGCCCAGGGTTCGCTCGATTTCGTCGAGTTTGGCCAAATCAACGTCTTTCTCGTTTGCCGTCCACCACTTCAGCCATTCGTCGCGTGCCTTGTCACGGGTCGGCTTGTCGGCAGCCAGCGACGTGTTCGGCCCCTTCTCGCCCGCCATGCGCACGAGGATTTCCTCCGCACGCCAGCCCGCCTCGACGGGGACCTCGGCCATCAACTTGATCATCGGTTCAACGAGGCTCTTGTTCTTGGCGATCGTGACCAAAACAATCGCGATGCGCAGGTTGATGTCGGCATCGGTCTCCTTGGCCATGAACTGCCGCATCTTGTCGCGAAGCGCGGCATCGCCGCCACGGGTCAGCGCCTCGGCCGCGGCACTCCGCTTGACTGCTTCTTTTGATTCCAGCGTTTGCAGGAGAAGGGGGTCGGGCTTGCCGTCACGTACGGCGATGGTCGAGAGAGCGAAACGCACGTCGTCGCCGACCGCGTCATCCTCGGCCAAGGGAAGATAGTTCAAGAGGATCTGGGTCATTCCCTCGGGCTTGAGGTCGCCGAGCAACCGAGCGGCAGCGGACGCCAGCGTTCGCGTCGGCACTTTTTCGATGTTCTTCAGGCAGCGTTCGCAACGGCGGAGCACTTCGGGGTTGCCCGAACGCTCGGCCTGCCGCAGCGGTCCGATCGCCGCCACGCCAAAGCCTTCAATCTGTTCCGAGGCCGCTTCGCGTTTATCGAAGTCTTCGTCGCCGAGCTGAAGGAGCAATTCACCGAGCCGGGCACGGTCGGCGTCGGTCACCGTGTGCTTCTTGAAGAAGTCAAGTAGGGGCTGGGCCTCGAACGGCATATTGGCCGCCTTCAGCGTCTCGATGTCGGCTTTCTTCTGGTCGAACTTCTCTTCAACCGGCTCCTTGGCAGTGACCTTTGGATCCTCTTTCGCCTTCGCCGCCTTGTCTTGGCCCAATAGGTCAGCCGGGGCGGGAGCGAGAACGATCAAGCCGATCATCGCGAAGGCGGTCAGAAAAGCGATGGCGGAACGCATGGTCGAAACTCCCGGAGGGTGGTGATTCGTGGCTAGCTTAGAATATCATAGGAATTCGAATCCGTGAACAGGAAACGAATTCCCGGATGAAGTTCGAGGCGGCGAATCGCACAACAGCCGGACGATCGAGTCGCGGAAAACTAACCGAAGGCGAGGGGTGATTCTCAGCGTTCGTGCGAGGCGGCAGGCGTCGTTTTCGCAATTCGAGTGACTTCTCGTGGTGACAAAAGGGAGCATCGCTTCGGCGACCCGCTGTTTGCAAACCATTTGGCCGTCGCGAGTCCTCACCCGGCACTCACGGCACTCATTTCATCGAGAAGCTCCCGAATCTGTTCCCCACGCGGACCTTTGAGTTGAAAGGTGTGGAACTGACCTGCCGGCGATTCGAATGTGAAGTCTGGACCCGACTCTTCGACCTTAATCAGATCGGAAGCCGATTCAATCCTGTCGAGGTGGAGTACTTCCAGAATGCACCGCAGGAACTCTTCTCGCTTCTCCATCTGCTGGAACACTGTCGCTTGGCCCATTAAACTTTCGACGAGCAACTGCCGAGCCTGGGCCGCCGCCTCGCCGAAGACAATCGCGGCCGCTTGGGGGTCGTCTTCTATGTTGTTGAGGAAGTGCCCAAGTTCGATCGCGGCGGCGGGGGACCCTTTGTCCAGCTCAACTGCGTATTGCAACGCCTGCTTCGCTTCATCCAGGTCATGCTCTGGGTTCTCTTGAAGCTGGACCAGGTTCGCCCAGAGGGTATGCAGGTGCGCATTTCCGGGCCAAATTTTGAGCAAAGTTTCGACTTCGACGAATGCCTCGTCGTAGGCCTGCTCTTCCCAGAGCCGGGAAATATTCGAGATCCTCTGCTTGAAACCACGCGGATTGTTCATGACCGCCGCCCTTTCCCCTTCTTCTGAAGCCGTTCTGTCTGTTCAATCAGTTTTTTCATCTGCCGGGCCTTTTGATCTGGCGGGTTCGCCGCTGCCAGGTCTTTGATCTCCTTGTACGTCTTTTGCCCGTAATCGCTGTGGTACGATGCGGACCTTTTCAAGCTCACGGGAATCAAGTCATCGGCAATGTCGTTGTCTTGGGGCACTCTGTTACCCTACCAGATCGAGTTTGAATTCCCAAGTAACCTTCTGGACGCGAGTGCGGCCGGCTCCCGAAGCTCACGCTCGATCAGCAATCGGTGCAGAGCTTGACCGCCAATTCACCGCGAATGCGATACAATGGCGATTCAAGAACCATGGCCTTCATGGTCAGCCCGACGATCGATTTCGACAAGAAAAAGCGAAACACGAACCGGCTTCATACGGTATTAACATCACCCGGCGGCTCACGCCACTTGACTCGCATAATTCATGAGGGAGTCCTACCGATGAACTTCGACCGCCGCGATTTTCTGAAATCCACCTCCCTCCTGAGCGCCGGCGTTGCCGTGCCGACGTTTCTCGCCCGCACGGCCCAGGCGGCCGAAAGTCGTGCCAAGGATTCCATCCTCGTCGTCGTTCAGCTCACGGGCGGCAACGACGGTCTCAATACGGTCATCCCCTTCAAGAACGAACTGTACGCCAAGTATCGGCCGACGCTGAAGGTACCCGTCGACCGCGTTCTGAAAATCGATGACTCGTACGGCCTGCACCCGTCGCTCGGCGGCATTCACAAATTGCTAGAAGAGAAGGCCCTCGGCATCGTGCAGGGCGTTGGTTATCCGAACCCGAGCCAGTCGCACTTCCGTTCGATGGACATCTGGCAAGCGGCCAGTCTCAGGGAAACGCTCAACGAAGGTTGGGTGGGCAAGGCGCTCAAGTCGATGAACGCCCCGGCTTTCCACGTCGCCAATCAGAACGAATCGGCCCCGCTTGCCCTCACCGGCGCCCCGGCCCGCGTGCCGTCGATCACGTCGATCGAAGACTTCCAACTGAAAATGACGGCCGCCACGGGGGCCGACAAGAAAGAACAGCAGGGCGTCATCCAAGGCGCGGTGAAGCCGAACGGCAACAACAGCCTACTCGATTTCGTCAGCAAGACGGCCCTGAACACCTATACCTCGGCCCAGAAGCTTCAGGAGATCGGCAAGAATTACCAGCCGAAATCGCCCTACCCGGCCAACAACCTTCTGGCCAACCGCCTGAAACTCTGTGCTCAACTCATCGATGCCGGTCTTGGTGCTCGCATCTTCTACGTCGCGCTCGACGGCTTCGACACGCACGCCAACCAGGGCAGCGTCACGGGCGCCCATGCCAATCTCTTAACGCAAGTCTCGGACGCCATTGCCGCGTTCTACAAGGACCTCGCCGCCCGCGGCCACAAGGATCGGCTGCTCGTGATGACCTTCTCCGAATTCGGCCGCCGCGCCAAGGAGAACGGCAGCCGCGGCACCGATCACGGCTCCGGAGCTCCCATGCTGCTCGTCGGCAGCCGCGTCAAACCCGGCCTCATCGGCGAGCACCCCGACCTCGAAAAACTCGAGATGGGCAACCTCAAACATGAGATCGACTTCCGTCAGGTCTACGCCGGCATCCTCGACCAGTGGCTCGGCGTCAACAGCAAGGAAGTGCTCGGCGAATCGTTCAAGCCGGTTGAACTCTTCGCATGAGTTCTGTTAGCCCTCAACCCCCGGAACCGATTCCTCAAAAGGTCCACTGAAGCTGTACTTCGGGGATTGTTTTGCAGCCCAAGGGCGACCGCCTCCGGCAGGGTAAGCCGGGGAGGAAGCAAATCCTTGTTGGTTGTTGCGGTTAGTTCCGATGGGGTATCCGGCGGGGGCTTCATCGCCACAGCAAGTGAAGGGAGTGACGAACCCGTTTGCTTCAGGAGGGTCAGAGCGGACGGACCTTGGGCGCAACCAATCACCTGGATGAGCAGCATCGCGATCAGCGTCATCCGTACCGGCCGCCCCATCGTTGCCCCTCAACGATTCCGGTAAACTATGGAATCTGGATGGACTCTCCGGAATGTATTGGTTGCAACGCCATCCTCTCTTGACCGCGATATTTCGGAACGCAAGCGAGCACTTTTCCCACAATCGCCACTTTTCCCTGCCTTCCTGATTTTCCGTCAACCGCAGCGAGTTGCGTTGCCGACGTGTCAGATGGTTGCTCAGCGGGAGGACGTGATCGGGGAAGAAAAGACTCCAGGACGGCATCAACTCGAGCGCAATGAAAAAGGGGGCCTCCGGAACGCCCGGAGAGCCCCCTTTACTCTTGGGGAAGAGTTGGTGCCCGAGTTAAGTGATCGAGGAGTGACCCCCGATCTGCCATGGAAACGTCCCCACATCCCCTACTTGCGCCATATTCGGCGCGATTTTTGTGAGATTCACGCAAGTTGTTGAGAATAGTTGTCATCCTCGCTCAGGGCGTTCACCCTTTAATTCCAGATGGCATCCCATAGATTTTGAGAAGCCTGACACTCCGGCATGGTACGTGGGGTATCATCCCCATCACCCGTATCCGGCCGGCCAGGCTTGCGGTCATGGCAGGCAATCCTATCTTCACGGAGGCTTTTGATGTTTCGACTCTTCGCATTGGGCGCTCTGCTCTCTTTCCTCACCATGCCCGGCATATCGAAGGCGGCCCCGAGCGACGGACCGACCATCATGCTGCGCGTGCAGTCGGTCGACAAGCTCCTCGATAATGCCGAGTATCTCGCCATCCTGGTCGGTCAGGAAGAGGCAGCCAAGCAGTTCCTCGGTTTCATCAAGGCACTGGCCAACGAGAAGGGCATTGAAGGCGTTGACAACAAGCGCGCCTTCGTGGCCTACGCCAATCTCAAGGAAGACGTCACCAAGAGCGACGTCGTCCTGATGTTGCCGATTGCGGACCAAGAATCGTTCCTGGGCTTGCTCAAGACTCGGCTGGGGCTCGAAGTCAAGGACGAGAAGAACGGCCTCTACAGCACCGAGGCGCCCAACAATATGGGCACCGTCTACCTTCGCTTCGCCAACAAGTACGTCTACGGCACCCTGGCGAATAAGGATAACGTCGACGAGAAGAAGTTGCCGAAGCCGGAAGATGTAACGGGCAAGGGCGATGCCGTCATCGCGCTCGGCGTTCGGCTCGACCGCATCCCGCCCGAAATGAAGAAGTTCGCGCTGGGTTTCCTCGAAGACAAATTGGCCGAGGCCCGGGACGCCCCGATCCCGGACGAGACCCCCGCCATCAAGAAAGTCAAAATCACGGCGGTTGAAAGCTTCGCGAACGGCTTGAAAGGACTGCTCGAAGATGGCGAAGAAATCACGCTGCAAATCGACATCGATAAATCTAAGGACGAGATCGGCCTGCAAGTGGGCCTGACCGGCAAGAAGGGTTCGACGCTTGCCAAGGAAATTGCCGACTTCAAATTGAAGAAGAGCGTCTCGCTTGGCGCTCTGCCGAAGGGGAATGCGGCCGTCATCGGTGCGATCAATCTCGCCCTGCCGGACAGCATCAAGAAAGTGATTGCCCCCGCCATTGACGAACTCGCGGACAAGGGCTTGATGATGGCCCCGAATGATGCTCGGGATCTCATCACCCCAATCATCAAGGCGGCGTTGCCGACCTTCAAGGCCGGCGAAATCGATCTGGCCGGAGTCCTGCTCGGGCCCGATGCGGAAAATCACTTCACGCTGGTGACGAGCGGCAAGGTTGTCGGCGGCAAGGATCTCGAGAAGGCAATCAAGGACGCCGTTGCCAAGGCGCCCGCCGAAGTGAAGGACGTCATCGAGATCGATGCCGATACGGTTGGCGACTTCAAACTTCATCGCCTGAAGGTGTCCGACAAGCTTGACGAAAAGGCCCTCGCCGTCGTGGGCAAGTCCGACGTTTGGCTGACGTTCCGCGACGACTCGCTTATGATGGCGTTTGGCCCGAAAGCAAAGGAGTCGCTCAAGGAAGCTGTGAAGGCGCCTGCCGTGGGCGGACCGGTGGCACTTTTGGATATTTCGGTCGCTCGCATTGCGACGCTCGTCGAAAAGGGCGACCTGCAAGGGGCGGATAAAATTGCCAAGGATGTCTTCGGCAAGGATCTCCGCGGCGACACGATCACCGTGACGGTCGAGGGCGGCGAGAGCTTCCACTTCCGTCTGGCGGCCAAGGGCAAGACGCTCAAGTTCTTCGCCCTGATCGATAAGCTGAAAAAGGGCAACTAACGAATTGCGAATGTGAAAGGCCGAGGGACATCCGTCTCTCGGCCTTTTTGCGTTTCACTCTTTCACTTTCAACATCACCGGTTTCGCCCCGTGTTCGGTCTTCTTCTTCTCGTTCTTGGCCAGCACGATCAGCGGATGCTCCAGCGGTTTCACCCATGGCTCGGCGTAGAGCACAATCTCGCGCTGGGTGTCGCGTTCGGTGATCAGAATCCCGTTGAGGCCGATGTTCATGACGCGCACGCCATGCGGCAGGCCTCGCACTTCCAGCGGGATACGGCCGGCGAAGCCGTTGCGGCGCTCGATGGTAACGAGCAGCTTCGTCTCTTTTCCGGGTTGGATCGTCACTTCTTGAACATTCGTGGTCGTTACGATGTCGCGCAATTCGGCCAACTTCGGCGTGACCATCAAGTCAAGTGATTTCTCTTTGCCTTCAATCATCGCGGAAGCGGCAAGCTTCAACGGTGATGTCGTCTCTCCCGCATCTACCGCGGCGTAGAGCGGAAATGTGGTTGTCGTCTGGCCAGGCTCGATGAACGTCGGGGGTGCGGCAAAACCCTTTGACAAGTTGGCGAACTGGATGCGGATCGGGCCATCGTAGCCGTCGATGCGGGTGGCGGTCGCGTTGATCGACGTGGAACTTCCTTTTTCAATCGAAGGAGCTAGCGGGTCAAACTTCACGGTGAAGTCAGGCCGGGGCGGGCGCACCGTGAGCCGGTACGCGAACAATTCTCCGCCCTGGCCGCGTGCGTCGCGGATGCGGACGGTGTATTGGCCGTCGGCCGGGGGATCGAAGAAGAGGCGCGAATCTTTGCCGTAGCCGGGGCCGCCGTCGTCGTTGCGGTAGGCAAGCGGGAACGTCGGCAGACCGTTGGGTGGAAACGTCGAGGCGGGCGGGTGGATCTCGACCTTGTACATGGCATTGCCGTTGAAGTGATGCGTGGGAGTGGTGTCGAGGAAACCGAGGCGGGCGCCACCCTCCTGATAGAACTGGCAATCGTCGTCCGGGCCCTTGGGCAGGCCCTTGATGCGCATAAGGTCGCCGTTGACGAAGAGGTAATCGTCGATGGCGAGTTCGTTCCAGGCTTCGAGGCGGATGGTGGGAATGGCGGAGTCGTTGTCGCGGAACGTGGAATAGGTGCGTGCGACGCCGCGAAGCGTCGCACGCATGACCGGCTTGTTCTGGGCATCAAGGATTTCGATATGTGAATCGAGCGGCGACCCGAGCCGGCGGGCAGCGACTTCGACGATCAGGCGCTGGCCCTTTTTGGCGTCAAACGAAATGGTCTGCGATACATCCTTCTTGTGAATGACACCGCAAGCCGTGCCGGGGACGGCGATCGTGGCGTCATCGCGGATGACGACGCGCTCGGGAAATTCGCCGACCGTGACTTGCGCCTCTCCGACGATCGGTTCCGCCAGCTTCGGCAGGGGTATCTTGAACTTCGAGCTGATCTCCGCCGTCGCGGGCGCCTCAACCTGAACCGTTCGCTTCGCTCCCAGATTGACGCCATGTAGTAGAACTTCCTGCTTCGTGCCGCGCTGAATGCTGAGCGGCTCCACACCGGTGATGAGGGGGAAGCTGCCAGCACTCATGCGGTAGGTGAAGTCGGCCCCGCCGCGAAACTCCTTGTCGCGGATGCCCAGGGCAAAGGTCCCGGCGGTCGCGAAGGTGTAACCGAGCAGGCCCGTGGAGCTATCGGCTAGAACGACGCCGTCGGTGTCGGTCAGTTCCAAGAGAGGCTCGAATTTGACGCCGGCGGCGGGGAGAGGAACTTGCACCGCGAGTTCCTGGCCTGCCTTCACATCAAACCGAAAATAGTCGGCATCGCCCGCCTTGCCGATGACGCCGACCAGCGTGGCCGGAAGCGTGATCTTCAGGCCGATCCGCGGCGAGTCGCGCGGTCCGGTTTCCGTGACGACCGGGTAGCGATCGTTGGGGGTCACCTTCTTCATCACGGGCGGCTTAGGCTTCGCGGGCAAGGGCTCGGCCGATGTCTTGCCGCCGTCGGCTTCGAGTAGTTTCAACTTGCCATCGAAGAAACCGAGAGCGATCTGTTTCTGGTCGGGGCTCAGAGCTAGGGCGAGCATCGTCTCCGGCTGGGCCGGGTAGACGAAGATCTCCTTCATCGTCGCGGTGTTCCAACTCTTGAGATTCTTGCCCTCGCTGATGGAATAGAGCGTCTTGCCGTCGGCCGTGTAGACGAGGCGCGTGACCGGCTGCGTGTGGGCGAAGACAGAATGAACGAGCTTGCCTCCCTCCGCGTTTGCTTCCCAAATGCGAATGCTCTTGTCGATCCCGCCCGCCGCCAGCCGAGAGCCTTCCGGGCTCCAGGCGATCGTGTAGACCCAATCGGTCGGATCGCTGAGCGTGAAAAGGCGTTTGCCCGAAGCGACATCCCAGACTTTGACGGCCCGATCCGCCGCCGCGGATGCAAGAAGAGCCCCCTCCGGATGAAAAGCCAGGCCGTAAACAGTGTCGCTATGATCGGCGAGCAGGCGCGGTTCGTTCTTCGTGCCCGGGCTCCAGAGCTTGATAACGCGGTCGTAACCAGCGGAAGCAAGAAGCTTGCCATCCGGGCTGAAGGTGAGTGCGTAGATGACATCGTTATGAGCCGTCGCCAGAGTCGTTTCCAGTGTCGCCTTGTTCTCATTGACCTGATAGAGCCGAAGCTCGCCCGACTTACCTGGCGTCCCGCTGGCGACGGCGAGGCGGTCGCCCTTCTTCGTGAACGCGAGGGCAGTCACGCGTTGCGTCTGGCCCGGCAGCGTCTCGATTGCCTCGCCCTTGGCGGGGTCGATGAGGACCACTTCGCCATACGTGCCCCCCGCGAGGAGCTTGCCATCGGGGTGATAGGCGAGGGCGGTGACGGGCGGAGGGGCGCTGCAACACGGAGAAACAGCAATCGCGCCGATTATAAAAATGACATAGAATGAATTCATATAATTTAATTTCGAAGGATCAAATTTTGAAACTCTCAGTTGTAACAATATTTTCGATATCAATTCTGAATGACCTTAACAAGCCAATCACCTCGTTGGCCAGATCTGCGAATGAAGCTGAATCAAGGTCCAAGTAATCTCCATGTGCAATTTTATTGCGACGATTGACTAAACTAGTGTCAATCAAAACATATTTTGTTTCATAGCGCCCCGCATCGACCCCAATCGATGTAGCAATTCTCTCAAAGACAATCGAACTTAAATTTGACCCCGTGCTAAGCTCGCCAGACACCGATAGGTCTGCCCGCGAATCCAAATTGTTGAGGAAAAAGTTTACGACCTCAATATTATTTAATGCATTGTTGGAGTTTTGAAGCTCGCTAATTAGCTTCTTGACACCAAATACAATATAACAGGGCCGCAATCTTCTTAGAATGATACCTTGTCGATCAATATAATTGACTAGTGTTTCCGAACAAATTTTTACAAAACCTTCCCAGTGTGCATATAGAATTGGAACGCCAGCACGAATAATAGATTTTTGTGACGTCAACTCCACGCCTTTAATTGCTGATTTGATATCAGCAATTTCCTTCAGCCTCCATGCGAATTCTTCGTCAAGAAAGTCACTAAATTCAGATGGCGTCCTGGGTGTTTTCATGGCTTAAAAAAGGTTCTTGCGAAGGGAAGTAGATTTGAAAGTCTTGTTGAACCTCGTACTCCTGCCTTGGAATTATCGCGAAATAGTCCGTTGTCCGAAAGCGACTTGATTCGCCTGGCCAATAAGTCATTTCGACGAGCCGGTTCGAGTTCAGAGTATTCATCAATGAACAGAGACACTCCAAATCCGATAACTTCATACGCCGCCAAGGATGACGGACCCAAAAACTTGCTTCCGTCCCATTTCTTGAATGCTGCATCTTCGAGGGCATCGTTCAAGAAAGTGAACGTAGACTTAAAGACTAACTCTTCGTCATTGGTTTTAAAGTTTTTGTTACTTGC